>VAOW01038278.1_pt1 | contig 12441 bp, 9 predicted proteins | sample 3393921 | NCBI WGS metagenome assembly VAOW01 (sample SAMN08290428, study PRJNA428436) | hydrothermal vent metagenome | isolation source: Deep-sea hydrothermal vent chimney | place: Indian Ocean: Southwest Indian Ridge | depth 2742 m m
ATCCCACTTTGAGTCCATTGTCGGGATGGAATGAGGTGCATGGTGGTTCCATGGACCGAAATTCCAGCTCGGAAATGGACCAAAGTGGGGAAGCCGATCGCCGCTCACGAGTTTTGCAAGAGGCTCTACAGTTACGCTGAATACTCATGCCGGACCCCAGAACTCCTGTTTTGTATCAGCTTTTCATCCCCTTTGTGCGTTCAACCTTAACCTCCTTGGCAAGAGCCAAAATAAGGATTCCCAGGAAAAATATTGATGCCGCAATCGTACCGAAGCCTAACCCGCCTTTTTCGATTGGCTTTGTAAGCAAATCGCCAAACGTGGCGCCGAAGGGTCTTGTGAAAACAAACGCAATCCAAAAAAGTAATATTCCGGAAATTCTAGTGTAATAATGTAGCAACGCTGTAATGACAAGAAAGCTGCTAATCAATGCCGCACTGTTCATAAAACCAATTCCTAATTCATCCGCCACGAAATCACCTGCTGCTGTTCCCAATGTATTCGCTATTAGAAATGCCAGCCAGTAAAATATTTCGGCGGAAGCGGTTGTAATATTTTCGACGGATAATGATTTTTCCTTTACATACCAAAGCACTAATACCGCCAAGAGTAAAAGTATAAGAATCAAGGAGCCTGTCGTGTAACCAAGCCCCAATGTGCGGTCGATATAATCAGAAATAGCGGTTCCTGCTATTGCTGTCGCAGTAAATGTTAACCAGTAAATAGAGGGATCGTATCTCTTCAAGATCATTTTAATTGTAAGAAATAGCAGAAATATCATCATGAATATGGTAATTGTTGTTCCATAACCTAAATTCAAGGTCATTGAAAACATATCCGCTCCGGTTTCACCCAATGTTGTTGATGCGATCTTGATAACCCAATATAAAAATATAATGTGTGGAACCCTATTCAGAATTATGTTACTCAAATTATCCTTTCCTCTTCACTCTTCAGATGATTTTAACTTGGATTAACTACCGGAACCTTATATGCTGTGGCCTGTTGCGACAATTCTGATCGGTATTCTCCTGCTGGTCTGGGGTGCTGATCGTTTTATCGACGGTGCGGCTTCAGTCGCTAGAAATCTTCGTGTGCCGCCAATGCTGATCGGGTTGACGATCGTCAGTATCGGCACCTCATTACCGGAAATGGTGGTTGCCGCGATGGCAGCCCTGGATGCGAATCGCGATCTCGGTATCGGCAATGCACTCGGTTCCAATATTGCCAATATCGGGCTGGTCGTGGGGGTGACGGCGTTGATTATGCCGCTGGCCGTTAAATCGATAACGTTGCGCAGAGAAATGCCGGTGCTATTTCTGGTCACGGCGTTTGCGTTTGCGTTGATGGCGGATGGTAAACTGGATTTACTCGACGGAGTGATGCTGGTTGCGGGGCTTACGCTCGTGCTGATATGGCTTGCCCGTATCGGTCTGAAAGACAGGCGCGATCCTCTGGTGCGGGAATTCACCGACTCCATTCCGGATCAAATGGGTATGCGACAATCTGTTTTCCGGTTTGTTGCGGGGTTGCTGGTGCTCCTGGTCAGCTCTCGCATGGTGGTCTGGGGAGCGATAGAAGTCGCCCATACTCTCGGGATCAGTGATCTGGTGATCGGGTTAACCATTGTAGCAGTCGGTACCAGCCTGCCGGAACTGGTGGCATCGATTGCGGGCGCACTGAAAGGCGAGGCGGATCTGGCAATCGGCAATGTCATCGGATCGAATATGTTCAACCTGCTGGCCGTGCTGGCCATGCCGGCAATCATTCATCCCGGCACATTTGATCCGCGGGCATTATTGCGTGATTTTCCGATCATGCTGGGCTTTACCGTTGCCCTGTTTGTCGTCTCGTTCGGCTTGAAACTGGGGAAAATCAGCCGCTTTGATGGCGTATTGCTGGTGGGCGGGTTTGTCGGTTATCTATATTTTCTTTTTTTGCAGGCGTAGGAAAAGTCAGGGGTTGGGAGTCGGGCGTGAGGGGAGACAAGTCCCGCCCTTGACATGCAAATCCTGTCTAACCTGAACTATTCATAAATTATGCCCAATCTTTCAAAGGGAAAGGCCGACTCGTTTCAAGTATATCCCTGGTTTATACCGATAACCTGTTGACTGTGAATGAGAAATATGGTTATTTTCACCTGTGAACATGGGGATACGCAGATATGCGCGGGAGGCGCTCTGGATCGCGTGCGCGCTGGGGGTCGCCGCCTGCCGGGCTACGGTTCCCGCGCCCACCATGCCGGTGGGTGATTTATCCAAACCCTTTCCCCACTATTCCATGCATAATCTTGGTCCGCAACGCGTGCAAAAGTCCTTTGTCGCGCGCTTTACCGATCTGAATCAGGATGGCCATGTGGATTTGCTGATCGGCGGACGCAGGCCTGATTCGGGTTTCCATGTGGAATGGGGCGATGGTAAGGGGCACTGGCGCGCATTGGACGGGCCTCCGACCAGCATGGACCCGCGTGCGTTCGCCGTGGCCGATGTCGATCACGATAATCGTCTTGATGTATTGATTGGCGGGCAGGGCGATCAGAAGGGGCTTCAAATCTGGACTCTGGATGCCGGAAATGCATGGCATTTGCAGTCCGTGCCGACGGAGAGTGGTGATTTTCGTGATGTTGCACTGACCGACGTGAACGAGGATGGCTGGCCCGATGTGATCGCCGCACGGGCGGATTCCGAAGCGGATGGCGGTGTGTATGTGTGGCTGAACAATGGTCGTGGCGGCTGGGTTCCGCATATCGGCCCCACGCTGAATGGCATATTCACGGATCTGGCCGTGGCTGATCTCAATGCGGACGGCCATATCGATATCGTTGCCTCCCGCCGCGGCGGTATGGGCGCTCTCCATTCGTCCGACAGCAGTTGGCGGCAGGTGGGCGGTGTACAAATTTGGTATGGTGATGGCACGGGACGCTGGACTCCGGGAAATTTGCCCGCAAAAGGTGATGTGGAATCCGTAACCGTGGCGGATGTAAACGGTGATGGGCGCCTGGATATTGTCGATGGTCTCTACCAGCAGGGAATCGAGTTGTGGCTGGGCGGGAAGCATGGATGGAGCAAGCAGACGGTGGTGGATCATGGTACATGGGATGCGCTGCGCGTGGGTGATTTGGATGGTGACGGACGACGTGACCTGGTGGCGGCTTCGGGAGATGGCCAGGGTTTGGGTCTTTGGCGGTGGTCCGGCGATACGCCGGAGAATGGCGGATTTGACGTCCTGGACGGATGGCTGCCGAACCGGGGCGTGTATTTTGATGTTGATTTGGGCGACGTGCGCGGTAAGGGACTTCTGGATGTAGCCGCGGTGCGTGCCGACGGCGCGGTCCAGGTATGGTCGACCATCCGCGCAAAACCTTTGCCCGCCAAATACTTTATCGGGCAGCCAATCGGCAAAATCTTGCGTATTTATTTTGATACGGCATCGGCGAATGCGGAAGCAGGCGACGAGAAGGCGTTGAATGCATGGCTGGCAGGCTTGGGCGGCAAACCCGAAAAAATGTATTTCCGTATTCTCGGCAGGGCGGATGTGCGCCCTGTTCACAATGAGGTTTTCCCCAATAATGAGGCGCTTTCCAGGGCTCGCGCCGAGACGATGGCGGCCATGTTGCGCGGCCACGGGGTTCCGGAAGGGCAGATTATCATTAAAGCATTGGGCGACAGGAAACCCTTGCCGCCGGGATTGAGCAAGGAAGCCTTACGGAAAAACCGCCGCGTACTGGTGCAGGCATATCCGATGCGTTCAGTGCGCCTGCCTCTCACGGCGGGAAAGCCCAATCATCGGGATTTGTTTCATGTGAACGAGAATAAGGCGTTCAAGACCATTGGCGGCATTCCGGAATACAGGGTTGGCCCCGGTGATGAAATTGCCATCACTTTCTGGCAAGGCGGTAAGGCGGAAAAGCACAAGGTGGTGGTGCAGGTTAATGGCACCGTATCGCTGCCCTTTTTCCCCGCGGTACACGTGGAAGGCATGACGTCAAGCGAGATCGATACGTTTATGACGCAGGCGCTGAGACGGTTCGTGTGGCATCCGCGGGTGGATGTGCGCGTACTCAGGAAGCGGAGCAAAACCGCTACAATTTTCGGCCAGGTTCAAAATCTGGTGCGCCAGCCGACAGGTCCGGGAACCTATTTCCTTACGGGGAAAGAAACGTTGGTGAATTTCCTGTCACGTGCGGGCGGCCCTTCCAAGGATGCTGATTTGAGCAAGGTGAAACTAATTCGCCATGGCAAAACGATTCTGTTGAATCTGAACCGTGCGATCAAACAGGCGGACTGGCGGGAGAATGCCATCATTGATGCCGGCGATACGATCTTTATTCCATCGCTGTCCCAGTCCAAACGGCGGGTGTACGTGTTGGGACAGGTGAAGAAACCGGGCCTTGTGGAGTTTAGCGGAAATATCAGTTTGCTGGATGCGATTTCGAAAAGCGGTGGTTTTGGCAATCATCCTTATTATCCCGACATTCGGGTGATTCGAGCGAACCGGGACAAGCCGTTGATTCTGGCCGTAAATTTTAATCGCCTGCTGGAACAGGGAGATCTGACTCAGAATCTGGCGCTGAAGGACAAGGATATCATTATCATTCCGCGCAGCCCCATCGGCAACTGGAACGAGTATATCAAGGATATGATGCCGTCGATAAACCTGCTCTACCGGCCGGTGATGACCGCATATGAGCTGCAATTGCTTACCAATGCGTTTAGCCGCCCATGATATGACGAGTGCGATTTCCACCCCTGCCGGCTACGAACTCAACCTGGAGGAATACTGGCAGATCCTCCTCCGCCGCCGCTGGGTCATTCTGTTTTGCGCTTTTTCTCTGGGTGCGTTTAGCTGGCTGTTTACATGGATGAACCAGCCGCCGCCACTGTATTCCTCCAGTGCTTCGGTGAAAATCATGCAATCCACCGATATGACCGGATTGCTGTTACAAAACCTTACATTCAGCTCCGTGGATAATATGAGTACGCAGCTTGCGCTGGTACAATCTTATGCTCTGATGGAAAGGGTCGCCAAACGTTTGGGACTGATTCCGAAGCGGATAACGAGCGCGGAGATTCGTGCAAATCCATCGTACATTAGCGAGGTGCTTGATCTCAAGGACGATGTGAGCGCCGAGCAGGAAGGCGCCAGCAGTATTATTATTATTAAAACGACTTCTTCCAGCGCGGAATTCGCCCGCGATCTGGCTCAAGCCGTAGCCGAGAGCTTCCGCGCATTTAATATCGAGGAGAAAAACAAACGGGTTTTTGAGGCCAAGCGATTCATTCAGCAGCAACTTGTGGTGGTAGGAGATCGCTTGAAAAAAGCCGAGGAAGCGGTACGGGATTACCGTCAGAAAAACAACCTTTCAAACGCAGGCCAGGGCTCCAAAGTGATGGCCAATGTGGTCGTGGATCTTGAGCAGAAATACCGTCATCAATCAGGACACCTGAATGAACTGCGATTTGCCCTGGCGCGACTCAAACAACGTGTTCAGGAGGGCCGTTGGGATTATGAGGCGGTAACGGTTTCGGGTAAGGTCAGTCAGTACTTTGATGAATTGAACAAGCGGCTGGTGGAAATGGCGTTGAAACGCACGGAGCTTTCAACCAACTTCACCGATGAACACCCCCAGATCCGGGAATTGCGTTCACAGGCCAATGATATTCTCTCCAGTATGGTGGATGAACTGGCGAATCAGGTCAATCTTACCCGCCAGCGTATGCGTGATTTGCAAAAGAGTATTGAAGCCGCGGAACGGAAGTATCAGGGGGTGCCGGAACAGGCACTGGTGTTGCGCCGTCTGGAGCGTGCGGTCGGCACCAATGAAGAACTGTTCAATCTGTTGGAGAAAAAATACCAGGAAGTGCTGATTAAGGAGGCGGAAAAGGTCGCGGAGGTCAGCCTGATGCGCCCGGCGTTAATCTCCTATATCCGTATCAATCCGGTGCGCACCCGCCAAACGGCCATTGCCGGGTTTATTCTCGGCCTTGTTCTGGGGTTGATTATCTCGCTGGTGCTGGAAGCGATGGACACTTCCGTGGGCACCATTGAAGAAGTGGAAAGCTTCCTGGAAGTGCCCGTTGTCGGTTTTGTCCCGTACCTGGCGCACGATGAGGCCGTGGAATTATTTTCCGGCATGGAAGGCCTGGCTACCAGTGGTCATGAGCTGGAACGGCAGATACGTCTGGTGACGCATTTTGCACCGCCTTCCACCATTGCCGAGTCCTATCGCAGCATGCGCACCAATTTACTATTCTCACAAACGGGCGAACACCGCGTGATTCTGGTCACCAGTGCAACCATCAGGGAGGGGAAAAGCACGGTGTCGGCCAATCTGGCCATGGTCGTAGCCCAGCAGGGCGCGCGCGTATTACTGATTGACGCGGATATGCGCAAGCCTCTGCAACATAAAACATTTGGATTAAAACGGGAGCCGGGCCTGAGCGGGTATCTATTGGGGCAAATTTCATGGCAGGATGCCGTACGGCGCATCTCCGACATATTACTCGGCGATTTTGGCGTGGATCAGGCGTTGATGACGCCTGGCCTGGATCAACTGGATATCATTACCTGCGGCCGAAAAAGCGCCAATCCATCCGATTTGCTGGCGGCTCCCGCCATGGGGCTGCTGCTGGAGCAGGCGCGTTCGGAATATGATATGGTGATTCTCGATATGCCGCCATTATTGCATACCACGGATGCGACCATCATCGCCAGCAAGGTGGATGGCGTTTTGCTTGTTTACCATATCGGAGCCGTGGTGCGTGGTGCTTTGAAGCGAGTGAAAACAGGGGTTGAATCCGTGGGTGGAAAGGTTCTGGGCGTGGTCCTGAACGGTGTTCGTGGCGAGATGTCTGCCGATTACAGTAAATACAAAATGGACCGTTACTATGCCTATGCTTACGGTGAACACGCCGAGGAGCGGGGATCCTGGCTGGATCGTGCCAATGCTTATGCCCATCAGGCGTTTCGTAAGTGCTTGAAGTATGCGCGGATACGGGGCCGGAGCTACAAGGGGTGAAGCTAATGTTTACGCGGGATCGCTGAATGCAACGCCAACTGGCTCGTTTGCGGCGAAGGAAACGCATGCGGCGGCGTATCCTGGTCGTGCTGGGCGTTTCCCTCGTCGTGGCGCTGGCGGTCGTGTCCATACGGTCTTGCACCGACAGCTTTAATCGACCCTATAATCAGGGTTACCGTCCCATGGATGGAAAGCGTGCGCAGCAGCCGGGTGTCAACCCATGAGTGCGTTGACCGTACGTATACCCTTTCCTCCCGCCGTGTTGCTGACTCTGGTGGCGGTCACGCTGCTGTTGTATGCGGCTTATCTGATCGCACCGGACTCCGTGCGTGTGGCGCTGATCATATGCGCCGGAATGATGGTGGCGGTGGTTGCCTTTACCAGCGTTGAACTGGCGCTGTACTTACTCATTTTGTCCACGCTTTTGTCCCCGGAGTTACAATTTGGCGGTGAAAGCCATGCGGCGCGAATCACTTCCACTACGGCTTCACGTGGCGTTACGCTCCGACTGGATGATTTGCTGCTGACCGTGATTTGCCTGACATGGCTGTTCCGAATGGCGGTGCGCAAGGAGTTGGGCGCGGTACGTAAAACACCCATCAATCAGCCCATTGCCTGGTACTGGCTGACAACATTGTTGGCGACTGTTGCCGGTTTTTATGCGGGGCGGGTGGGGATGTACGGCTTCTTTTTCGTGTTGAAATACCTTGAATACTTCGTGCTGTTTTATATGATTGTCAATCAGGTTCATGATGAAGCGGCCATTAAGCGCTATGTCATGGTGATGCTGTTTACCTGTTTTGTGGTCAGTATCATGGGTATTGCGCAGATTCCCGGCGGAGGGCGGGTGTCCGCGCCCTTTGAAGGGAGTGTCGGCGAGCCGAACACTTTTGGCGGTTATCTGGTCCTGATGTTTGCGGTGACTCTGGGACTGTTCCTTAACGAGGCGGACAAAATGAAACGCTGGCGATGGGCGGGGTTACTGGTCATCATTGTCGTGCCGCTCGCATTTACGGAATCGCGATCATCCTATCTGGCCTTTGTGGTGATGATGGGCCTGTTTATCCTGTTTTCCCGGCAGCGGCGGTTGTTGCTCGGCGCCTGTCTGGTTGCCGCAACACTGCTGCCTTTCGTGTTGCCCGCGAGTGTCATCAATCGGGTGACCTATACCTTTGCCCAGCCGAAAGAAGCCGGACAGATTAAAGTAGGGGATGTGCATATTGATACATCCACCAGTGAGCGGCTTCGTTCATGGACGCGGGTATTGACCAGAGATTTTCCCGAGCATCCCCTGCTGGGTGTTGGCGTAACCGGGGGTGAATTCCTTGATGCGCAGTATCCGCGTGTTTTATTGGAAACGGGGATAATTGGTTTGGCTTTATTTCTCTGGCTGTTGCGCCGCATCTGGGTGTTGCTCAGGGTATGTTACCGGGATATCTCCGATCCCTCCCTCAGGGGGGTAGCGCTGGGAACGCTGTGCGGTTTCGGCGGATTGCTGTTTCATGCAATCGGGGCCAATACGTTTATTATCGTCCGTATTATGGAGCCATTAATGATTTTGATTGGACTGCTGTTGGCTGCCTGGCTGGCCGAACAACAAAAAACCGACAATTATTTACAGGATGGAGGCGTTGCATGACGGGCATGCACACTCGGGTAATGGCGCGTCATATCAGTATGGTTCTGCTGTTTGTCTTTTTGGCGTTTCCGGGATTCTCCGGCCTGGCGCGGGCGGGATCATGGGCCATTCAGGATGCCCGCTTGTGGACGGCGCCCGATCATACGCGGGTCGTCTTTGATTTGAATGGTCCGGCGGATTACCGGGTTTTCCGCCTGAAATCGCCGGATCGTATCGTGATTGATATGCGCAACGTTACGTTGCGCGCCGGGCTGGAAGGGTTGGTGAAGCAGGACCCCGTACTTTCAGCTATTCGTTATGGTCAATGGGGAAAAAAGGGTCTGCGACTGGTGATGGATGTGAAAGAAAGCGTACAGCCCCGATCCTTTCTGCTCAAACCCATGCATGGCAAGCCTTATCGTCTGGTCGTGGACCTGATGCGCCGGAAAAAGACCATGCGCGCCGCCGTGACCGCGTCACAGGTGCGTGCCCGCAAGCAGATTATCATTGCGGTGGATGCCGGTCATGGCGGCGAGGATCCCGGGGCGATTGGTCCGCATGGTCTCAAGGAAAAGAATGTTACGCTGGCCGTTGCCAGGAGGCTGGCGCGTGCGATCGATGCGCAACCGGGTATGCGTGCGGTGTTGATTCGCAAAGGTGATTATTTCGTACCCCTGGTTCGGCGCGTGCGTCTGGCGCGCAAGGCCAAGGCGGATATGATGATCAGCATTCATGCGGATTCGGTCAGGGCGCACAATGTTTCGGGCGCCAGCGTTTATACCCTGTCCGAAAAGGGCGCTTCGGATCATGTGGCCGCCATGCTGGCCAGGAAGGAAAACTCATCGGACGCCATTGGCGGCGTCAGGCCCGGGGAGGTTCAGGATCCGGTGGTGATCCGTATTCTTGCGGACCTCATCAAGCGCGACAGCCTGAATAGCGCCGAATTATTGGCGAGTGAGATGTTGAAGTATGTCCGGCGTGTTGGTCCCGTCAAATACAGCGTTCCCAAACACGCCCGGTTTGTGGTGCTGGGCGCCCCGGAAATCCCCAGTGTGCTGGTGGAACTGGATTATATCTCCAATCCGCGGCGGGAACGCCTGCTTCGCAGCAGCAGGCATCAGAAACGTTTGGCCACGGCATTGTTACAAGCCAGCAAGTCCTTCCTGCGGCGGCAGGGGAGGTTGCCATCGCCAAAACGGCGGGCGCGAATCAACCCCTCCCGTTCGCCGAAATCCTGATTATTTTCTGAGTTGCCGATGTATATGAGACTGTTAGGATTCTTGCGGCCTTACCGCATGCGCGTAGCCATTGCCATGCTCTGCATGATCATTCTGGGCGCGACCACGGCAATTTTGGCATGGTCGCTGAAACCGGCGCTGGATGACGCATTGTCGGGGAAGAACATGAACATGATCTACCTGATTCCTCTTTTGGTCATTGGTTTGTATGCTCTCAAGGGCGGCGCCTATTACGGGCAGGCTTACCTGATGGGTTATGTCGGCCAGAAGGTGATATACGACCTGCGCAACCTTATTTATGACCATCTGACCAGACAGGCGCTGGTGTTTTTCGCGCACCGCAAGACCGGCGAGCTACTGGCGCGCATCAGCTATGACGTCGCATTGGTGCAGGCCGCCGTCAGCACTTCCGTAACCGCCCTGATGCGGGATTCCGTCAGCATTGTTTTTCTGCTTGGCGTGGTGTTTCTTCAGGACTGGACGCTGGCGCTGATTGCCATGCTGGTCTTTCCACTGGTGATTTATCCCATTGCCCGTTTCGGCAAAAAGATGCGGCATGCGAGTTCGGATGGACAGGTTTCCATGGGGGAATTGACCAGCCTGGTTGAAGAGACCGTGGGTGGTATCCGCGTGGTGAAGGCGTTCGGGATGGAGGATTATGAGCGCGGACGCTTCCGCGGGCTTACGGGCGATTTTCTGCATCATCAGATGCGCATATTTCGCGCTCAGGCACTCTCTTTTCCCATCATGGAGCTACTGGCCGGCTTTGGTATTGCCGGTGTTCTTTTCTATGGCGGATTGCGTGTCGCCTCCGGTGCGACCACCGCGGGTACGCTGGTGTCCTTTCTGGCTGCGTTGATCATGCTTTATGAACCGGTCAAACGCCTTTCCCGCGCCAATAATGAAATTCAGCAGGGGTTGGCGGCTTCCGAGCGCGTGTTCGAGATTTTGGACGAACCCGTGGCTGTGGAGGATGCGCCGGATGCCATTGATCTTCCGGGATTTTCCAAAGGTATTTGTTTTGAGCATGTGGCGCTTCAATATGCGGGAGCAGACAAGCGGGTATTGCTGGATGTTAATTTTAAGGTTCTTGTTGGCGAGGTGGTGGCGCTGGTGGGGCGCAGCGGTGCGGGCAAGACTTCCCTGGCTAATCTTCTGCCGCGCTTCATGGACGTGACCGGCGGCGCGGTACTGGTTGACGGCCTGGATGTACGCAAGCTGACGCAATCCTCCCTGCGAACGCAGATAGCGATGGTGACGCAGGAGGTGATCCTGTTCAATGATACGGTGCTGAACAATATTGCCTATGGCCTTGAAGATGTTGATCATGCGCGTGTGGAGAAGGTGGCCAGAGCTGCCAACGCACATGATTTTATTACCAGGCTGCCCAAGGGATACGATACCCTGATTGGCGAGCGCGGCGTCATTCTCTCCGGTGGCCAGCGGCAACGGCTATCGCTGGCGCGCGCACTGTTAAAGGATGCGCCGATCCTGATACTCGATGAAGCCACCAGCAGTCTGGACACTGAATCCGAACGCCTGGTGCAGCAGGCTATCGACAGATTGATGCAGGGACGTACGGTGGTTGTCATTGCGCATCGCCTCTCCACCGTTCGGCATGCCGACCATATTGTGGTGCTGGATGACGGAAAGATCGTTCAGACGGGAACGCACAGTGAATTGCTGGAGCAGGGCGGATTGTACGCTGAATTGTATCATATGCAGTTTGAAGCGCAGTCAGAATATCTTCTGAACGGGGTAGGAAGGTGCTGAATCGTTTTATCGCTTGGATTATTCCTCATTTGATCCATGTGCTCTATTTTTTTCTTTCCAGATCCATTCGCTGGGAGTATGTCGGCCAACGATTTATTCCGGATCAATCCCGGCGGTTTCTTCTGGGTTTCTGGCATGCCCGGATGTTGATGATGCCCTATGGTTTTCGAGGGTGGCAGGGTTACATGCTGATTTCTGAGCACCGGGACGGCGGTTTTATCGCGGATACCATGCACCTGATTGGCATCAGGACAGTACGCGGTTCATCAAAACATGGCGGCGCGAGGGCATTGTTGTGGATGATCCGCAAGGTCAGAAAGGAACACTGTGACCTGGGTATCACGCCGGATGGCCCGAAAGGACCGCGTGAGAAAGTCCAGCCCGGAACGGTGCAACTGGCGATCAAAACGGGGTTGCCGATTTTACCGGTATGTTATGCTACCAACCGTCAGTGGCGCATTCGCTCGTGGGATCGATTTTATATTCCGAAACCCTTTTCCAGAGGTGTTTTTGTATTCGGCAATCCGGTGTCTGTTTCTGACAAGGATGACATGAATGAAGCGCTGGAGCGCGTACAGCACGGCATGGATGCCGCGCAGGATGCTGCCGACTGCTACTTCGATTGAGGATTTGAGGCAATCCACGCCCCTTCCAGCAACCCGGCATCCACGACAATCAATTGATCATAATTCCAGCGTGTCAGCACCGTTTCGATAATGGCGAGGCCTGCCACCATTAAATCAGCGCGTCCTTTTTCGATGGCGCGTATAGCCTGTCGCTGAACAAGGGTCAGA
>VAOW01003945.1_pt1 | contig 12396 bp, 8 predicted proteins | sample 3393921 | NCBI WGS metagenome assembly VAOW01 (sample SAMN08290428, study PRJNA428436) | hydrothermal vent metagenome | isolation source: Deep-sea hydrothermal vent chimney | place: Indian Ocean: Southwest Indian Ridge | depth 2742 m m
AAACTGAAAAATCATGGTTTCAAACTCCTGTTTTGAAACATTTCCTTTCGGTTCAATGATTAGCAGTTTTCCTCCCGGTTTTAATAGCGAATGCAATTCTTTGTAAAGGATTTCTTTATCAGGAATTTCATGCATTACATAAAAAGCAAGGATAAAATCTGTTTTTGTTGATAAATTCAGACTATGCTGAGAAGTTTGATGAAGCTCAATGATTTTTTCCAGGGTAGTCCCCTGGATTTTATTTTGAACGATTTGCAACATGCCCTCTTGTAAATCGGCAGCAATCACCACTCCCTTTTCTCCAACCATTCTTGCCAGTTCCAGCGTATAAACTCCCGGTCCGCAACCGAGGTCCAGCACGTGCATCCCCTCTTTGATATAAGGTTTTAATATTCGTTTGGGTGACTGCATCCATCTTCTGAATCGCGTATCCAGGACTCCGGCCCGTTCCACCGGACACACCCGATTTTTATCTTCTTTTTTCATAAACATAAATGATCTTCTTTTGGTAGAGCAAAAATAGACAATATCGTTTATGTTTCCAGAAAGTGAATCATCCATCAAAAATGGTGTTTCTTTTTGGCTTGACAAGGATTTTATTGATTTCTTTTGGTAATGATTCGGCTGAAAAATCATCTCTCTTTTCTGTGGTACAAAATCGCCGATAGATTCACCGAAATATAATTATTCTTAAAAGAAAACCTCCTTTTGCAAGGGAAGGTTTTCTATTCTTATATTTGCATCTTCTTCAAAATTATCGGTCATGACCAAAAGGCAAAGAAATTATCGTATTTACCTGCCCATAGCTTTTGCACTGGTGCTTATCTCAGGTATTGTTCTGGGATTTTTGCTGCAAAGCAGTACCACACCGCATAGTGGTATTTCTTTCATTACCGGAAGCAGGCCGGCATACAATAAGGTAGATGAGATTATCCGCTATGTTGATAATAATTATGTAGATTCGGTAAACCAGCAACATTTGGAAACCGATGCTATCAAAGGCATGATGAACGACCTGGATCCACACTCGGAGTATATTACCGCAGCAGAATTTAATGAGATGAATGACCCGTTACTGGGGCATTTTGGGGGAATTGGTATTAGCTTTCGTATAGAGAATGATACCATCATGGTTATAAATCCGATTCCCGGAGGCCCGTCGCAAAAGGTGGGACTTATGGCCGGCGACCGTATTGTGAAAGTAAACGATACGCTGGTGGCCGGCGTGCATGTTACCAACAATATAGCTATGCATAAACTGAAAGGGAAAAAAGGAACCAAAGTAAAGGTAACTATTTACCGGCGCGGCGTTCCCAAACTCCTTCATTTCACCATTACAAGAGGTACCATTCCGACGTACAGCCTCGATATTGCTTATATGGTCAACAAGCAACTGGGCTACATCAAGCTGAATAAATTTTCTGCCACCACTTATGAAGAGTTTGACCATGCAGTGAGAAAACTGAAAAAAGAGGGAATGAAAAAACTGATTCTTGACCTGCGCGATAATCCGGGAGGTTACCTGAGTGCAGCTATCCAGGTGGCTAATGAATTTCTTCCCAAAGGAAAGATTATTGTTTTCACCAAAGGACTTCATCGGCCAAAGACGGTTGCAATGTCCACGAGCAAAGGGCAATTGAAACATACCGACGTAGCCATTTTAATTAACGAAGGAACTGCTTCTGCAGCCGAAATTGTTACCGGCGCATTGCAAGACAACGATGTAGGTGTTGTGATAGGTCGTCGTTCGTTTGGAAAAGGGTTGGTACAGGAACAATTTCGGCTGCCCGATGGCTCGGCACTGCGGCTGACCGTAGCCCGCTACTATACGCCCACCGGACGTTGTATACAGAAACCGTATAAAAAAGATGACTTTAAGGCTTATTATGCCGAAGCTTATCACCGTTATCTTGATGGCGAAATGCAACATCCGGACAGTATTAAATTTAACAAGTCGTTGAAGTTTACCACCCCCGATGGTAAAGTGGTCTATGGCGGCGGCGGTATTATGCCGGATATTTATGTCCCGCTTGCCGTGGATACTATTCATTCTTTTTATAATATCCTCGCTAACAAAGGCCTGATTTTTCAGTTTGCTTTTGAATATACCGATAACCATCGTGCGCAATTGCGTAAATTTAAGAAATTCAAAAGCTTCGACAAGGGATTTAACATGAGTAATAAAGAGTATCGGGATTTGGTGGCTTATGTCAAAGATAAAGGGATCACCGGAAGTCCCCGGAAAGTCAGACTGTCGGAAAGCAAAATCAAAATTCTTTTTAAGGCTTATGTGGGCAGGAATATTTTAAATGCGAAAGGGTTTTATCCTATTTATCATGAAATCGATCCTATTTTCAAAAAAGCGGTACAGGTGATGGATAGCCGCCATGTGAATGATTGAGAATGTGCGGGTTTCATTCGCTATAACGCCAGCAACCGTTCAGCTTCACGAACGATGAAATCTTCATCCTGATTCATCATGCATCGAAAATGCCCTTTGGGACACTTTTTGTAGCCTATTTTACTACAGGGACGGCATTTGAGATTTTCCACCTGTGCTATTACAACCTTGTACTCTTCGCCAGGCTCGTAAGGATACATGCCGAATTCGGGGATGGTATTTCCCCAAATACTGATGACCGGTTTCCTAAAAGCGGCAGCAATATGCATCAATCCCGTGTCGTTGGTTATTACTAAAGCGGCCTGCCGTATAAGAGACGATGATTGGTGCAAATTAAGGCGGCCACAGGCATTCATAACACGATCATGCGAACACATTTCTTTTATCTGCTCGGCGTTTTCACGGTCATCTTTTCCCCCCAACAAAACCACCGGATGTTGTAAACAACTGATAATAGCAGCGGCCTTTTGAGCAGGGAATATCTTAGTATAATGCCTGCCACCAACGGCAAAGGCAACAAAAGGTTTTTTCTTTAGAAGTGGATAATCATTTAAATCCGCATAATTTTTTTCCGGAATGAAATAATCCAGCCCCTTTCCATCGTTTTTCACACCAAGCGATTCTACCGCCTTAAAGTAGCGGTCCACAATGTGTTGCTGCGGCAGCCGGTTAATTTTGAAATTAACTATCAGCCATTTCTCAATATTAACTTTGGGAAAAGAGGCAGAAGGCTTTTTCAGCGCTCTTTTTATTTGAAACGAGCGCATGTTTTTGTGAAGGTCAACGACAAACTCAAAATTTTCTTTGCGAAGTTGTGGAATTACTTCATCTAATTTTTCCCGGAAAGTATGTACCTGATCAACATAAGGAGAAGTATCGAAAATCGACCGGTATGTTTCTTTGGTAAGGATATGGATTTGGCAACTGAGCTGGGTTTTTAATGCTCTGATGACAGGCGTTGTGAGGACAATGTCGCCAATGGAGCTAAAACGAATGAGCAGGACTTTTTTCAAAACATTCCTTTTTGCAAAGTTATAGAAATCGTTGAAATAATTTTAAAGCCACTGAAAAAACAGAGCCTTTTCTTAGAAACACGATTTAATCGTAATTAACCTGACAATTTCGCTATTTCCCAAATAGTCTTATTTTTGTGAGAAACAAAAAAAGGACAGTGTCTGAAATCAAAAAAATAAAAACCGATATTGCAGCTATGGCCGGGGAGTTAGTAAATATTCGGCGGTATCTGCATGCTCATCCCGAGCTGAGCTTTGAGGAGGAGAAAACCGCTGCTTACATTTCGGAACTCCTCACCTCGTGGGGCATCGAACATCAGACAAACGTGGCAGGCCATGGCGTTACCGGACTTATTAAAGGCCTGATTCCTGAGAAAAAAGTGGTGGCGTTAAGAGCAGATATAGATGCCTTACCTATTACGGAAGAAAACGAGGTGCCTTACCGCTCGCTGAATAAAAATGTTATGCATGCCTGCGGGCACGATGTGCACACCACCTGTTTGCTCGGGGCGATAAAAATTCTTAACAAACGAAAATCCGAATTTGAAGGAAGTGTAAAATTTATTTTTCAGCCGGCTGAAGAAAAACTTCCCGGTGGTGCTTTAAAAATGATTGAGGCAGGTGTACTGGAAAATCCCGGGGTCGATGTCATCCTTGGCCAGCATGTTTATCCCGACATCGAAGCTGGCAAAGTGGGTTTCCGCAGTGGCATGTACATGGCCTCCAGCGACGAGATTAATCTATATATCCGCGGAAAAGGTGGCCATGCCGCCATCCCTGACAAGGTGGATGACACGGTTCTGACTATGGCCGAAATTATTGTTTCGCTGCAAAGCATCGTCAGCAGAAAGACGCCGCCGGTATTACCTGTTGTGCTTTCGTTCGGAAAAGTAATCGCCGCCGGGGCACACAACATCATTCCTTCGGAAGTAATCGTTCGGGGCACGCTCAGGACCTTCAGCGAAAGCTGGCGCGCGAAAGTTCACAAGCTTATCACAGAAACCGCTGAGTCTGTTGCCCGTGCTCACGGTTGCACATGCAACGTGGTTATCGACAAAGGCTATCCTTTTCTAAAAAACAATCCGAAGGTTACCGCCATTGCCCGCCAGGCTGCTGAAGAATACCTCGGGAAAGAAAATGTAGTGGAACTAAATATTCGTATGACTGTGGAAGATTTTGCCCGTTATGCCCAACAGGTTCCGGCCTGTTTCTACCGGCTCGGCGTCCGGAACGAAGAGAAAAATATTACAGCCGACCTGCACTCGCCGCATTTTGATGTGGACGAAAAAAGCCTGGAGACCGGTACCGGGCTTTTGGTCTGGGAAAGTTTACAACAACTAAAATCGTAGTCCATGCTCGTTGGAGATAAACCATACCAAACCGTCTGGATGGAAGGAACTTCCGTGTTTATGATTCAGCAAAATCTGTTACCGTTTCAGTTTAAAATTCATGAATGTAAAACTTACTGGGACACTTGCATAGCCATCACCGACATGATTGTGCGCGGCGCCGGAGCCATCGGCGCTGCTGCCGGTTTTGCCATGGCACAGGCCTTTTTGTCCATCAATACCAAAGAGCGGCTAAAAATGATTCGTGAGGCACGCAGCGACATCGAAAATACGCGTCCCACAGCGAAAAACCTGTTTTATGCCGTTGACCGTGTTTACCATGCCGGCCTTATTTCCGTTGAAAAGGCTTTGGAAGAAGCCCTGACCGTAGCTCGCGAGGATGCAGAATTCTCCAGGGCCATTGGTGAGTACGGCAGCGAACTTATTCATGAAAAAGCCAATATCCTGACGCATTGCAATGCAGGATGGCTGGCATTTGTGGATTACGGAACCGCTCTGGCGCCGGTGTATCTCGCCAAACGTCAGGGAAAGAAAGTTTTTGTTTACGTGGACGAAACCCGTCCCCGCGGACAAGGCGGGCGATTGACTGCCTGGGAACTGAAAAACGACGGCGTTCCACATGTGATTATCCCCGACAATGCCGCTGCCTCACTTATGGCACAGGGCAAAATCGATATTGTTATCACCGGCGCCGACCGCATTGCCGCCAACGGCGATACGGCCAATAAAATAGGCACGCTGGGACGGGCTATTCTCGCCAAAACGTTTGGTGTACCATTTTACATTGCTGCACCCACCTCCACGTTCGACATGGAATGTACTACAGGTAAAGAGATTCCACTTGAAGAGCGTTCGCAGGATGAAGTACTTTATCAGATGGGGACCGACGACAACGGAAATCTGGTGAAAGTGCTGGTTTGCTCCCCCGGTTCCGGAGCTTACAATCCGGCTTTTGACATAACCCCCGCCAAATACATTACCGGCATCATCACTGAAAGAGGTATTGTAAAAGCTGATAAGTTGTCCATCAAAAAAGTGATGGAAAAGCTATAATTTTTACAGTTTTTGTCAGGACACCAACACTTTTTCTATTTCTTTTCTCCGCAATGTTTGAAATGTATTTTGGAGCTTTTGAGCATTTTCTCTTATCCTGAATATTTCATATTCAGCTATCAACTCCTGGAATACCGCTTTAACAGATTGTATCTTTTCCGTTTTGTATGCATTACTTCCGGCAAAGACAAAACCGTTTTTCAGTTTTCCTTTCGCCGCATTGATCAGCGCAAGCGAAATACAATAGGGCGCTTTTTTATAATCGCATGTTTTCAGACATTTCCAGGGACAATTAACCGGGTTTCTTTTCCCTGCCGCAACATCTTTTAAAAACTGATTGTTTATAGCCCTTCCCGGTAATCCGACAGGACTATCAATAAGCACAATATCTTCCTGCTTACTGTTCACGTAAGTCTCCTTAAATTCGTCTGAGGCATCGCATTCGAAAGTAGGGACAAGCCGGGTGGCAATTTGCACGCCACGAGCTCCCAGTTTCATCATGCGGAACATATCCGCCCCGGTATATATTCCTCCGGCTGCTATCACGGGAATTTCTTTCCCAAACTGCTCTTCAAAAGGCTTGAGGGCTTCAATTACAGTGGGTATGATTTTTTCCAGCAAGAAATTCGGATCTTCTATTTGCGTTTTTTTATATCCGAGGTGTCCGCCGGCCTTTGGCCCCTCTACGACCACGGCATCGGGAATTACTCCGTAATGGCCTGCCCAGTAACGGAATATTAACCCGGCCGCTTTTGCAGAGGAAACAATGGGGAGGAACTTAGTCTTGTTATTCTCTTTTTTATCTTTAATAACACTATCAGGCATGTGGATAGGAAGTCCTGCTCCTGAAATAATCAGATCGGCTTTTTCCTCAATGGCCACGGTCAAATGATCTTCATAATCGGAAAGGGCAACCATAATATTCACCCCGATAATACCATCCGTCTTTTTTCTCGCTTTTCTTATTTCTTCATGCAGGGCTGTTTTATTTGCCCCTCTGAAATCTTTTGAAAAATGGGGAATCAGCATTCCAATACTTGCTGATGATATAATTCCTATTCCTCCCTCATTTGCTACGGCCGAAGCCAAACCAGATAGAGAAACAGCAACACCCATGCCTCCTTGTATGATTGGAAGCCGGGCCTCAAGATCTCCTATGCGCAGTAAATTCATAAAAACAATTTTTTAATTTGCAGGCAAAACTAAGGGTAAAACAGGTGGAAAATATATTTTAGGGATTAAGTAAAAACGATTAGGGATAAATGGAAGATTTAGGGATGAAATGCACGAATACGGGGACGAAAGGAGCGGAAAATTCAGACCTGATAGAATATTTCTTTAAATGGCAGGATATATTTACGGGAAACAGATATGGAATGTTCGTCATTCCCTACATAAAGTACATAGCCCTGTGAATTGCCCTCCAACCGCTTAATTTGATAGATGTTCACAATAAAAGCACGATGACATCTGAAAATAAAAGGATAATCTATAGACGCCTCCTCGGCATTTTTTAAGGTACATCTTACCATCCGGGAATGGGTTCCCTTTCGGTCCTGCCAGAAAACCTCAATATAATTATTTGCAGAACGTATGTATAAAAGGTCATTTACATCCACAGATAAATCATCTTTTTCATAATCCGATCGAAAATGAATAATCTTCGGCACGGGATTGGCCTTCTCTTTCAGATACCGGTTTAACTCCAGAGCAGATTGTAAATGCATCCTTAACAAACGGTTCCGGTTATAAGGAATCAGAATGCCAATGGGGATTGCGCTTATTATTAAGACCTTTACCAAAATATAAAAACTAAAACTAAAATATTCGAATAGCTGAAAATAAATAAAGTATCCCGTGGCAATGGTAAAAATAATCCAGATATTCCAAAAGATTTCCTTCAAAACCGTCCAGTTTTTAAACAACCGCGTGTTAGACAGGAATGAAGGTATCAGTAATAAATTAATACTTAATCCGAGAAAAATAACCACAATCAGGCCGCCAATTAATGAGTATTTTTGGTGTGTGTTTAAAGCATTGAGATCCGAGGGCTGAAAAAGAAAAAACAGCAAAAACAGAATCAGGCTTATAACAAAGATAAGCTTGATGTTCTGCTTAAGATCATCATTAAACGGGTAAGACTTTTTTAAAATTTTAAACCATTTTGCCATGTTGTCTCAAATTAGGATACCGGGATTTTATATTCTTCTGCAAAAATAGGAAAAGAAGTCCTTGTTAAATTCTTTTTTTTCAGGATGGTTTAAAGCAACTTGTTTGCCAGATTGGCCAGCTCGGAGCGTTCTCCTTTCTCCAGCCGGATGTGAGCATAAATGGTATTTTGTTTTAGCCGGTCGATGAGCACCGAAAGCCCGTTGGACTGCGAGTCGAGATAAGGTGTGTCGATTTGGTAAATATCGCCTGTTAAAATAATTTTGGTGTTTTCTCCTGCGCGGGTGATGATGGTTTTTATCTCATGTGGCGTAAGGTTCTGGGCCTCGTCCACAATAAAAATTACATTGGAGATACTCCGGCCACGGATGAAAGCCAGCGGGGTAATCACCAGCTTTTCACTCTCAATAGAGTCACTGATACGCCGATACTCCCTGTCCTGTTCTCCAAACTGATTTTGGATATATTTCAGGTTGTCCCACAGCGGTTCCATGAAGGGATTTATTTTGGAATTCACATCACCAGGCAGGTAGCCGATGTCTTTGTTGCTTAGTGGCACTATGGGGCGTGCCAGATAAATTTGCTTAAAACTGCGCCGCTGTTCCCAGGCTCCTGCCAACGCAAGAAGTGTTTTTCCCGTGCCGGCAACCCCTTGTAGCGTAACCAGTTTGACTTCCGGATTCATGATGGCGTGAAGCGCAAAAACCTGTTCGGCATTACGGGGCATAATGCGCGAAACGGCATGTTTTTCCACCCTTTCCACCCTTTCTGTGATGGGATTGTAAAAAGCCAATGCCGAAGCTCGTTGCCCTTTGAGAATGAAATAATGGTTGGGATATGGTTTTTCGATATTCAAATCTTCCAGGCTGCAAAAACCGTTGGCATACAGGCTGTCAATCACTTCGCGCGGGATGCCGGAAAGCGTGTTTTTACCGGTGTAAAGCGTATTGATATTTTTGATTTTCCCGGTTTCAAAATCTTCGGCCGGCAGGTTCATGGCTTTGGCTTTCAACCGGAGGTTGATGTCCTTGCTTACCAGAATAACTTTCCGTTCGGGATGGTCTTCTTTTAGTTTTAAAGCAGCATTCAGTATGCGATGATCGGCTTTGTCTTCACCAAAAACACCACGGGCATCTCTCCGGCTGTTTTCGTTCATGATAACACGAAACTTTCCCTTTTCAGGACCGTTCAGCCGTCGCCAGTTGGTCATGGTCAGCTTGCCCGAAATACCGTCGAGAAACCGGATGAACTCGCGGGCTTCAAAATTCTTGGTGTTATTTCCTTTTTTAAAATTATCAAGTTCTTCAAGGACGGTAATAGGAATGGCCACGTCGTTGTCTTCGAAATTGTTGATGGCGTTGTGGTTGTAAAGGATGACCGAAGTGTCCAGTACAAAAATCTTTTTTTTCTTTTCTAATTTCCTGGTTGCCATGGGGAAAAGACTTTGGGGTGAAAAACAGCTTATCACCAGTAAAAATAAACGGAAAACAAGGATTTTCTTTGGCCTGCGGCACGGAGTTTCTAACAACCTGTCGTTGACAAGTGGATAGCGGTGTGGGGTTCAGGGCTTTCGTAAAAAACCACACTCCACCTTTTTCCGTACCTTTGCTTTTTAATCGGAATTTTATGAGTAAACTGAAAAAACTTTTCCTTTTGGATGCCATGGCGCTTATTTACCGGGCTTATTTTGCCATGAGCCGGAATCCGCAAATTAACTCAAAAGGGCTAAACACCTCCGCTGTGCTGGGGTTTGCCAACACGTTGCTGGAGATTTTAAAAAATGAAAAACCCACGCATCTCGGCGTAGCCTTCGACACTATGGCACCTACCCGGCGGCACGAGGATTTTGCGGCTTACAAAGCCAACCGCGAAAAGATGCCCGAAGACCTCGCTATCGCTATTCCTTATGTCAAAGAGCTTCTGGATGCGTTGAATATCCCCGTGCTTTTTGTGGATGGCTACGAAGCGGACGATGTGATTGGGACACTCGCTAAAGAAGCCGAAAAAAAGGGTTTTGAAACTTATATGATGACGCCGGACAAGGATTTCGGGCAACTGGTTTCGGAAAATATCTTTATGTACAAACCTGCCCGCAGCGGAAAAAGCGCCGAAAAATGGGGCCCAAAAGAGGTTTGCGAACGTTATGGTATTGAGCGTCCCGAACAATTTATTGACATTCTCGGGCTTTGGGGCGATGCGGTGGACAACATTCCGGGAGTTCCCGGCATTGGCGAAAAAACAGCAGCAAAGCTGATTGCTCAATTTGGCTCTATTGAAAATCTGTTGGAAAATACCCATCTGTTGAAAGGAAAACTCCGGGAAAATCTTGAGAAGTTTGCCGAACAGGCACTTATCTCCAAACAGCTTGCCACTATTCTCGTGGATGTGCCCCTTCCTTTCGAACCCGAAAAACTTAAAATGGGAGAACCCGACCGGCAAGCGCTGAAGAAACTTTTTGAGGAGCTGGAATTCCGCACCTTTGCCAAACGGCTTTTTACCTGGCTTTCGTTACAACAACCGGAGGGAACTTACAAACAGGCTGAACTTTTTACAGAGCCGGAAGAAGAGGATGTAAAAACCATATATAACACGCCGCATCAATACCATTTGGTGGATACGCCGGAAAAAGCCAAAGAACTAACCGGAAAGCTCAAAAAGCAAAGTTCTTTTTGTTTTGATACGGAAACCACCGGATTGGATCCTAACAATGCTGAGCTGGTGGGTATTTCATTTGCCTGGAAAGCCTATGAGGCCTGGTACGTAACTCTCTCCGAAAATTACCATCATGCAACGCAACAACTGGCCGTTTTTAAAGATGTTCTTGAAGATGAAAAAATCGAAAAGACCGGACAAAATATAAAATTCGACATTTCCGTTTTACGGTGGTATGATATTGTGGTGAAGGGGAAATTTTTCGATACCATGATTGCCCACTATTTGCTGGAACCCGACCAACGGCACAACATGGACTCACTCGCCGAAACATATCTGAATTACAAACCGGTTTCCATCGAAAGCCTTATCGGGAAAAAAGGGAAAAACCAGCGGAATATGCGGACGGTAGCATTAGACGAAATTAAAGAATATGCCGCCGAAGATGCGGATGTTACATTACAGCTTAGGGATGTTTTTGAGCCGAAGTTGAAAGAAACCGGAACGGAAAAACTTTTTTATGAAACCGAAATGCCGTTGGTGCCGGTGCTGGCCTCCATGGAAGCCGAGGGTGTGAAAATAGATACGGAAACACTGGCAAAATTCGGAGCGGAGCTGACTGTGGAAATTGCCGAAATGGAAAAAGAGATTTACGAAATGGCTGGTATGGAATTTAACATTGCTTCACCCAAACAGCTGGGAGAGGTGCTGTTTGAGCGGCTAAACCTTTCGAGCAAACCCAAAAAGACCAAAACCGGACAGTATTCCACCGGCGAAGATGTACTAACCAAGCTGGCTTACCGGCATCCCATTGTGGAGAAGATTCTGGAATACCGGTCGCTTACCAAGCTTAAATCAACTTACGTGGACAGCCTGCCCAAGCTGGTAAAACCCCGCGATGGCCGTATACACACGTCATACAACCAGGCAGTGGCTGCCACGGGAAGACTCAGCTCCAACAATCCCAACCTGCAGAATATTCCTATTCGCACCGAGCGGGGACGTGAAATCAGAAAAGCCTTCATCCCGCGAAACAGGGAATACGTTTTGATGTCAGCCGACTATTCACAAATTGAGTTGCGGATTATCGCTCACCTGAGTAAAGACGAAGCCATGATGGAAGCTTTCCGGCGGGGCCTTGACGTACACACAGCAACGGCTTCACGTGTTTACGGTGTTCCGGTGGAGCAGGTTTCCAAAGATATGCGCCGTCATGCCAAAGTGGTGAATTTCGGGATTATCTATGGCATTTCCGCTTTCGGTCTTTCCGAACGACTGAAGATTCCGCGCAGGGAAGCGGCAGAAATCATTCAAAGCTATTTTGAAAAATATCCCGGCATCCATCGATACATGGAAAAAACCATTGCGTTTGCCCGCGAGCACGGTTATGTGGAAACTATTCTCGGACGGCGGCGCTACCTGAGCGATATCAACTCGGCCAACGGAGTGGTTCGTGCCTATGCCGAACGAAATGCCATTAATGCACCCATCCAGGGTTCATCGGCTGATATGATAAAAATTGCCATGATCAGGATTTTTGATGAAATGCAAAAGCGAAACATGAAGTCAAAGATGATTTTACAGGTGCATGATGAGCTGGTTTTCGACACGCACAAAGAAGAGGTGGAAGAGCTGAAACTTTTGGTGGATGACAAAATGAAAAACGCTTTAAAATTAGATGTGCCGGTGGTAGTGGATGTCAACACGGGAAATAACTGGTTAGAGGCGCATTGAGGATTTAGTTGTCAAGCAATTGTCA
>VAOW01032132.1_pt1 | contig 12338 bp, 12 predicted proteins | sample 3393921 | NCBI WGS metagenome assembly VAOW01 (sample SAMN08290428, study PRJNA428436) | hydrothermal vent metagenome | isolation source: Deep-sea hydrothermal vent chimney | place: Indian Ocean: Southwest Indian Ridge | depth 2742 m m
AAGGATGGCTACGAGCTGGAGTTTAAGGTCGTGTCTGGCCGAACCCAAGGCAAGGGTTTGGTGGCCAAGCTACCGGGTATTAATAACCGGGATTTGGCGCAGAGATGGTTGGGTGCGGAAATAAGTATAGAGCGCTCGAAGCTGCCGGAATTGCCATTGGGAAAATGGTACTGGTGCGATCTTGAGGGCCTGGAAGTCATCACCATGGAGGGGGTGTCACTGGGGCGGGTTAATCACCTGATCGCTACCGGCGCCAACGATGTAATGGTGGTCAGGGATGGGAAACGTGAGCGGCTGGTGCCGTTTGTGAACGAAATTTGGGTACATTCCGTCGATCTGACCGCAGGTCAGATTATGGTGGACTGGGATCCTGAGTTCTAGGAGCTGGTCGGACTTGGTGGAGTGGATTCGTGCGTATCGACGTGATCACCCTGTTTCCCGAGTTGATTCGTCAGTGTACGGAGTCGGGTGTGATTGGCAGGGCCCTGCAGCGTGAACTGTTTGATCTCGCGACTTGGGATCCTCGCGAATTTGCTGAGGATACTTATCGGCGCGTAGATGATCGACCGTTTGGCGGGGGTCCTGGGATGGTCATGACCATGGCTCCTTTACGAGCCGCGATCGGCGCGGCGAAAGTAGCGATCGACGCACCGGTTCATACCGTGTTTCTCAGCCCTAAGGGGGTACGTCTTACCCAGAAAAAGGTGAAAACACTGGCTACTTTGCCGCGTTTGTTGCTGTTGTGTGGCCGTTACGAAGGGGTAGACCAACGTTTGCTTGAACACGATATAGATGAGGAAATTTCCTTGGGTGATTTCGTGTTGTCAGGTGGCGAGTTGGCGGCAGCGGTAGTGATTGATGCCGTCGTCAGGTTGCAGAAAGGTGTGTTGAATCACGCTCAATCTGCAGACCAAGACTCGTTTTCAGACGGGCTGCTGGATTGCCCGCATTACACACGCCCCGAGAAGGATGCTCTGGGGGATGTGCCGGAGGTACTGCTTTCCGGTGATCACGCGGCGATTCGCCGGTGGCGACGCAAGCAGTCATTGGGACGAACCTGGCAACAGCGTCCCGATTTACTGGCACAATGTCCGCTGGATGTGGAAGCACGGGCGCTGCTGGAGGAATATCGTCGCGAATTTCTTGCGGTGACGCGATCAGGGCCTGATAGGGCACAGCTTTGAATACAACAGGTATAGAGACATGAATAAAATCATCGAACAGTTCGAAGCCGAGCAGATGCAGCATACGCTGCCTGATTTCTCGCCCGGCGATACCGTGGTGGTCAACGTTAAGGTCAAGGAAGGCAATCGTGAGCGCCTGCAGGCCTTTGAAGGCGTGGTCATCGCCAAGCGTAACCGGGGTCTGAACTCTGCTTTCACCGTGCGCAAGGTCTCGCATGGCATGGGGGTGGAGCGGGTCTTCCAATCCTTCAGTCGGGTGATTGAATCAGTCAAGGTCAAACGCCATGGCAAGGTTCGTGGCGCCAAGCTTTATTATCTGCGAGGTCTTGAGGGCAAGGCAGCCCGGATCAAAGAAGATATTGCCGCACGCGGCCGCTGAAGCCGGGCGGTGTTTACTACAAAGTAGCAGTAGCATTTCGCGGTACCCAGTATTCGGGTATGGCGGGTGCCTGCCCGTTGCCATGCTGCGGGTTTGAGCTGAGATAACGCCAACCGCCTGCAACAGTGGGCGGTTGGGTAGCTGTTGCAGACCCTATGACAAGCCGGCTCGGATGGGAATCAGTACCGACTTCCCTGTCTGGGTTGAGCAGACGGAGCCAGGAGACGGCTTGTCTGGAGCGGCTAGCCGGTACCTGCTCAAGTGGTACGTTCGGCAGCCAGCAGGCGCTCGGGTTCATGCTGAAAATTTCCCTGTACGTAGCTGGTGGAAAAACCGAACAGTAGCGACACACTGGCTACATCCTCCACCCATTCGGCGATCGTCTCCTTGTGCAGATCCTGGGCACGTTGGCAAATATCGCGGACGTGTTGCTGGTTTTCAACATTGCGCGGCAGGTCTGCGGAGAAAGTCCGATCCAGCTTGAGAAAATCGGCATCCACATGATCCAGGATCTGAAAGGAGTTCAGTCCCACGCCAAAGCGCTCCAAGGTGATACGGCAGCCCATCGTCTTGACTGCACTGGCAAACTGTTTGGCGGGCCGCAGATGGGTCATGACACTGTCTTCACGCATTTCCAGCACCAACCTGCGTGGATCAAAGGGATGTTGTTTGATCTGTAAGGCCAGCCACGATGCCAGCTTAGGATCGAGCAAGCTCGAAGTGGAAACCTTTACCATGAAGCACTGGTTGTTGTTGTCCGCTGAGCTGAGCTGAAGTATGGCTTCATGAAGAACCCAGCGGTCGACACGTGGCATGAGTCCATGTCTCTCCGCCACGGAAAGAAAGGTCTTAGGTAATACGATACCTTGAGCTCCTTCCATCCGCAGCAATAACTCGCTGAAAAGAGTTTCCTCGCCCATGAGGGCGATAATTTGCTGGTGGAAGAGCACAAAACGATCGTTTTCGAGGGTATCTTCCAGCAGGGCTAACCAGCGTTTGTCCTTTTTGGCCTCAGCACGCTCCTGGGCAGAAGGGTCGTACAAGACAAACTGATTACCACCCTGGCCCTGTGCGCTGCGCAACATGTTGACCGCCTGGTCAATCAATAGTGACGAATCGGCGTTCTTCTCACCCAGCAGACTGCCACCGACACTTATGGAAATGGCCAGAGAGTGATTGCCCAGGTCGAACAGCTCGCTGCAGATGTTTTTCAGCAGCGACTCGGCGAATACTTCGGTAGCCTCGTGGGGCCGCCCGCGAAGTAGCAAGCCGAAGCTCCGATCACTGAGACGGGCTGCAGTGTCTGCCGGATGGATTATTTTGCGCAGTCGTTCCGCAATAGCCCGCATCAGGATATCGAGGCGACTGATACCGATCCTTTCAAGCACACTGCTGAAATGGTCGGGTTCTATCACCAGGATCGCCTGGTCACTTCGCCCGCTGGCTGTTTCAGCGATGGCCTCGCCAAGAACATCCATGAAGTACTGTCGGTTGTACAGACCGGTGGCCGCATCGAGCTTGAGCTGCTCAATCAACGATTCATCCACAGCCTCCCGGCGGATGATGATCTGCAGACAGCGTTCTCCCTCGAAGGTTGCATGAGTAAACTCGATGACCGCCGCAAATGTTCCCCCATCACCCTGCTTCAATTGCAGCTCGATGTGTGTCGGGGGTGGCTCGCCGCGTGATAATCGCTTGAGCAGACTGCGGAATTCCTCGGTGTCGGCATCGGCAACCATATCCAGCAGGGTCATACCCTCAATTTCTTCAAAGGACTCGAACCCAAGCATATCCAGATAAGCCTGATTGGCACGGACATGCATCCCTTCGTGAACGTAGGCGATGGGATCGCGTGACGAGTCCAGCAGTCCATCACAGCGCCGCTCCGATTCACGCAGAGCCATCTCGAGCTGGCGCACCTGTCTTCGGGTCTGCAAAGCGTCAATCGCTCCCTCAACCACGGCACGTAGCTGTTTGGCATGGGTGGGTAGGCCGACAGACCGGGCTCCGGCTGAGAATACGTGGGCAAGGCCCTCCGCATCGATTTCATCAACCAGGGCGATTAGGGCGATATCGCGGGCGCTTACGTTGATCAGTCGAGTTACTTCTTGCAGGGTTAGATCGCGACAAGCCGGGTTGGCCACGACCAGATCTGGGCTAAGACTGTCCAGGGCAGCCACAAATTCGGCTTCGTTGGAGGCTCGGGTAGGACGCACCGCAAAGCCGGCATTGCGCAGCAAGCTGGTAACCCGTTCAGCGTTTTCCAGGGAGTCCTCAACAAAGAGGATCTTGATGACCGTCTCTTGAATCATTCCGTTTCATCAGGTTGGGTAGAGATAAATACTTAAGCAAAGTATGAACCAAAAAATGGCATTAATCTAAAACCACTATTTGGCCAGGTCGTGGACAGGCAATTTTGCTTCGGCACCGGCAACCTCGCGAACCAACCGTGGCAGCAAATATCCTGGTAATCGGGCCCGCATACTGGCATGCAAAGCTGTGGCACACTCATCATCGACCAGAAAATGCGTGGTAGCCCGAACCGGATCCAGTTGATGTAGGTAATAAGGCAGCACGCCACTGGCAAATAGGCGCACGCTGAGCGTACTTAATACATCGACAGTATCGTTGATCCCCTTCATCAGCACCGACTGGTTAAGTAAATGTACCCCAGCGGAGCGCAAGGTCGCGCAAGCCTTGGCAACCTGGCCATCAATTTCATTGGCATGATTGCAGTGCAGAACGATGACTGTCGGCCAGGGTAGGGCATGCAGCCAGTCCAGCAGCTCAGCGTCGACCCGCTGTGGCAACACCACCGGCAGGCGAGTGTGTATTCGTAAGCGGTGGATATGGGGGAGTTGAGCCAGTTCATCCGTCAGTTCGGTGAGTTTGCCGGTGGACAATGCCAGGGGGTCTCCTCCAGAGAGAATGATTTCATTTACATCAGGATGCTGGCGCGCCCACTGCACCGCTTGTTGCCAGTGATTCGTAGCGGCGATTTCTTCTGCATAGGGAAAATGTCGACGAAAACAGTAGCGGCAATGAATGGCGCAAGCGCCACTGGCAATGAATAAGGCGCGCCCATGGTATTTCTGTATCAGGCCGCTACCTACTCGGGCAGCATGGTCACCCACCGCATCGTCAAGACCGTGATCGCTATCGAGTTCGGCCTGTTGCGGGAGAACTTGCAGTAACAGTGGATCTTTTGGGTCGCCATAGCCCATGCGTCGTATGAAGCCACGCGGTACCCGCATCGGGAAGCCGGCATCGGCTGCGGGAAGTTGCGGGATCATCTGTTCGAGACCCAGCATAGTCAGAAGTTCGCCAGCATCGGTAACCGCTTCGCGCCATAAGGTCTGCCAGCGTGGCTGCACGGAAATGGGGCTTACCGCTATCATTGAACACCTGCTGCTCGGGATATCCGGGTACGAACTTCACATTCTAGCCGTAGAAGCAGGCGGTTTTTTACCTGGGAGTTATCTGTATGGCCAGTTATGGGCTGAACAGTGTCAAGAACGGCCTCAAAATCCTTATGGATGGTGATCCGTACAGTATTGTTGATGCGGATTTCATCAAGCCCGGCAAAGGCCAGGCATTTACCCGCATTCGTATCCGTAATCTAAAGAATGGGCGGGTTATCGAGAAAACCCTGAAAGCCAATGAAGTGGTCGAAGGGGCCGATGTGTTGGAAACGGATATGCAGTTTTTGTACAGTGATGGTGAGTTCTGGCATTTCATGGAGCCGACCAGTTTTGAGCAACATCAGGCGGACAAGAATGCCCTAGGTGGCACTTCACAATGGCTGAAGGGCGAGGAGATGTGTGTGGTTACCTTGTGGAATGGAGTGCCTTTATCGATCACCCCACCCAATTTTGTTGAGCTGCAGATTGTCGAGACCGATCCCGGGGTACGTGGGGATACCTCTGGAGGGGGAGGGAAGCCAGCCAAGTTGGAGACCGGTGCGGTCGTCCGGGTGCCTTTGTTCGTTGGCCAGGGTGAGAGGATCAAGGTGGATACCCGCACGGGAGAATACGTGGGGCGTGTGAAGTAAACCGTGCCTGATAGCAGAGCCGATTATGGATGAAGTAGCCGACTGTAGCCTGACTCAAATCCAGGACAATACTAACTCTCTATTTCATCTGCTGGCTACAATTTCTCACAGTCCAACAGGTTAATAATGGCGTATGGAACAGGCTCTGCAGATGATCGACCAACTGATTGAGGCCCGCTGGGTGATTCCAGTTGAACCGCATGGCTGCGTGCTGGAAAACCACGCGGTAGCGATCAATGCCGGCAGCATTGTGGATCTACTTCCCCAGACTCAAGCACGGGCGCGATATGTAGCGGGTGAAACCGTGTCGCTCGGTGAGCATGTGCTGATACCGGGTTTGGTTAATGCCCACACCCACAACCCGATGATCCTGTTGCGTGGTCTGGCTGACGATCTGCCCCTGAAGGTTTGGCTGGAGCAGCATATCTGGCCCATTGAGGCGCAAGTGATCGGTGCCGACTTTGTTCGTGATGGCGTTGAACTGGCTATTGCTGAAATGCTCCGTGGGGGCACCACTTGCGCCAATGAAAACTATTTTTTCCCGGATATTGCGGCCGCTGTGTACGCCGCCCATGGATTTCGTGCGGTAGTCGGCTTGCCGGTGGTGGAATTTCCCACTGCCTGGGCCAGCAGTATCGATGAATATTTTGCGCGTGCCAGCGAGGTGGCAGATAGTCTGCGCGGTCAAGAATTGCTGCGGGCATCATTGGCTCCGCATGCCCCGTATACCGTGACGGATTCCAGTTTCAAGCGGATCCGTGTACTAGCAGACCAGCTTGATTTGCCGGTGCATCTGCATCTGCACGAGACCGCCCAGGGCGTGGAGGACTCCTGTCATGAATACGGAATGCGCCCGCTCCAGCGGCTGCACGGATTGGGGCTCATCAACCAGCGTCTTATCGCCGTGCACATGACTCAGTTGACTGAGGCGGAAATTGAGCTTTGTGCTGAAAAGGGTGTTTCGGTCGTGCATTGCCCAGAATCCAATCTCAAGCTCGCCTCGGGGTTTTGCCCGGCTGAGGCTCTGCGCCGAGCCGAAGTTAATCTGGCCATCGGTACCGACGGCTGCGCTTCGAATAATGATCTAGACATGCTTGGTGAAATGCGTACCGCAGCTCTGCTGGCAAAAGGGGTATCGGGTGAGGCCAACGCTTTTAGTGCCGCCTATGCTTTACGTGCGGCAACCTTGAATGGGGCGCGGGCCATGGGCCTGGGGGATAGAATCGGCTCCATTGAGCCCGGCAAACGTGCTGATCTGGTGGCCTTGCGTATGGACCAGCTTGAGACGCAGCCCTTGTATAATGTGATTTCCCAATTGGTCTACGCCTGCCCTCGTAGCCAGGTCAGCCATGTGTGGATTGACGGCTGCAGGCAGCTGCAGAACGGTGAACTGATCCATATGGATAAGGATGCGCTGTTGGCCAAGGCCCGGCACTGGCAGGCGCGTATCGCCGCCTTGGATCTCAAGGCCGGTTCCCTCCAAAAAGGTGATGTGGTATGAACATTACGAATGCGAATGCGAATGCGAATGTGGATGCCGCCGAGTTGGAAAAGTTCGGGAAGTTGGCGGCAAGGTGGTGGGACCCCACCTCCGAAGCTCGGCCCTTGCATGATCTCAATCCCATTCGCATCAGTTGGATCGCTGAGCGCATCAATCTTGCCGGTGCCAGAGTGGCCGATGTGGGGTGTGGGGGTGGTTTGTTAAGCGAGGCACTGGCCCAACGCAAGGCCCAGGTGCCCGCCATTGATCTGGCCCGACCCGTACTCGAAGTGGCCCGATTGCATCAATACCAAGCGGCTTTGGAGATCGATTATCAAGAGTTGTCGACTGCCGATCTAGTTGCCGTCAAAGCTGGTTATTTTGATGCCGTGTGCTGTATGGAAATGATCGAACACGTCCCCGACCCGGTGGCCTTGATTGGTGATCTTGCGGCACTACTGAAGCCGGGTGGCCAGTTATTTCTGTCTACACTCAACCGTACCCCGTTAGCTTTTGCTGCGGCCATCGTCGGTGCCGAATATATTCTGCGGCTCGTCCCCCGGGGCACTCATCGCTATGAGCAGTTCCTGCGTCCGTCAGAACTTGCAAAAATACTCAGGCAAGCTGGCCTGCAACTCGATGAGCTGGCCGGCATCGGCTACGAGCCCTTTAGCCATCAGGTCTGGATTCGGCGCAACCCTGCCATCAACTATCTGCTAGCTGCCCACAAGCCGCTATGAAGCTTTCTTCTCCTCCTGGGATCCGGGGCATATTGTTTGATCTGGATGGCACGTTGGTGGACAGCGCCGCCGACCTGTATGCCGCGCTACTGCCGTTGCTGCAGGCTGAGAATCGCGTTCCTCCCGAATACGCTCAGGTGCGCCAGGTCGTTTCACAAGGGGCTATGGCGATGCTGCGCGTGGCCTGGCCGGATGAGGATGTAGCGGCTATCAAGACCCGCATGCCGGCTTTTCTGGAGAATTATGCCAGCATGTTGACGACCCATACCCGATTATTTCCAGGCATGGGCACGCTGCTAGCCCGTATTGAAGCGGCTGAGCTTCCTTGGGGCGTGGTGACCAACAAGTCGGCGGCCTTGACCCATCCCTTGCTGGAGGGACTGGGTTTGTTACAACGTGCCGCGGTGGTGGTGGCTGGCGATACGCTGGCTGTGAAAAAGCCCCATCCGGAACCGGTTCTGCATGCCTGCCATCTGGCGAACCTGGTACCTGCAGAAACACTGTTGGTAGGCGATGATCGACGTGATGTCGAAGCCGGGCGCTCAGCAGGGCTACGTACGGTGATCGTGCGTTGGGGGTATCTGGGTGGAGATGATCCGGCAATGCTAGGAGCTGATATGGTCGTCGACCACCCCAAGGATATAGCGGCTTTGCTAGGCTTGGCATGAATTCAGCAGCGACGCCCTGGGCCAGTTATGTAGCCAAGTGGGCGGCTGAGCGTTCTATACGCCGCTTGTTACTAGGCTTTGTCCCCGATCCGGGTACTCGGGCCTTACTGGCGTTGTTCCACGAGCTGCTTGAGCCGTTGTTCGTGGGGCGTGAGTCGCATGTGGCCGCCACCAAGCTTGCTTGGTGGGTAGACGAGTTGCCGCGGATCATTGCTGGCAGCGGGCGGCATCCGCTGTGCCAGGCCCTTGCCGCGGACTCACGCAGTCACCGGCTCGATAAGGCTCAGTGGCAAGCTCCGGCACTGGCCGCGATGCATGCACTGCAGCGCGATACCGCCACCGACTTTATGGCGCAGCGACGCGCTGCTGAGCATTTACTGGAGCCATTTGCCCGACTTGATACCTGGTTCCATTTCGGAACCGGCGTCGACTTTGAGCGTAGTCGCGCAGTTGCCAGTTTGCTGTTTCTCAGCCAGGATCTTAGCCATCTCCCCCAAAGGCTGGATCAGGCCTGTTTGCCGCTGCCCATGCAAAGCTTGGCCCGGCATAGCTTGAGTCGAGAGGATCTGGCCGGTCACAGCGCGGCACGTGAGGCGGCGTTGCGTGAGTACTTTCTGGACTTGATTCAGGCTTACAAGCAAGGTGATCAATTAGCCGGGCCGTTGAATGCCTGCTGGATGGCGGAAGCCTGGCATGACCAGCGTAATCTGCAGCGTGCTTGTCGACCGGGTCGGGAACCATTACAGAGTTACCTTGATAACCGCCACAAGCTGGAGCTGCGCTCGGCGTGGGTCGTCTGGTCGGCGGTTCGTTCGATGCGATATGCAGTAGCACATTCTACGGATGCTCATCGCGGGCCTTGACAGCCGTAGGACCTACCCCCATAACCCACTATCCAAGTTCGACTTGCCCGCTTGTTTGAGGAACCTTCATGCCTAGCGAATCACCGTCCCCCCGCAGTATGCCCGACGTAGCCGGTGAGATTGAGCCACACAGAGCCGGTCAACTGGAGTGGGTCGGCATGGATGGTATTGAAGTGCCGGTGCTACTGGTCGGTCAGAATGGGGAGATACGGGAAGTGGGGGCCCGGGTCGATGCTTTCGTTAATCTGGTGCACCCGCAGGCGCGGGGTATTCACATGTCACGTCTGTATCGGTTGGTGGATGAGATTCTCACCCGCGAACCTTTCTCTCCCTGCAGCGTACGCAAATTGCTGCATGGCTTTCTGGACTCACATGAGCAGTTATCCTCCATGGCCCGTGTGCATATTGCCTTCGATTATCGGGTACGTCGTCCATCCCTGGTCAGTGGCCTCAGTGGTTGGCGTTCCTATCCGACGACAGTAACTGGGGAAATGCGCAAGCGTGAGTGCCAACTGGAGTTGGGGGTTGCGGTGAGCTATTCATCAACCTGTCCATGCTCGGCAGCCTTATCGCAACAACTGGTGCAGGAACGTTTTGCGGAAGATTTCCCCCCTGCGGCCGAGATTAATCGTGAGGCGGTTCTGCAATGGCTTGGTAGTGAGCAAGGACAGGTCGCGACACCGCATGCACAACGCAGCCGTGCTGATGTACAGATACGCATCGGTAACCGCTTTGATTTCCCGTTGATCGACCTGATTGATTTACTTGAGTCGGCGTTGCAGACCCCGGTGCAGGCGGCGGTCAAACGTGAGGATGAGCAAGCGTTCGCACGCTTGAATGCCGAAAATAAGATGTTTTGTGAAGATGCCGCACGGCGTATGCGACAGGCGCTCGAAGACGATGACCGGGTGGCCGATTTTTGGGTGCGTGCTAACCATTTCGAAAGCCTTCATGCTCACAATGCGGTGGCCGTGGCAGTAAAGGGTATAGCCGGGGGCTATACCGCTAATGACCATGCCAGGGATTAACGTTGGTAGCGCAAGCGTTGGCCCCGGGTGGCATCGTCGATAGCTTCACCATTCCAGCCAAGCTGGCCGTTGATGAAGGTTGCGGCAATCGAGCTGCGAAAGTGGGTGCCTTCGAACGGTGACCAGGCACATTTGGAGAGAATCTGCTCGGCATGTACCGTATAGGGGCGGTTCGGATCGACGACGACCAAGTCGGCAAAGTAGCCCTCGCGTATAAATCCTCGCTCGGCGACAGCGAATAGTTGGGCTGGAGCATGACTGACCGCCTCGACCAGGCGTTGCAGGGTGATTTTTTTGTCAAACACCAGTTCCATTGCGACTTGCAGCGCAAACTGTGCCAGCGGCAGGCCGGATGGGGCCTGCTCGTAGGGCTGCGCCTTCTCTGCGGCAAGATGCGGGGCGTGGTCGGTGGCCAGTACGTCGATCCTCTGCTCAGCCACGGCCTGGATTAAGGCATCGCGATCGGCCGCAGTTTTAATCGCTGGATTGCATTTGATGCGGTTACCGAGTCGGGCATAGTCTGCGTCACAAAAGTGCAAGAAGTGGATACAGGTTTCAGCGGTGATCTGTTTACCCCCGATCGGCCCAGGTTCGAACAGTGCCAGCTCGTCAGCGGTAGAAATATGCAGTATGTGCAATCGGGTGCCATGGCGACGGGCCAGATCGACGGCCAGTCGGGATGATTTCAGGCAAGCCTCACGGGAGCGAATAATAGGGTGTTGTTCAACTGGGATGGCTTCACCAAAGTGTTGTCGTGCGACAGCGAGATTGGCCTCGATCATCGGGGTGTCTTCGCAGTGAGTGATGAGGGGGATGGGTGCATCACGGAAAATATTCTCAAGCGTGACCGGGTCGTCCACCAGCATATTGCCGGTGGAAGCGCCCATGAATACCTTGATACCGGGCGCCGAATGAGGGTCGAGGTGACGAATCAACTCCAGGTTGTCGTTAGTGGCGCCGAAATAGAAGGCATAGTTGACCCGGCTGGTTTCGGCTGCGCGCAAGTACTTGCTTTCCAGAGCCTCATAGCTTACCGCTGGCGGTCGGGTGTTGGGCATCTCCATGAAACTGGTTATGCCGCCCGCTAGACAGGCCCGTGATTCGCTGGCGATATCCGCCTTGTGAGTCATGCCGGGTTCACGAAAATGCACCTGATCATCGATCATTCCCGGCAGCAGCCATTTTCCCGTAGCGTCGTATTCCTGCTCGTCAGAGTGCGCCTGGAGGGTGGCGGCGATGGTTTCGATGCGACCGTTGCGAATACGCACATCGGCTTGCCAGAGGCGGCCCTCATTGACAAGTTGGGCGTTGCGAATCAGCCAGGCGTTATTCATCGTTGGACGTCTCGGAATGGTGGCAGGAATGAAGAGTAAAGTATTCGGGTACCGGATCGGGGCCCCCATCACATAGCGGCTGGCAACGAAGGATACGCCAAGCGGCCAGAATCCCGCCGCGCCAAGGACCGAATCGGGCAATGGCCGTCTTCGCATAGCTGGAACAGCTGGGGTGAAAACGGCATCGCTGACCGAATAGTGGGCTCAGAAGCCGCTTATACAGTTCGATCAGCGCAATGAGAAAACGGGTCATGCGCGGTGCAGCCGGCAGTCAAGTGGGGTGGCAAGCCAGGGGTGTTCGCTTGCCGCAGCTAAGCAGTTAGGCTATAACATTCGGCCGCACAGACTCAAGTATGAATTGGAGCCTGTATGGCATGGGTGATGAACACCGATGCAGGTATTGTTGCGTGCAGGGCACGCTGCTTGGGGAGATTCCGCATGACTAAAACCAAGACCAAGATCGCCAAAAAATCCGTTACAAAGGACGGAATGACAGTAGCCCGTGTTATTTCAAAGAACACAGCTTCCGGAACTTCCAGTACCGCCCGGGCTGCAAAGTTGAAGGTGACCAAGGCGACCAAGGCCACCAAGGCGACCAAGGCCACCAAGGC
>VAOW01038207.1_pt1 | contig 12320 bp, 8 predicted proteins | sample 3393921 | NCBI WGS metagenome assembly VAOW01 (sample SAMN08290428, study PRJNA428436) | hydrothermal vent metagenome | isolation source: Deep-sea hydrothermal vent chimney | place: Indian Ocean: Southwest Indian Ridge | depth 2742 m m
AGCCGGGACGCGGGAGTCCTAAAGCCGCGAGGGTCGCCTAAAATCCATGACCACGGAGTCCGCCACCTCCCGAAGTTCAACAGCGGATGGGACAATCCCCCATCCAGCGCCGCGCCATCTTTGTTCTTCTCACCCTTGAACCAAGCGTCGATGGCGTTTCGGATGTCGTCCCGAAATCCGATGTGATTCAGTCCAGATAGGTCGCCACTGATCTTGTTGAAGGTTTGAGCAGCATCTTCGGACTTGCGGTTGAAGCGGCGTATGTCGGTGAGCCATACGGGGGCGAGATCGTCGAGCCGCGACGGATCGGGCAGCGGAGTGAAGGCGGTTCTAAGTTGCTCAGGGGTTCAATAACCATGACGTTCCGAACCCGATAGTGCGGCGATGTTGACGAAGTACGGTCGCTGGGCACCAATGATGTAGGCAACGTTGGCAAGCACAGACTTGTAGTGGGAAGTGCCGTTGGTTAGATCCACATAGACATCGTCGTGATGATTCAGTGTTCGCAGAAATCGTTCCACATGGCGCGATACCAAATCAAGCTGTCGGTTCTGGTCGCGGCTCAGTTCCACAGTCACACAGGTGAAGATTTCCGGGTTGACCGAGCACTCCGAGAAATGTATAAGGGCCTTTCGCCACCCAGATTGTGCGCCCATAGCTCTGTCGGATTCGGGTGAGTGCAGCACGAAGATATCTCGAGCCCCTGTCCGCCATGGTCCAGCACCTGTGCCTGCGCCGCCAGGATGGCATTAGAAAGGTATGGACATTGGTGTTTCCGACGATGAGCAAGGAAGGCATGGTGGTTAGTTCGGCATCTGAAGTTGCGCGTAGGTCTCGGCGTCGTTCACCGTTCCGATGACATCGCCGCGATGTTCCAGCAGGACGAAGCGGTCAAGCACATAGGGCATGTGGGCGGCGAACAGGGGCACCGCGGCGAAGGGAAGGCCGAGTACCAAGTAGGCAGTAAAGCAGCCGTTCTCACATTTTAGGCGCTGAGCCAGAGCGGTAACGTCGGCGATTAGTTTCTTCACTTCGTCGGAGCTGCGTAGAACCTGCGGAGTGCGTATCCAGGCGATGGGGGTGTCCGAATGGATGGCGTTTAGATAGTGTCGGGCGCCTTCCAAGACATTGTCCCGCCCCACCACCAGGACGACTTCCTTGAACGGGCTGACGGGGATGGGCGACAGGCTCGCGTCGGTATTGGCCTCGCAGTTCGGGTCGCCACCACGCAGCATGTCGGTACGATCCCAACCGTCGTTATTGAAACTGGTGCCGCGGGTGTCGGTACAGTAGAGGACAGCGTCGCTGCTACGGTTGAAATGGTGACCGATGAGGTAGGCTAAACTAAGTTGGGCGTTGCCGCTGAGGTGTATGTCCTTCGGCTCGGCCCAGCGGACGCCGGTCAAGGCACGATTCAAAGCGTCGACCAGGGTAGATGCAAGGTTGTCCCAGCCCGTACCGATGATGGTCTCCTTTTGTGCGCCTTCGCCGGCGGCCGGTCGGACAATCAAACCTGCAGCTGCGCATCCTCGCAGGCTCGCGGGGATGCTTCTGGGGAAGCCGCAGCGGGTGCTGCCGCGTTGATCCAGATAGATCACGACCTTGTGAGCATCCGATGCCTTTATCGAGTGGAAGACACTGTCGGCGATTTGTCCGGCGATGATCGGGGCATTGGCCGAGACCTCGGCGGTCGGATCGATCTTGATTCCGTACTGCGTTACCCGCTTTCCGTCCGAATGCATCCAACGCGACTTGAGCTGAGGGGATTGCTTGACTAGGTCTAGGGGCTCACCGAGAAATACCGGGAGAATGAGCCTGCCTTGATCCTCGCGCTCGTCGCGACTCAGTGCGATGTCCAACTCGTCTTCCACCCAGGGCGACGCAAGGGCGCCGGAGGAAAGGAATACGCTCAGGGTGGCCTGATCGAGGATCGCCTTCTCCAGAGTGCGCGGAAGGTCTTGTCCGGCGCACACTTCACTTTCATCGAACCAAGTCAGGACGCCGCGCTTGCCAAGCTCCATGGCAACAGCGCGCACCAGAAGTTTATCGGGCCAAGCATGGGAAAGGAAGCTGGAAGCAAAGTGTGTCACGGTGGATTCCTCTTGAATGGCGGCAACCCGGACGAGTTGACCTTGAAGGATTTCCATATCGCCGAATTCGGCATCGCCGATCTCTCCACCCTGCGCCCAGCCGCTGCCGCTTGGATCAGCGCTGTCCGACAAATTTGCGATGCGCTCCAGAAACACAGTGCCAGGCTCCAGAATCAGACTGCGATTCGTGAACACATCTGGCCATCCGCTCGCGTCGATGTCCGCTGCGAAACTCTCTTGATAGAAGGCGTTGGCGCAAAACAGAGCCTTGAACCACTCGGCTGGCGATTCGCCTTCCCAGGGCAGTTCGAACAGGCGCCGGAGCAATTGCCTCCCCCACTGCCAGACCTTCACGGCGCTGAAATCCATCCAGTGATCGTCGCCGCCCAGCAGTACCAGTAGATAGTTCACCAAGTTGGTTCGATGGTGTGGGTTCAATGACAGGGCTCGCTCGAATATTTCCCAGGTGGACAGATTGATCGTTTGATCCAAGGCGCGAAGAAAGGCATCAGTGCCGACCGCAGTAGCGTCGTTGGCGAGCCGCTGGTCCTGGAGGGCCTGATCGACGTGATGCCGTGCTTCAGTCAAGCAGACCTTGTCGTTCGATATGAGCAACTGAGCGAGACGAAGATGAAGCCAGGCATCGCGTGGGTTCTGAACGATTCGTTCTCGAACCGAATCCTCGATTTCCTGTGGAGTTTGATCCGTGGGGCGTGCTCCGGGAGCGGTTCTGGTGGCCAGTGCCTCTTTGAGCTCAGCGCCGAACAGGGGTGACTGCACGAGTCGAGAAAACACTGTGACTCGGTCAGGACTGGCAAGTTCGTCAAGGTCGTCCTCGATCAAGTTTATCAGGTCTGCGAGGACCGAAGCAGTATGTTTTGGCAGTTGCGTTCTCAAAATAGTATAAGCGTTGGACAGCCTTTCGTCGTGTCGAAACCGAGCTTCCAATATGCGCATTGTGTTTCTATGGCGAACACGCAACTCACGGGCACGATCCAGACAGGGCGGTTCAATCCCCAACGCCTCGATCAAGCGAACCATCAAGGCATCGAAGTCCAGATGATCGACCCATGTGAACTTAGGAAAGTGCTCTCGCACCTTATTCCACTCTACTGCCGGGGGAGGCCGCGAGTGAATCCAATATATACCCATTGAAAAGTGGGACTCCGTACACTTCAGCAATGCATTGGAGATGCTGACGTCGTAACCGCCGTATCCAGCGAAAATTAAGACCGAATCCCTCTGGAGCTTATCGAGCACTCCGTAGATCGGCATGATTTGATCGTGGATTTCTTGTGGATGATTGCGGGAGGCGATCTGCCGATCTCCATGGAGTTTGACGATGAGGGGACGTTCCCTGTTTGGCGCCGCGTACTCGAACATCTGCTCGTGGACCAGTACGAGCGGGCGTTTGCTCGTGTACAAGTATAGGGAATCGGCAATCAGGTCGTCAAAATTGGTGGTTAGCACGGTGTTGGTCTGTGGCCCCCAACGGTCGTGGGCCATCATTTGGGCTAATAGCGCATAGCCATGGCCAGGAAATTTGTTGGCAGTCAGCCGTTCAATCTCGATTTGTTGAGAGGTGGAATCAAACAACTCCCGACCGATCTGTGCATAACATTTTCCGGGCTCAGCGAGTTCTCCCGGAAAACGGTGTTCCACCCAACTGAGGAATCCTCCTTTTGGAATGTCATCTTGGTCTTCCTCAGCCAAGCGTAAGAGCCAAGCGCGAGCTAGATCAGCTCCTGTCGGGATTCCGGAACTGACGGAGCACCCCGATCCCAAAAAGAAAAAGACTCGCGCATTCGGCGCATCGTGGATCGTTCTTTTCAGGTGTCGGATGAAGCGCCCGAGGCTCATTTCCTTGGCCGGGATATATGTGCTGGACATAGCCGCGCCCCCCGAAGTGTTGATCAGGCGTTCTGACCACCGTAAATCGCTCGCGCCGCCTTCGCCGCCTTGCCCTGCGGGTTGTCCCACCGATTAGCCTTTTCCCAGTAGTCCCGAATCAGCGTCAGAGCCTCGGCCTTGATCGCGACGTCGTCGATCTGTTGCCACTTCTGGGCAAGCAGGCGTCCAAAGAGTAGGGTGACTTCCGGAGTGTGGTGCTGGGTGGACAGAGCCTGGATCTCTTCCTTAAGCCAGCGTTCGGCATTCGCCGAGCCGGGCGCCGAGGCGTCGCAGGTAGACCAGTCGATGTCTCGGTCGCGGCGCCCCCGGAAGGTGACGTATTCGGGCAGGACCTGGAAGGACCGCTTTGCATCCAGAAACTCGTTGCGACCAATATCCAGGTGCGGGTGGCTGAGATCGCCGGGTAGACCGGGGGCCTGGCGCGGGTCGGCCATGGCGAGCAGTTGCACCAGTTGTTCGGATTCCAACCAGCCCGTTGGGGCGGGGTTCATCTGGGCGTCGCGGTATTGCTTATCCATGTGTTGGACAAAGGTTTTCATGCAGTCTTGCCACGAGGGTGTGGGTAAGGCCCGCGGGTCGCGCCGGTTCGGGCGGATGTCGGTGGCGGTGATGGCGACGCTGATCTGCCCCAGGCCAAGGGACTTGCCCAGGCCGACGCTGTGGCGCAGTTGCGGGTCTGCGTTCCAGGTCAGTGCCCAGACCAATGCCCCCAACTCAATCGGGCGCAGATTATGGAAACGCAGGCGACCGGTGAATTCGACACCTTCGGCGAGGGGCTGCAACTGAACCTGGACCTTGCGGTTTTCCCTTTGTTTGCCCTCCACCAGTGACGGGAACAAATGCAAGGGGTCGATCGGGCGGGCTGGGTAGCGCTTCCAGCCGCGGATCTCCGTACCGGCGCCATCGTAAGTGTGGTATGCACGGTTCTTGAGGGTACCATGGTCAACATCTTGGACCACGTAATTTGGGTAGAAGGTGGGCTTTGGGCTGTTGAGGATCACCGCCTTTGGGGCGAGTTCCTGCGGGGCGGGCTGAGTACAGACGGCAGCGGAGAAGTCCGCCCGGCCCTTGAGGCTGCGGCTGGGGTCCTTCGAGTGGGCGGTGCCGAAGATTAGGTCGGCCAAGTCCAAGGACTCTTCATCGTGGTGGCGGGGTTGGGTATGGTCGATCATATCGCCGACTGTGTAACGGTAAGCGAGCTTGAACATCTGCGCCAGTCCCAAGGCGCGGATGTGGCCGTTGGGTTCTTGCAGATAGAAGACGGGGATGCCCCGCGTGAACTGCTCTCGCCACCTGCGCCTTGCCTGTTCCTTGTCCTTGTCTTTTCCCGGCTGATTCCATGCCTTCCATTCATTACTGTCGACATGCACACCGAGGAAGTCGCGGGATGTTTCTTCCGGGAGTGGAATACTTGGACCATCCTGTTCGTCGAAGAAGATGAATTCCATGTGTTTGTTCGGCCCCGGTTGGCCCGTAAACACCAGTGTGCCCCGCTCCGAGCCTTGGCCGAGGCGGCTAGCCTTGCGGTAGTGTAAACGCTTGCCACTGTGGGGGTGGTCCATGGGAGGGCCGACGTCGAAGTTAATCCCTAGCACTTTGTGGGAAGTCCAACGCTGGTACTTGACCGCGGCGCTGGGGCGCCTGAGATCGTCCAGCCAGTCCACGCCCAGGTAGGCCCGCAGTTCGCGGTGTTCGACGCGGGCGTGCTCACAAGGGGTGAGCCTCCACTCCCCGCTCTCGAAGCGTAGCCAACCGGCCTTACTTAGGGGCTCGTAGATTTGGTTGCCACGGTCGCGGGTCAAGTATTGTCTGTAGAAGGGAATGGCGCCGTTGGTCAGATCACGCACGCCGAAACGGCTATCGTCCACGTAGCGCATCTTGCAGAAGGCGGCGATCTCAATGACGTTGCGGATCAGACCGCGTAGGGTGGAACCGGGGATCGCGGCGCGCCCATCCGGCAGGCGGTGGAAGGTGAGCGGCTTGTCGCGATCCTGTTCCTGGCCGACCAGGATGGGGCTATAGGCGTGAATACTCATGTCAAGATAGCCGCACAGGCCGTCCTCGAAGGGAATGTCGTGGGAGACCAGATCCGCCCATGTGGCGCTGTTGGGTAGGTAAACCCAGCGGGACAGGGGTACGAAGTTGTAGGCGGCATGCAGGCCGCAACCGCCGTGGTCGCGGTCGCGCTGCTGTGGGTGGCGGGCCATCGCTCAGGTCTCCTTGCAGAGATTGTTTCGGTGTTTCGGGTCGTGCCGGATTCCCGCAAGTCGGGAGGCGCAGGTCTGCCAGCCTTGGTCCTTGTCGTGGCTCCAATAGACGCGGTAAAGCAACCAGCCTTCGACCCGGTTGTCGCCGATCAGGCAGGTGGTGTGGGCAAGCCCATCGATACCTGCCTCGCCCGCTGCGTCACCCTCGGCGATCTCGGTCACCACCCAGCCACCCCCGCCATCCTGGCGCAGGTGTAGGCTGCGCTGTCCGTCGTCCGCAACCAGTTCGGCGGAGAGGATGACACCACCCCTGCTCGGGTCGGGACGTGTGTCGGAGGTGCGAAATACGTCCAGGCTCGATTGGCGGCAGGCCCAGCCCTGCCCAGCGGGAAAGCCCTGAATCGCAGCTTCGGCCTCGTCCCGTGTGACGGTGCGCGCAGAGATCGAGAAGCGGATCTCTTCCATCGGGTAGAGGCCCATCCTCGGTCGGTAGTCCCTGTTCTTGTCCTCCTTTCTCAGTTCCTCGCGGATCGCTTTGTAGGCATCCAGGACGTTCATTGCGTGCCTCCTATCCACTCGCCGTGGTCCGACCATTCCGCGCCGCCTCGGCAGTAGCCGTGCCCATTGCCGCTACCTCCGCCAATGGCGAGACGGCCCTCGCAGAGGTCTTCCAGGGCAAGACCCAGCGCCTTGCGATAGTTGATGCCCAAGGTTTTGGCGCGCGGGTCGATGCGCAGCTTGAGTTTCAGAGTGTTTCGCCAGATCAGTTCCTCACTGTAGAGGACGTGGCGCCGCACGCCGCCGGTGAAACGGTCGATGCCGTTGTGCCACTGGCGGTAGACCTCGCGGTTGGGAACCAAGCCTCTATCCAGGTAGATGTCGTCGAGGTACAGCCAGCCGGCCCGACCGCGATCTTGCGTGGCCGTTTCCAGTTCCGCGGTCGGTTGGTCCGGTCTGGCCGTGGCTTCCTCATCTTTGCACTTCGCATGGCCGAACAGGGCTGCGACAGCGCGGTGAGTCGGTGCTATCTTGCCGGCGGCGTGGTCCAGTTTGCAGCGCTCCGCCGTCGCCCACTCCTGGGTCAGGCAGTCGTAGTGAAATGCGACTCGGTGAGCGAGTGCCCCCTTAATCCCGCTGCCTGGGATTAGGACGCGCGGCGGGCCGAGGTCACCACGCGCATCTTTCCAGCAGATCCGCGGCTCGGCGACCGGCAACAGATCGGCGTCTTTTCCTTCCTGGAGCAACGGCGCGGCACCTTGGCCGAAACGCCAGCCCTCTTCCGGCTGCAATTCCAATGCGCAATCGATCCAATCGCAATCCCGAGCGATGATCGGGAACTCAGTCAGCTCTTCGGTGCCACCTAGGTCGCTTGGGAGCGCGCAATAGCGACGGTAGTCCTCGCCATCCTTGAGATTGAAGTGCGTCTCGTGAATACGCACCACCTTGACCGCCCCCAGGCCGCGGCGGGTGTGCCCGCCGAGACGAAAGCCGGGGTGGGAGAATAGGCCTAGGAGGGTCTTCCAGAGGGCTGGGTCTCGGGGGGCATCGGGGTGGGCGTCTCCCTTGGACCAGAACGTGATCTCGACGCTGAAGCGGTGTCCGCTGTGCAGCGCAGTGCGGTCGAACTTGCCCTTGTCGTCGCCGGCACCACGGTGGTGGATGCGGATGTGGTCGCGGGTGAGCGGGGAGACACCGGTGACCGAAGCCAGCAAAGGATCATCCTTGAGACGTTTCGTTTCTTCGCCGAGCAACAGGCATTCGACGGGCCGATCCCGCGCGTCATGGATAGCACCCCATGAAACGTGGACCCGTGAGGGCCAACCCTCGTTGCCATCAGTGTATCCAAATACGGTTTCGCAGTCCGGCGTGTTGAGCGCATCTTTGAATAACGACCGCAGAACACCGGCTAGGCTGCTGCCAGGGATGGCCGGCAGGCCGTTGGCATCGCGCACCAACAGGGTGTCGAAAACCCCTTCGCGGTTGCCGCTGCTGATGGACAGGGGCGCGGTGGTCTCCAGGATCACACGGGCCAGATACAGGACGGAATATCCCCTGGTCATACGCGGACCTCCCTACTGATGTAGTCCTTGGCAAGCCGAGCCAAGGCGTCAAGCCGTGCCAAAGGATCCTTGGCGCCTTCAAGCTGTGTCTCCAGCCAATCTCGGAAGGTGGTGAGTTCCTGCCCGTCCGGAAGCTGTGTCGTCACCTCCCAGCTCTCGTTGTGCTTGTTGCGGCAGATGCCGTGGTCGCGATTGAATAGCCGGTCGAGAAGCACTTGAGGTGGCTTGTGGCGGTCGCCACGGGCGGCTTGGACCACACGCCCCCATTGGCTGTTTCCGGGGCCGACCAAGGTTTCCGGCGGGGCACCGGCGCGGCGGCACGCCGCGCGATACAGGGCCTCCAGTTCTTTGCGATCAGCCATCGATCCGCCTTGGTCTTGGCCTCCATACGAAGCGTGCTGCTGGCACAGCCAAGCCACCAAGGCGTGCTGAGGAACTGGGACCTTTGGGGCGGAATCGGCAACCACCGGATCGCTCCAAACCGGCTTTGCGCCCTGAAGCAACTGCGGGTTCACCTGCACGGTGCCAAGCCCCGTCTCACGAAAGGCGCCGATGCCTGCGGTCAACACGGCGAGGTGTTCCGCGGCCAGCGGTGGATCTAGGTCAATAAAGGTCAGCACACTGCCTTGTTGGATTACTTGGCGCTCCAAGTCATAGGCGTGGCGGAAGCCGTTGTAGGGGCTGTAGCGCCGCGTGCCGATGTAACTGGGCACCAGCTCGCCCGCGGGCAAGCCGCGGGCGAGCTGGTGCAGTTGCGGTCTCAGGGTGGGCTGGCCGTACTTATCCAGGGCGGCGAGATCGGAGAGCAGCCACAAGGTCAGGCGGCGCTGGTCGAGGCCGCAGGGTAGCGCAGTCGGTGGTATTTCGCCCAGAGTGCAGCGTACCCGGCCATATTGTGCGGAGCGGGAACGCCCGAGGTGCAGCACGGCATCGGCGAAGCGGTCGCGGATGGTCTCAAACAGGCCCTCGGACAGGTCGTCGTCTGCGCTTAAGACAGCACGGAAGCGCTGCCCGGCGGCCAGGGACTGATAGCCGAACAATTGGCCCTGGGCGGCACGCCCTTGCATTGGGTGGATGGCGGTGCGCATGCGCAGCTTACGAACCGGTTTGAGCCATTCGCCGGTGTGGCTGACGACGAAACCCTCGCGCATGGTACGGCTGTGGTCCTGGGGCCCTGTCGCCAATTCGTTGTCTATCGGCCCGTCAAGCCGGTGGCGCACCCCGCCGACGATGGGTGTGGCCGGGGCTTTGCTCTTGGGATGGGTCCAACAACGCGGCACCGGCCAACCTATGGCGCCGTGGACATCCAGAGGCAGGCCGTTGCCGAAGCGCATGCGACCAGAGTGGAAGGCGTCGAAGGCCAGCCCGCCAGCCTCTAGGTCGCGATAGAGTTGGGTTGCCGCCCAGCCGAGCAGCGTAGCGCCGGGAATGTAGTCCAAGCTACTGTGGCCGCCGATGCTGGCGGCGCGGGCACTGAAGACCACGTCGTCGAGTAGTTCCAGTTCGAGAGTCGCGATCTTCATCCGGATACACCTCCGTGCAGTTGCAGACGGGCGCGGCCCAGGCCACGGGCGCGCTGGGCGCCGACGGCACGGATCAGGGGCAGACAATGGGCGAGGATAGTCGGCCATTGATCGGCGAGCAGGGCATCTTCTTCGGGATTATCGTCGAGTCGCGGCATGGATCTGATGTCCGCTTCGAGGCGAAGTGGCACAGTAACCTGGATGCTGCGCAACGAGCGGCTCTTAGCGACGCCAGTGCTGCCGTTGATGGCGGTGCTGGACAGTTCGCGGTACAGGAAGGGACGCCATGCGTCTTGGTCCCTATGCGCTAACCACCGGCGCAGATTCGTGGGCAGCAGGCCGTCGCCGATGCGCAGATAGCCCTGGGTGGTCTCGTCGCGCGGAATGCGGGTCTCCAGATTCTCGTAGCGTTTTCCGAACAGCAGATCGGTGAGATTGGCGTCCGGGTGGTCGGCATTGAATGCGTCGAGCTGGCCCCATCCCTCGGCTTTGTAGACAGCGTCGCGAAGCAGGCCCTTAAGATGGCGCCCGGACAGGTAGGGCAGGCCGTCGTAAGCGGTGTCCACTAGAGCATCCAGGTGACTGCCGCTGCCCCGCCCGGTACCGCTGTGCCAGTAGCCGCTGATATCGATAGTGAGCGTGGCATGATCAGGCATCATCGTTGGCCTCCATGGGGCCGTCCACCGCCAGCCAGGCAAGGACGTCGCCCAAGGGTGTGGCGGGGTTGAGCGTATCGAGGTCGCAGTAGGGCAGCTCTGCCGCGAGATCAACACCCAAGTTCGATATACATTGCCTAAACTCAATCAGGCGCCGATCCGTAGACTTGGCGCGGTTTGCATCCGCCAAGTTGTCCTTCCAACGTCGGTACGAACGCTTCGCTTCGGAGGGGCTGGTGTGGAGTAATCCGAGCAACTTCCTGCTGGCACCGCGCGCCATCTCAGGACGGGCGAGCAGTTCCTTGAAGTGACGGAGATTCTCCAGTTGTGGCAGATCGTTCTCAACCCTTCCCAGACGGTAGGCGCCCAAAGTCATGTGGTAAGTCGTCTCGCCGTCTGTTACGCGAAGTTCCTGATCACGCAGGTCCTGGTAACGATGGATGAAGCTGGTGGTGACGCGCCCAAATACGAGGGCGGAGCCCATCGTCTCCGCCCCGTTCCGGCTCGCCTGCTTGGCGTGGTCGCACATGCCCTCTGCGAGGTCGTAGGCCAAGTAGAAAGGTTGGGTGGACCTGACAAAGGCGATGCCGGCGCAAGCGGTCAGGTAGCCGGGCAGGATGTCCCGGAAAATCGGGTATTGTTTCTTAAGTGAGGAGAATTCACCATCGGTCATAACTTCGAAGGCTTTAATGAAGGCCTCGGTGTAGTTCAAGGAGAGGTCACCACGCACGATGATGGTTAGATCGTCGCCACCGAGGACGATGGGGCGGGCCGGAAGGGCTCGCCTCCCCTCGGTGTCCATCGGTCCAGCCGCGTCGGCCAGGCTGTCCGCCGCAGTCGCCGCTGCCCGGCACGTGGCAACGGCGATGGCATCCGAGAACACGTGGAACAGGCGCGGATAGTCGTTTGGGACTTTGGACTTCACCGCGTATTCCAGCCTGCGGATGAGCGCCCCCAGGTTATTGCCGTCCGCATGCACGATACCAACATAGCGGTTATCGGGCAGGAACGGGAATTGGACACCGCCGTTTCCATTATCGTCCGGTTCGAGCAGCGTGGGCCATTGCATCCCGTCCGGCGTACCAAACTTGTCCAGCAAGTCATGAGCTTTGCGAAAGCGCCCGGCGGATTTCATGTGCGAGGCTCGATCCACCCACTCCTTAGCGTCGGCGCCGGGATCTTCATCGAAATCCGTGCCTGTATCCGTTGCCGGTAGCCCGGTACGCGGCGAGCGCCGCACGACAGGGCTGGCCGCCGGGTGCGCCTCCTTAGGATATTGTTTGCGGACACGCAGGGCCTTCTTGCCCTTGTCCACGGCGCTGGCTACGTTTTCGCCCTCGACGACCACATGGGAGTAGGCGAGTGCAGGGGCATAGTGTTCGATCAACAGGCCCCACAGATCGCGGAAGCGGTGTGTATCGTCGCGAGTGGCGAAGAACGCGGTGATGGCTCCACCAGCGCGGCGCGCGAACTCGGGGGGCTGCGATAGCTCGAGTTTTTCGAGCGCGCATTCCAATAGCCCGGCATCCGCAGTCAGCGACTCAATTAGCTCGCTCGCCCCTACCATCCCCGCCAACCGGCCGCTGTCAAGGATATAGCGTTGGATGGAATGGGCCTCGAAAAGATAGCCATAAACACTCATCCACGGATCTCCTTGGTTAGTCAGTGTCAGGCAACGGGAGGAGGCTGGCCACCTTCAGACCTTCGTCGCTCGCCAGCGTCACAACAACGGTGATGGACTAATTTCGTACCTTCCCAGCCCCATGCTCGTTCCTTTTCCCGCATGAGTCCACTGTCCCAGCCACAGATACGGCCAGAGCGCATCCGATTCCGTCAGATCGATGATGCACTCCCCCGTGACCCCACCCATCTG
>VAOW01020114.1_pt1 | contig 12314 bp, 13 predicted proteins | sample 3393921 | NCBI WGS metagenome assembly VAOW01 (sample SAMN08290428, study PRJNA428436) | hydrothermal vent metagenome | isolation source: Deep-sea hydrothermal vent chimney | place: Indian Ocean: Southwest Indian Ridge | depth 2742 m m
CCAAATACTCTTTAAAACTATTCATGGACGGACTCCGAAAACCGGCTGACAGACGACTCTCTCACCCCCTCTTCAGACTCATTTATGGATTGGGGAATACTATCTACCTGAACGCTTTCGCAATTCCGAGGGCCGTCATTGATGAAACGCAACTGACGCTCCCTCGACCGATACACACCAGTGTATGCTCCGAAACCCAATCGAACAGCTCGATTACGTCAACGTTACGCATGCGCACACAACCATGCGAAACTGCCCATCCGATCCAAACCTCCTGATTGGTACCATGAATATAAATATAGCGCGAAAAAGTATCCACCGCACCACCACGATTGATCCCTTCTTGCAGTCCATCAAGCCAGAGTATGCGGCTGGTAATGCCATCGGCCTCCCCCGGTAGGTCACCACCCACCCGGATGGGGGCAATATGCCCGGTAGCCTTGCGTCCGGTAAACACCATGCCTGCCGACATGCCTTGCCCATGTTTCTCGGCGATCCGGAACACGCCCGTTGGCGTCTGGCCGCTATCACAGTGATTGCCAGGGCCGCGCGCCGAAGTGGAAATCGGGTAACTGTGCAGCACTCTCGCCGACTCAATCAGGTACAAGGACTGACGACTGATATCCACCAGAATCCAGGGAGTAATGTAACAATCCGGATACTGCCTGGCCCAGAACCTCTCTAACGACTGAAAAATCTCCTGCTGCGGCAGCATGAGTAAGTTAAAGTCAGCTATTGGGCAAATCGATATGGGCAAACTGCGAACTTTGCGCTACCCGATGGCCTTCTCCGCGACTGCGTTGCAAACTGGTGAGATAAGCGGGATCGACTCCAGTCACATAATGACCGTCGAATACCGAAGTATCGAACTGCTCCAGCTTAGAATTGCCTTTACGCACCGCTTCAATCAAATCATCCGGATCCTGATAAACCAGCCAATCCACACCAATGGCCTCGGCAATTCCGGGTATGCTGCGATCATGCGCAATCAGTTCGTCAGCCGCCGGCATGTCGATGCCATAGATGTTGGGATAACGCACAGGAGGGGATGCGGAAGCGAAATAGACCTTGCGTGCACCCGCCTCCCGCGCCATGAGTACAATTTCATGTGAGGTAGTACCGCGAACGATGGAATCGTCCACCAGCAAGACGTTCCTACCATTGAATTCCATGGTGATGGGACTGAGTTTCTGGCGTACCGATTTCTTGCGCTGAGTCTGGCCTGGCATGATAAAAGTACGGGCAATGTAACGATTTTTAATAAATCCTTCCCGATACTTGACACCCAGCCGCAAAGCCAGCTCCAGCGCCGAGGTACGACTGGTTTCCGGGATCGGAATAATGACATCGATATCATGGTCAGGCCATTCGTGCAGAATCTTACGGCCTAGATAGTCCCCCATGCGCATGCGCGCCTTATGGACAAACACATCATCGAGGATAGAATCCGGCCGTGCGAAATAAACGTATTCGAACATGCAGGGACTGTAACGGGGGTTTTCCGCACATTGGCGGGTGTGCAGGTTACCTTCCTGATCAATATAGACCGCCTCTCCCGGAGCGATATCGCGAATGAGGCGAAAACCCAGCGCGGTCAGCGCCACGCTCTCGGAAGCGACCATATATTCCGTTCCCTCGGCGGTTTCCCTCACCCCATAGACGACCGGCCGGATTCCGAAGGGGTCACGGAAGGCCGCGATACCGCCACCATTGATCAGGGCGATCACAGCATAGGCTCCCTGGCAACGCCGGTGCACCGCCGAAACCGCGTTGAAGACGTGTCTCGGCTCCAGTTTCAGCGGCTCCTGACGCAATAATTCCTGGGCAAAGACGTTGAGCAGCACTTCGGAGTCTGATTCTGTATTGATATGCCGCCGATCCTGAAGAAACAGCTCCTGCTTGAGGGCTTCAGTATTAATGAGATTGCCATTGTGCCCCAAGGCGATGCCGAAAGGGGAATTGACATAAAAAGGTTGTGCTTCTGCGGAAGAAATACTGCCTGCGGTGGGATAGCGAACATGGCCAATACCCATGTTGCCGATCAGGCGCTGCATATGACGGGAATGAAAGACATCCCGAACCAAGCCGTTAGCCTTGCGCAAATATAGTTTGCCCTGATCGGCGGTCACAATGCCAGCGGCATCCTGTCCACGGTGTTGCAATACCGTCAGCCCATCATAAAGAGCCTGATTGACCGGACGCCATCCGAAAATACCGATAATACCGCACATTTAGTTAATCCCCCACAAAACTCGCTGCTGCCAAATAGTAATTCCCAAAATCCACTTGCAGCTTATGCTATGGATAGCATTCTCTGCCCTGTTCGTGCATTAGCGGATATGTATTTGCTGTTGCAGATAGATGGGAAGATAATCTCGCACCCACTCCGATAGTTGCTGAAAATAAGGCAAGAAAAGAGAATGGCGCCACCAGGATTCCTGGGGCACCACAGTCATTCCAGCGAACAAAATCAGGATGACTACAATTGCGATAGCGCGTAGAACACCGAATAGACCACCTAAACTGCGATCGGTACTGGAAAGCCCGGTGCGCTTGATCAGCTTTACCACCAGATTATTAAATAGCGCTCCCAACACCAGAGTCATGATGAACAGAATACCAAATGCAATTGCATAGCGGAGCTCTGGGGGATGGATTATGGCTGGAAACAAGCCAGCGAGGCGCTCTGAAAAGGTAATACCGATCCAGAAGGCCAGACCCCAACTAACCAGGGAAATAGCTTCGTGAACGAAACCCCGAAACAAACTAACAATGATGGAGGCGGCGAAAATACCGATGATCAGATAATCGACCCAATTCATGGATAAGGTACCGCGAAAGCCTTGATCTTGAATATTCGGTCAACGCGCGATAACTGCTGTTCGGCCTGTGACCGGGAAGGTATTGGCCCTATTCTAACCCGATAATAAATTCGCTTCCGCGCCAGGTCATCGAAACGCTCGATATAGGCAGAAAAGCCACGCTTGCGGATCTGGTCACGAAAAACCTTGGCTGCTGGCTTGAGTATAAAACTGGCCACCTGGATTGACCAGCGGCCTATCAGCCGAGTACTTTGGTGGGTCTTTTGTGTTGCAATCCGAGCTGATGTCGGGCTGGCGGGAACCTGGCTAGTTTGTGTGATCGAAGGTTTGTGCTGTGCCTGGGGCTTGATAGTCAGAGGCAGCTCCTGCGCAGCTGCCGGCACTGGAGATTTCCGAGTTACCGGTGATGTCGCTGCAAAAACTTTTACCCTGGTAGAGGTGACTTTTGGACTGGAGGTCCTGATTGGTGCGGTGGGCGAGTGATTGCCCGCCGGCGCAGGCGCTTGTACCGAGGCAGCAGAAGGCGCGGATCGCAGGGTCGTTGGCACGGGAAGCACTCGTAACGCTGACACCTCGGGTGGAATGGCTGTTTCCGGCGCCGGGATAGACTTATTGAAGTGATAGGTTGGCTGCGGGGGAATTTTCATCTTCAGGGAGACTTGCCCTTTGTCGCCATTGCCAGTGAGTAACATGGGCAGAAAAATTACAGCCAATGCGATGATGGCACCCGCGCCGATTAGACGATGTTGCAAACGTTTTTCCATGGCTAGTCTCATCCGCAAACAGATTTTGAATTATAACCCTGCCGTCAAGGCCGCCGCCACGGTCAGAAATGAACCAAAAACAATGACCCGGTCTTGCAAGCAAGCGTGAACAATAGCCGTATGCAGGGCATCCTCGACACCTTCATACGAGCTGGCGCGATTCAGGCCGATTGCCATGCGCTGTAACAAATCATCGGCTTGCAATCCTCTAGGCCCTGGTAATCCTGCCACATACCATTGATCTACAATGGAATCCATACCGGCAACGATCCCAAGAATATCCTTGTTCCGGAGTGCAGAAAATACAGCCAGAGTGCGCCCGGTATGGGGGCTTGAACATAATGTCCTGGCCAGAGATCGAGCTGCTTGCGGATTATGGGCGACATCAGCTAGCACGAGCGGAGTATTTCTGAGCAACTGGAGCCGCCCGGGCAAGCAGACATGCTGTAATCCTTTCTGCCGGGCTGCGCAGGGAACTGGAACCTGATCGGCCAGCGCATCGAGGGCAGCCAGGGCAATGGCGGCGTTGTCGCGTTGAAAGTCACCGCGCAAGGCGGGGTCGGGCAACTTGCAATCGATGGCGCCCCAAGAGAAACCACCATCGGTGGGGAGGATATCGAAATCTCTACCCAACACCTGCAATCTGGCACCACTCTTACGCGCCTGTTCGAGCAATCCGTTTGGTGGCGCTCGATCGCCACAGATGGCCGCACGGCCGGACCGGTAAATCCCTGCTTTCTCCCATCCGATCCGGTCGCGATCGGTACCCAGCCATTCGGTGTGATCAAAATCGATCGTAGTCACCACGGCAACGTCTGCATCCACGGCGTTAACTGCATCCAGACGGCCACCGAGACCCACTTCGAGAATCAGGATATCAAGGGCCGCTTCAGTAAAGATACGCAGTGCCGCTAGCGTACCAAATTCGAAATAGGTAAGTAGGATATTCCCCCGTGCCGCTTCCACATCTGTAAAAGCGCGACATAGGGTCTGATCATCGGCTTCCCGGCCATCCACTCTGATGCGCTCGTTATAGCGCAACAAATGCGGAGAAGTGTAAGTGCCGGTTCGGTAACCTGCTGCCTGCAGCATGGATTCCAGCAAGGCGATCACCGATCCCTTGCCATTGGTACCCGCCACGGTAATGACCGGGCAATCAGGGCGTAGTACACCCAAGGCTTCACCAACGGCATTGACCCGCCCCAACCCCATGTTGATGGGGCGGCGGGCCAACCTTTGCTGCCAGTCCAGCCATTCGGCCAACGAAGTCATTTCCTGTGTCGCCATTGAATAATTCAAGCGCCGACTTCCGGTTGAGACTGATGGGTCAGCATGGCCAGCAGGGAACCGATGCGCTCCCGCAGTTCGCGACGATCAACAATGATATCAATCATGCCATGCTTGAGTAAAAATTCACTGCGCTGAAAACCCTCGGGTAGCGTTTCGCCTACGGTTTGCTGAATCACCCGCGGACCCGCGAAGCCGATTAATGCGCCGGGCTCCGCCACCTGCACATCACCGAGCATAGCCAGGCTGGCGGAAACACCACCCATAGTTGGATCGGTGAATACCGAAATATAGGGTACTCCGGCTTGGGATAATCGACCCAGCGCCGCACTGGTCTTGGCCATCTGCATCAACGAAAATAGCGCTTCCTGCATCCGCGCCCCGCCGCTGGCAGAAAAGCAGATCAGCGGAATGCCCTCCTCAATCGCCACATTGGCGCCGCGTATGAAGCGCTCACCCACTACCGACCCCATGGACCCGCCCATGAAACGGAAGTCGAAAGCGGTGGCGATCACCGGCATCCCCTGGAGCGTTCCCCGCATCGCGATCAACGCATCCTTCTCGCCAGTCTGCTTCTGGGCGGCGGTTAGCCTGTCCTTGTATTTCTTAGTATCGCGAAAGCGCAGAATATCGATCGGCGTAAGCTCCGCACCGATCTCTTCCCGCACCCCGGTATCCAAAAACAGATCAAGGCGGCGGCGGGCGCTGATTCTCATATGATGGCCACATTTAGTACATACTTCGCTATTGCGTTCCACTTCCGGACGATAGAGGACGCCATCACAAACCGGACATTTAGTCCACAGTCCCTCGGGCACGCCGCGTTTACCCTTGGCTTCGGTACGGATGCGGGAGGGTAGTAATTTTTCGTACCAGCTCATGGTTTAGATACCTCCGACGAGATTTTCAAGCCTACAGCGCAAGTATCCATGGCTGCGCGCATCTCCTGTACGTGCCGTTTTAACAACAAAGGAATCAATTCGGGCTGACTGACATGTTCCGCGATCAGATTTACCAGCACACTGCCCACGATCACGGCATCGGCCACTTGTGCCACCCGGGCCGCCGTGGGCGCGTCTTTGATGCCGAACCCCACACCCACCGGAATGGAACAGTGCCGCCGAATCAGCGCGAGCCGCCGGGACACGTCTTCAATATCCAGAATATTAGCGCCCGTAACACCTTTAAGCGAAACATAGTAGACATATCCGCGTGCCTGCCGACAAATGGATTCCATACGCCCTGGCGCCGTGGTCGGCGCCAGCAGAAAAATTGGATCCAGCGCTGCGGCGTGCAGAACAGGCCAAAGCTCGCCTCCCTCTTCCGGCGGTAGATCAACGATCAGTACGCCATCGACGTCGGCTTCCCGCGCCGCTTCGGCAAAACGCGAATAACCCATTACTTCGACTGGATTCAGGTAACCCATCAGAATAATAGGTGTACGCGTGTCACGCCGGCGAAATTCAGCCACCATCCGTAATACGTCACGCAAGCTGACATGATGCAGCAGGGCGCGCTCACAGGCGGCTTGAATGACCGGCCCATCAGCCATGGGATCGGAAAACGGTACTCCAAGCTCAAGCATATCAGCCCCCCCTTCCACCAAGGCGTGCAGCAGAGGAACCGTCTGGGTCGGGTCGGGATCACCTGCGGTGATGTAGGGCACCAGAGCCGACCGACCAGCGGCCTTTAGGTCTTCGAGACAGCGGCTGATACGGCGACTCATAGATCAAGCCCCTCCAAGCGAGCGACGGTGTTGATGTCCTTGTCACCTCGTCCGGAAAGATTCACCACGATATGCCGATTAGAAGGCATGGTCGCGGCCAGTTTCATCGCATAGGCCAGAGCATGGCTCGACTCCAGCGCCGGAATGATGCCCTCGGTACGAGTGAGCCGATGAAAGGCGGCCAGCGCCTCATCATCGTTGATTGCCAGATAGTTGACCCGGCCGGTATCCTTCAGCCAGGCATGCTCCGGACCCACACCGGGATAGTCGAGTCCGGCGGAAATCGAATGAGTCGGAATAATTTCTCCATCCTCATCTTCCATCAGATAGGTACGGTTACCATGCAAAACGCCCGGATGTCCAGCCGATAAAGGGGCTGCGTGATGGCCGCTATCCAGCCCGTAACCCCCCGCTTCCACACCATACATATGCACATTTTCATCGCTAATAAAGGGGTGAAACAAGCCGATGGCATTGGAACCGCCACCGACGCAAGCGACCAGAGCATCCGGCAGTCGCCCGAGCTGATCGAGACATTGCCGCCGGGCTTCCCGGCCGATGACCGATTGGAAGTCACGCACCAGTTTCGGATAAGGATGCGGACCAGCAACCGTGCCAATGATATAGAAGGTATCATCCACATGCGCAACCCAATCCCGCATCGCCTCGTTCAGAGCATCCTTGAGAGTACGTGAGCCGCTGGCCACCGGCATGACCTTGGCGCCAAGAAGCTTCATCCGGTAAACGTTGGGTGCCTGCCGCTCGATATCTTTTGTACCCATATACACCACGCAGTCCAAACCCAGGCGTGTGGCCACTGTCGCTGAAGCCACACCATGCTGGCCAGCTCCGGTTTCGGCGATGATCCGGGTTTTACCCATGTGTCGCGCCAGCAGAGCCTGCCCAATCGTGTTGTTGATCTTGTGTGCGCCAGTGTGATTGAGATCCTCTCGCTTGAGGTGAATCTGTGCTCCGCCAAGCTCACGACTGAGCCGTTTGGCATGATACAGGGGAGTCGGTCGACCAACATAGCGGGCAAGATCTAGATCAAATTCAGCCCGGAAACCAGGGTCCCGAGTCAATCGCTCGTAGGCAGATGTCAAGGTATCGAGCGCATCGATCAGGGTTTCCGCCACGAATCGCCCGCCATAAGGGCCAAAATGGCCACATTCGTCTGGCAACCGGTCCCAGTCAATCGCCATCGAGGCTGTCTCGTTCATCGTCAACACACTTTACCTCACGCATGAATGCAATAATCTTACTGCCATCTTTGATTCCTGGTCGACTTTCCACGCCGGAACTGACATCAACAGCGTACGGATGTACCGTGCGGACAGCTTCGGCTACGTTATCCGGATTCAGCCCGCCGGCAAGAATTACCGGGCAAGGCATCGGTTGGAGGAGTATCCGCCGCCAGTCAAATACCTGCCCAGTGCCGCCCGCAGCGCCTGGAGCATGGCTGTCTAGCAGCAGACCGGCGGCATCTGCATAGCGGTTAGCCAAGCCGATCAACCCTGCCTGATTTCCTCCCATACCCAGCGCCTTTAAATAAGGGCGCTGAAAAGCACTGCAAAATCCAGGGCTCTCCCGGCCATGAAATTGCAGGACATCCAGTGGGACACCCTCTAGTACCTGCACCAACTCATCTTTCCCGGCATCGAGAAATAATCCAACCACAGTGACAAAAGCAGGTAAATACTGAATTAGTTCCAGCGCCCGATCAGGGTTCACATAACGGGGACTACGGGGATAGAAAACCAATCCAATGGCATCAGCGCCAGCGTCCACCGAGGCTTGTACGTCCTCAGGTTGAGTTAAACCACAAATCTTGACGCGTGTACGCATGAACGATCGATCCGAAAGCCACTCAAATTAGATATAGATTAGCAGATCACCTGTTGATTCGCGTCTTTGCCATGAGGTCAGTACTCGAATCTACTCCTATTCAAAGAGCGCCCATACTGGCAACCCAGCTACTTTTCTAGACTCTTTATGGGATCTAAAAGGGCATCAAGGGCAGCGACAACCCGCACTTCCTCCGCCCATCCTTGCACAGACTGCAACAAGACGGGATATAGTTCTGATAAAATATTTTGTCAGATTTGACATTCACCCGGCAGAAATGAACTGCGGAGATTAACAATGAGAGGCATCATTCTGGCAGGTGGTTCGGGTACCCGGCTGTATCCTTTGACTCAGGCGCGCAGCAAGCAGCTGCTGCCAGTGTATGACAAACCCATGATCTATTATCCGTTGTCCACTCTGATGCTGGCAAGTATCCGGGAGATTCTCATTATTTCCACGCCCACAGACTTGCCCCACTTCAAAGCCCTGCTGGGTTCTGGCAGTCAATGGGGGCTTCGGCTCTTCTATGCCGAGCAACCCTCACCCGATGGACTGGCGCAAGCCTTCCTCATCGGTGCCGATTTCATCGCCAGGGACCCGGTCGCCCTGATCCTTGGCGACAATCTGTTCTTCGGCCCTGGACTCGGGCGGCAACTACAATCTGCGGCACAACTCACCCGGGGCAGCCAGGTATTCGCCTATCACGTCAACGACCCCGAGCGTTATGGTGTAGTAACTTTCGATCCCACTGGGCGCGTATTGGACATCGAGGAGAAGCCGACCCATCCGCGTTCCAGCTATGCCATCACCGGGCTATATTTCTATGATGGACAGGTGGTTGACATCGCCCGCAATATCCATCCCTCGCCACGCGGCGAACTGGAGATAACCGACATCAACCGTGTCTATTTTGGCTGGGAAGAACTACAAGTCACGCGCCTCGGGCGCGGCACCGCCTGGCTCGACACGGGGACTCACGAATCACTACTGGAAGCCGCTAATTTTATCGCAGTGATAGAAAAACGCCAGGGACTCAGGATAGCCTGCCCAGAGGAAATTGCTTGGCGACAGGGCTACATCGACGACGAACAACTGCTGCGACTGGCCGAACCGCTAGGCAAAAGTGGCTATGGAACTTACCTGAAACGACTGCTGGAATATCCTACCTGATGCGATTCATCCCAACTGAACTATCCGAAGTCATCCTTATCGAGCCAGATGTATTCGGCGATGATCGGGGGTTTTTCATGGAAACCTGGCAAGCAGAAGAATTCCGTACCGCCGGTATTGATGTAGATTTTATCCAAGACAACCACAGTCGCTCCCGGCAAGGTACCCTGCGAGGCCTGCATTACCAGCTTCGCTATCCGCAGGGCAAATTGGTACGGGTAGTAACCGGACAGGTATTTGATGTAGCTGTAGATCTGCGCCGTTCCTCCCCGAACTTTGGGCATTGGGTTGGTGTGGAACTCTCTGGAGAAAACCACCGCATGCTCTGGATTCCCCCCGGTTTCGCCCACGGTTTTTATGTACAAAGCCGAGTAACCGACTTCCTCTACAAGTGCAGCGCCCATTATGCACCCGAATTTGAACGCTGCATCCGCTGGAACGATCCAGAACTCGCCATCGACTGGCCGATTCCCACTCATGCTATTCCGCTGGTCTCGGCAAAGGACTCCCGTGGGTCGAGCTTCAACGCAGCCGGAGTCTATCCATGAGGGTACTAATCACCGGCAGCAATGGCCAGCTCGGTCAAGCACTCCAGGCCACCCTTCCCGGTCACATTCGTGGCCGATTTCTTGATCACGCCACGTTGGATATCACCGATCCCACCGCTGTGCGCCACATAGTGCGCGAGACCGCACCGGACTGGATCATCAACGCTGCCGCCTATACAGCCGTCGATCGTGCTGAAAGCGAGCCGGAGATAGCCTTTGCGGTCAACGCGACTGCTCCCCGGTTGCTGGCGGAGGCAGCACATGTGCAAGGTACCCACCTGGTTCAGGTATCCACCGATTTCGTTTTCGATGGCGCCCACCACCGCCCCTATCGACCCGATCAAGCGCCTCATCCGATCAATATTTATGGACAAAGTAAACAGGAAGGCGAGATGCACGTTCTGGAAATTCTCGGAGAACAAGCGTTGATTCTGCGTACTGCCTGGGTCTATGCCGCACAAGGACACAATTTTATGCACACTATCCTACGCCTGCTGGTGGAACGGGATGAAGTCTGCGTCGTCGATGATCAGATCAGTACGCCCACCCACGCCGAGGGTCTGGCTCGCACCGTGTGGAGACTGATCGAGCGGGATGTCCGTGGTATTTACCATTGGACCGATGCCGGCGTTGCTTCCTGGTATGACTTCGCCTGCGCCATCCGTATTGAGGCCGAAATGCTTCATTTCAGCGCACAACTCGCAACCATCCGGCCGATCCCGAGTGAACAATTTCCCCAGGCCGCTCACCGCCCGCCCTTCGGTGTACTCGACAAAACCGCTACCTGGGCATTGTTGGGTCAACCGGCGGCGCATTGGCGCAAAGGTCTACACAAGGTGATGGCACAAATTACCTCCTCCTCGCTCAGTCCGGTGGGCTCCACATGACCACGCATCATCCGCTCCGTCTGCTCGTCACCGGTGGCGCTGGTTTTATTGGCGCCAATTTCGTCCATTACTGGCTGCGGCATCGCCCTGGTGGCCGAATCGTGATCCTGGATGCGCTAACCTACGCAGGCAACCCGGCCAGCCTGGCCGAAGTAGCAACCCACCCAGCGTTCCGCTTTGTCCAAGGCGATATCCGTGACCAAGAGCAGGTCGAGCAGCTTTTGCGGGATGAGAGTCTTGATACTATCGTCCATTTCGCCGCGGAGAGTCATGTCGACCGTTCCATCTCCAGCCCCGATGCTTTTATCGACACCAATATTCTTGGTACCTACAGCCTGCTCAAGGCTGCCCGGGCTGTCTGGCTTAACGGCAAGGAACCGCTGCCCGATCACCGTTTTCATCACATCTCAACCGATGAAGTCTATGGCTCCCTTGGATCCGACGATCCACCTTTTTCCGAAACCACACCTTACGCACCCAACTCGCCCTATTCGGCCAGCAAGGCTGCTTCGGATCATCTGGTGCGCGCCTATCATTGTACCTATGGCTTGAACACTACCCTCAGCAACTGCTCCAATAACTACGGCCCCTATCAGTTCCCGGAAAAGCTCATTCCCCTGTGCGTGCTCAACCTCATCCAGGGCAAGCCATTACCCATTTATGGCAACGGGAAAAACATCCGCGACTGGTTGCACGTCAAAGATCATTGTCAGGGCATTGATCGGATTCTTCACGCAGGCCGCACCGGGGAAACCTACAACATCGGTGGCGGCGCCGAGCGCAGCAATCTGCAGGTTGTGGAAAGCCTGTGCACGATCATGGACGAGCTCCAATCCCAAGGCGCCCCTCATATTCGCCATATCCAGTTCGTCAAGGACCGTCCCGGCCATGATCGGCGCTATGCGATCGATGAGCGCAAACTGCGCGAGGAACTAGGCTATATGCCCACCCATCACTTCGAACGGGGGCTACGAGAAACGGTCGAATGGTATCTGGCTCGTGCCGACTGGTGGCGTCCAATTCTTAGTGGAACCTACCGGGAATGGCTGGGTCAGTAATATGGAAATCGTACATAGCCGATTGAGTACCGAGGAACATAAACGCAACTTAAAACCATCCTCGTAAGGATACGATACCACGAAACCAGCTCTGCACCCCCAAGACGCTGCTCTCCCGAGTTCGACAGTTAGACGCGTAAGTCATTGAATCCTCGGTAGTGAGGTTCAGAACGCTCCACTACAAAAGGGTCAATGGCTTGTGACTGG
>VAOW01042773.1_pt1 | contig 12255 bp, 10 predicted proteins | sample 3393921 | NCBI WGS metagenome assembly VAOW01 (sample SAMN08290428, study PRJNA428436) | hydrothermal vent metagenome | isolation source: Deep-sea hydrothermal vent chimney | place: Indian Ocean: Southwest Indian Ridge | depth 2742 m m
GAGAAGCGCAGAATCCGTAGCATATGGGTCATATGTGAGGATTTGAGCATCGCAGGAACGCCGCCAGAGGGCAAAAGACGGGGGGTGCTGAGTAGTTACATTTATTTTAGATCAGCGCATCCAGTCCTTTCTGTTCCAGCAGGTTGAGTAATTTCAGAGATGGCCCGCTTGGGTGCTTTTTGCCACCTTCCCACTGGCGGACAGTGGAAACGCTGGTATTCAGAACAGCCGCAAGCACGGCTTGGCTTAATTTGTTGTGCGTGCGCAACGCCCGGATTTTGCTGCCACTGAATCCACTCACCGGAGGAAGACAAAGCGCGTCATATTGCCGCATTCTCCGCTTGTCGATCAATCCCGAAGAGTGCAGGTTTTGAGCCGTTTCATGGACGGACTCCAAAATCCGGCTGGTGGTTTTTTTACTTTCCATCACACACCTCCTTCAACTTCCCTTCCTCAAGCAGCGGCGCTATTTGATCCGGCGAAAGCCCAAGCAAGTCCTTGGCCAAACTCTGGAGGGCCTCCTTTTCTTTGGCGCTGATATTCGCCCGTTCGTTTTTTTCAAAGCCAAACACGAAAAACCAGCGGCTTCCCTTATTGGTGGCCACCAGGGTTCTAACGCTTCCTCTTTTGCCACGACCGGGTAATGCAACTCGCTTTTTGACAAGTCCACCGCCCAAATCCGCGTCAATCAACCCTTGTGACATTTCATCAACAGCTTCGCAAAGAGAGCGATCAGACATCTCCATCTTGCGCATCCACCGTGTAAAGACACGCGTCTTGAACACCCTCTTTCCCATCGGAGAAGTATAGCACTAAGTGCATTAGTTTCAAACATCTGCCATATCCATGATGATGAAAAAACCGTTATTTATCCGTCCCATACCCGCCGCCACCGGGAGTTTCGATGCGCAGCCGGTCGCCCGGTTTCAATGTGCATGTGCATTTAGCGGGCAATCTCTTCCATTGACCATGGGCGTAAAGACTATTTTTTCCTGCCTGGCCTGATTCACCTCCATTCAGACCATAGGGTCGGGTTTCGCGGCGCTCCGTGAGCAGGGACATTTCACATGCCGCCAGCGCCTCCCATTCGCGGATGATGCCGTCGCCGCCGCAATATGCTCCTGTTCCCCCTGAACCCCGGCGAATGGCGTATTCGCGGATGCGTAGCGGATAATGCATTTCCAGCACTTCGATGGAGGTGTTTTTCGTGTTGGTCATATGACACTGCACAGCGGATAATCCATTGCCACGGGCATGCGCGCCCATGCCGCCGGCCAGCGTTTCGTAATAGACCCACGCCTTTCCATGATCATCTTTACCGCCGAAAAGTACATTGTTCATCGTACCCTGCGCCGCCGCCGGTATGCGTTCGGGGCAAGCCTGCGCCAGCGCGCCCAGAACCACATCCACGATGCGCTGGCTGGTTTCCACATTGCCCGCCGCCACCGCCGCACCGGGCCTCGCATGCACCAGACATCCTTCCGGCGCTGTGATGCGGATGGGACGAAAGATCGCGGACGTTTGCGGCGTACCTTCGGGCATCAGGCAGCGAAAGGCATAAAATACCGCGGCCGCCGTGACGGACATGGGGCAATTGACGGGGCCGGGGCATTGCGGCGCGGTTCCGGTGAAATCCACCGTGGCCATTTCGCCCGAAATGATGACGTTGACAGCAATCGTCAGGGGCCCGTTATGCAAGCCATCGTCTTCCAGCACATCCTCAAAGCGGTAATAACCATCCGGAATATCCGCCATCGTGTTGCTTCCGTAAGTTTCGGAGGCCGCAAGCAATTGTTCCATTCCCGTGACAACCGCCACTTCGGAGAAGAGCGCAATCAGACGCGAAACGCCCGCACGACATGCCGCGCGTTGCGCCGCCAGATCGCCCATGCGTTCTTCGGGGTTGCGCGCCCGCTCCAGGAAATTCCGGAGAAAGGCGGTTTGCTCCCGGCCCGCCCGGAACCAGTAGCCGGGGTGGATGACCACGCCTTCATCCGCAAGCGCCGTATGAATACCCATCGAACCGGGTGAGATGCCGCCCACATCGGCGTGGTGGGCGCGCGTGGCGGCGAAACCGATCCGTTCCATCTGAATCAAGACGGGCATGACCACGGTAATATCAGGCAGATGCGTGCCGCCGAGGAAGGGATCGTTGAATACCGCGATATCGCCCGGCTGCCAATCCAGCCGTTCCACCACGCCGCGCATGGCGTAAGCCATGGAACCCAGGTGTACGGGGATGTGCGCGGCCTGCGCTACCAGTTCTCCGACCGCATCAAACAGGGCGCAGGAATAATCCTCACGATCCTTGATGTTCGGCGAACACGCGGATCGTTTCAGTACGGCGCCCATTTCGTCGCAAATAGCCGCCAGACGGTGGGCAAACAAGCTCAATTCTATGGGGCTCAATTCCACGGTGTTCACGGTGCAAGTTCCTCATTTCGCCGTATCAGAATCAGGTGGCCGTGCGGCGAAACCGTAAGTTGCCAACCTGCTGGCAGCCACAGGGTGGCCGTATCTTCCAGAATCAGCGCCGGACCGGTGATATGATGTCCCGCTCTTAATTCCTCACGCCGGTAATGGGGTGTTTCCCCCGCTTCGGCGGTGACGGAGTGATCCGAGGGTTTGATTGGGGACGCAACCGGCGGTCGTTCAGGCAAACGAACCGGCGCTGTTTTCGCGATGGCGTTCAGACGCAGCGTCATGATTTCAACGGGTTGATCGAGCGTATGCCCATATGCCTCGGCATGGGCCTCGCTGAAGCGCATCGTCAGTTCATCCATGTTGTGCGCATAAGGAACGGTCAGGTGAAATTCCTGTCCCTGATAACGGATGTCCACAGTGCGTTCGATGGATACGTTTGTATCCGGTATCCGCTGTCTTGCCTGCGTTTCCAGCCGGGAAAAGATACGATTTGCTTTATTTGCGGCGGTTACATCGGTCAATGCGAGTCTGTGCGTTTGCGATACGTCGCAGCGCCGTTGCCCGGCGAGCATGCCGAGAGCAGAGAAAGCGCCGCTGGCGACAGGCAGGATAATTTTGGGCATGCCGAGCGATTCAGCCAGGGCGCAGGCATGCAAGCCGCCCGCGCCGCCAAAGCAGAGCAGCGCGAAGTTTTTGGGGTCGTAACCTCGCTGGACGGACACGACACGCAACGCCCCCGCCATGTTCTCCTCGGCTATCCGGATGATGCCACGGGCCATGTCCAATGTGTTCATACCGAACTCTCTTCCGAGTTCGGCTACCGCTTGCCCGGCTTTTGCCGCATCAATCGGCGTGTTTCCGGCCAGTTGTAGCGATCCGGGAATGCGTCCGCGGACGACATGGGCGTCCGTGACCGTGGGGCGCACGCCTCCCCGCCCATAGCAGGCAGGGCCCGGATCGGCCCCGGCGGACTCCGGCCCGACCTGTAATAACCCTGCCGTATCGCGCCATGCAATGGAGCCGCCGCCCGCCCCGATCGTATGAATATCCAGCATGGGTACGGCCACCGGAAGATCAGCGATTTGCGCTTCGGTTGTGATGCGGGGATGGCCGTCCAGCAACGATACATCCGTGCTGGTGCCACCCATGTCAAAGGTGACAAGGCGAGATTCAGCCAGATCCTCGCCCACGGTTTCTGCCGCCACCAAACCGCCCGCGGGACCGGAAAGAACCATCTTGACAGCATTTCTACCCGCCTCATGAACATCCATCACCCCGCCGGCCGAATGCATCACGAATAAATGTTGATGGGCGCGTTGATCGGGATGTTCGGGAGAAAGGGCATCGGCCAGACGCAGCAGATATCGCTGCACCAGCGGTCCCACATATGCATTGAGAAAAGTAGCGGCGGCACGTTCAAATTCCCGGTATTCGGCCAGCACTTCATGAGATTGGGAAACGAACAGATCTTCGGGAAGAACCCGCGCGGCAGCTTCCTCCTGCTCCGTATTGAGGAAAGAAAACAGGGTGCATACGGCGACGGATGCGTAGCCTTCCGCAGCTTTTTTAAGCTGATCCAGATCGGTATTTTGAACGGACTCGATGAGTCTCCCGGTCGCATCCACCCGGCCGCTGATACCAAAGCAGTCCTCCTGTTGGACCCATGCGGGCGGTGTGGAAGGACACAGCTTATACAGATGCTGACGTGTCTGCCGGCCGATGCGCAGCAGATCCTCCATGCCGCGATTAGTGACAAACAGCGTCTTTACGCCCTTGCGTTCCAGAATGGCGTTGGTGGCCACCGTGGAGCCATGCACCAAATGCAGTGTTTGAAGCGTAAGGCCCAGTGCATGGATGCCGCGCAAAATGGATTCGCAGGGGTCATGAGGCGTAGACAACTCTTTATGAAAGTGCAAACGCTCGCCATCGAAGACGACAAAATCCGTAAAGGTTCCTCCGGTATCCACACCCAGTAACATGCGTCAAATATAACGTTCATGGCCCGATATATCCCGAACTATTCGCCTGGAATGTAACCGTTAAGCTGCCTCATGATCCGGATTTTTCGGGTGATGTAAATTCACTGCATCACATTGCGTATCAATGACCATGTTATTTCGTTACAGCCACTTAGTCCTGCTTCCAATCGGGGCAATCGGCATACATTGACACACCCGAAAAACGCCCGTCCCGGTTACAATGTCGCATTCAATGAATACAAATCACTGCGTACACGGCGGGTTAATTCCCGTGAGCAGAAACGGGTCAGCCTTTGTGTGTCCTCCCTGATTTCCCGCGCTCTGGAGAACGTTGATCCACACCTGCGCTTTTGAACCCTTTTTTCGGACTCTTCGAGGTACCCGATTCACCGCCAAACCGGGAAGCATTGAGTTGCCGACCGCACACCCATACCTGTCTCAGATCCTTGAAAATCGTCCTTGGCATACCCTCGGGAAGATCGACCGTACTGTAATCATCCATAATTTTCACATGATTGATAAACTCGTTTTCCAGTCCGATTTCGTTGGCAATGGCGCCTACAATATTACCTGCGTTCACACCGTGGACCTCGCCGACCTCCAGACGATAGCGTTCCATGCCCCGTCCCGGTTTTGGGCCATTACCGTCCTGTTTTACCGAACGAACCCGTTTTGGCCTGCGATCCGGTTTGATTGCATCGTTTTCATATTGGGCGCGGGAAAGGTCGCGTATGCTTTCACGCCTGTCTTCCGGCGCATCGGAGCGTGGATTACGATCACCACGTCCCGGCTTCCGCTTCGGTTCATCCTTGAGCAATAGCGGTTTGTCGCCCTGCACCATTTTGGCCAGCGCCGCGGCGATCTCGGTAGCCGGAATGTTCTGATCATGGCGATACTGTTCAATAATATCGGTAAACAGATCCAGACTATCATCCGACTCCAGCGTTTCGGTAATGCGCTGTTTGAATTCAGCAATACGTTTGTCGTTGATTGACTCGGCGGTCGGCATCTCGAACTCGTCGATACGCTGCCTGGTCGCCCGCTCAATGGCGTACAGCATGCGCTTCTCGCGCGGCGCCACGAACAGAATCGCATCGCCTTCACGCCCCGCCCTGCCGGTACGCCCGACACGATGAACATAAGATTCGGTATCGTGCGGAATATCGTAATTAATGACATGTGAAATTCGTTGCACATCCAGGCCGCGCGCCACCACGTCGGTGGCTACCAGAATGTCCAGATTCCCCTTTCTCAGGCGATTCACGATAGCTTCACGTTGCTTCTGGGCAATATCGCCGTTTAGCGCCGTGGCTGCATAGCCACGTGCTTCCAGCTTCTCCGCCAGATCCTCAGTGGCGATTTTGGTGCGCACGAAGATAAGCACGGCATCAAACGGTTCAGCTTCAAGGATACGTGTCAACGCATCCAGCTTATGCCGCCCGCTGACCATCCAGTAACGCTGGCGAATCGTTTCGGCCGTCGTCTGCTTCACTTTAATCGTAACCTGTTCCGGATTGTGCAGATGCTGCTCGGCAATTTTGCGAATAGCCGGCGGCATCGTGGCCGAAAACAGGGCGATCTGACGCTGATCAGGCGTCTGCTCAAGCACCCACTTTACATCATCGATAAAGCCCATACGTAGCATTTCATCGGCCTCGTCAAGCACCAGCGCGCGCAAACAATCCAGTTTCAGCGTGCCGCGACGCATATGATCCATGACACGCCCCGGCGTACCCACAATGACATGTACGCCGCGCTTCAGTGGCCTGATCTGAAGATCATAGCTCTGGCCGCCATAAATTGGCAGCACATGAAACCCTTTCATATGACGGGCATAGGTTTGAAACGCTTCGGATACCTGAATAGCCAATTCACGTGTGGGCGTCAAAACCAGTACCTGCGGCGATTTCCGGTGCAGATCAATGCGGGAAAGCAGCGGCAGTGCGAATGCCGCCGTTTTACCGGTGCCCGTCTGCGCTTGCCCGACCACATCCCTGCCTTCGAGCAGCAATGGAATCGTTTGCGCCTGAATCGGAGTAGGCGTTTCATAACCCACATCTTCCAGCGCCTTGAGTAGGGGGGGGATCAGGTTCAGCTCAGCGAATGCGGGCTGAGCGGAGTTGTTTTCTGTCATGATTTACACCTGCGGAAATTACCGGCAGCCAAGTATGCCCTGAATCGCATGAATACGCCATGAATATTCATGATAAGTCTTGCACCATTGATCTTTCATGTTAACACCCGGGATCCGCATTCAATGCCGGATCCCGGGTTAACAACCTGTGCTTGTGTCTCAATGTATCTTCACCTAAAGTGCGCCTCCTTTTTAGCTTGAACTATTCCTTATAAATCACCGTGATGATCGCGTCGGCATTGATGAATAGTCCGGGTTAGAAGGGGGGTTGAAATTTTGAAAGGGGTATACTATGGCTAAGCGTTGCGATATTTGTGGCAAGGGACCGATGAGCGGCAACAATGTAAGTCATGCTCACAATACAACCCGACGGCGCTTTCTGCCGAATCTGCATAGAATGCGCGCTGTCATTAGCGGTCGCGTCGGTCATGTGCGTGTGTGTACGCGTTGCCTGCGTTCCGGCAAGGTACAAAAAGCAGGGTAGGGGGCTTGCCCTGAACTATTCATGAATCGCCGTGATGATTGCGTCGGACCCTTCTCCGCGCTGGCCAGTCGAGTGTCAGCAGGCTGGTCATAGCAGGGCTGGTCTGCCACGCTGAAGACACATGTCCGCCAGCGCCTCGCCAGAGGCCGTACCGACGCACATCACCGTATCCGCTGCGCCCCAATAGATTTTGACCGTACCATCGTCTTCCGGCACGGCACTACAGCAGAACACGACGTTGGGCACATAGCCTGAACGCTCCCACGGCGCTTCCGGCTCCAGAATCCAGTCATCCGCCACGCCAAGAATCCGCGCGGGATCATCCAGCGCGTGCAGCGCGACGCCCAGCCGATACACGGCTCCGCTCATGGTGTTAAACACACCATGATAGATGGATAGCCACCCCCGGCTGGTGGCGAACGGCGTCGCCCCCGGACCGATCTTCATTTCATCCCAGTGATACGGCCATGGCGCAATCAGGCGGCGCGACTCTCCCCAGTGGATCAAATCAGGCGATGACGACATCCATATCGACCATGGCGCAATATCGCCGTGGGGGCGATCCAGACGTAGATACCTGCCATTAAAACGTTGTGGAAATAGCACAACATTGCGCATGTCCGCCTCGCTAACCAGTGCGACTCGTTCCACTGTTCCAAAATCATGCGTTTTTGCCAGTGCGATGCGCACGCCGTGAGCGGAATAGGCGCTGTAAGTGATGTAGTACGTATCTTCCATATGGCAAATCCGCGGGTCCTCCACGCCAAACGCTTCATATTCGGCGAATTCACCTTCAGCCGCTGGCGTCAGCCATGGCTCGCGGCGTACGGAGAAGTGGAAACCATCGCCACTCTCGGCGATGCCGATAATGGAACGGCCGTTATGCAGATGAGAGCGAAACAGCATGATATAGCGCCCGTCATATTTCACCACGGCGGCGTTGTGCACCGTGGAAACCGGGTATGGCACATCCTCGGGCGTAAGGATCGGATTCTTCTCATATCGGTGAATGGCGGGATCGAACCTTGAATCTTGTACCATCTATTCCTCCTCACTGCCAGGATACGACCTTAAGCGAGCGGCGGCTTGTCCGGAGATCTTGTAGCGCAGCCATGCATGATGATTTCGTAAAAAGCGCGGTTTTCACTTTCCTTACACATCATGCATGGCCATCATAGTGAATATCGTTGAAGACGGCTAATTTTGAGAAAAACGACGGGGTCCAAATCCGTGACTATCCAGGAAAGTCTTCGTTCCGCATCGCTCACGTTGCAACAGGCGGGATGTGACGCCCCGCGTCTGGATGCGGAGCTGTTACTGACAAAGATCCTTGAGCGTAATCGGCCATGGCTCATCGCCCATGCAAACGAAAATATGTCGACAACCGTTCAAAAGGCGTACGCACCCCTGGTGGAACGGCGGCGCCAACGCGAACCTCTGGCCTATATCATGGGAGAAAGGGAATTCTGGTCGCGTTCTTTCCTTGTTACTCCGGATGTACTCATTCCACGCCCTGAAACAGAGCATCTGATTGAAGCTGTCATGGAATATTTTCCGGAAACGAAAAAAGTCTTTCACTTTTGTGACATGGGTACAGGTAGTGGCTGTATTGCGGTCACGCTCGCCTGCGAATACCCGAAAATGCAAATGACTGCGACCGATATTTCGCATGCGGCCCTGGCTATTGCACGAAAGAATGCCGAACGGCACGACGTCTCGTCGCGTATTAAATGGTACCAGGGTGATATGTTTGCAGCCTTGAAAAAACGGAAATATCCCTTTGATGCCATTATCTCCAATCCACCGTATATCGGGCAAAATGAAATGCACGCACTGGAAGCAGAACTGGGTTTTGAACCCCGGCATGCGTTAACCGATGAGTCCACCGGCCTGGTTCATCTGCAATCGCTGGTTGATCAAGCCCCGTCATGGCTAACCAAAGGTGGTATTCTGGTTGTGGAAACCGGTCTGTGCGGCCTTCCCTCATCCTCCCCGTCCATGTGTCTGAAAAACACCATCCACGACCTGGCGGGTCAGCTCAGGGGTGGCGTCTATGTTGTAAAAGAAAGGTAACTACTCAGCACCCCCCGTCTTTTGCCCTATGGGCGCTTCGATGGCTTCTTACGAAGTCATCATGTCATATTGCATAAATAGTAGACTCCTATACCTATATTTTAGGCAGATAATTTAGAACTATCCTGTTTTCCTGTGTGAAATAAGCAAAGATCCAGGTGGCATCAAGGTTGCTCTGTATACCGGTAACCGATATTCCCACGAGGCAGAAATGAGCAATAAGAGAAAACTGGTCATGATTGGTAATGGCATGGCGGGCATGCGCGCCATTGAGGAAATTCTCGATGCCAATCCGGATATGTTTGATATTACGATTTTTGGCGCCGAGAAATACCCGAACTACAACCGCATCATGCTTTCGCCGGTACTGGCCGGTGATACGACGGTTGAAGACATTATCCTCAATGATGAGCAGTGGTACGTCGACAATGGCATCACTTTGCACCTGGGCGCGCGTATCAGGGAAATCCAGCGTGGTTACAATAAAGTCATCGCGGAGGATGGCGCCGAGACCGGATATGACAATCTGATTATCGCCACCGGCTCCAATCCGCTCATCATTCCGATTCCGGGTCATGACAGGAAAGGCGTGATGGCCTTCCGCGATATTGATGATTGCGCCGCCATGTTCGAAGCGGCTAAAACGTATGAGAAGGCAGCGGTGATCGGTGGCGGCCTTCTGGGGCTGGAAGCGGCCAAGGGACTGCTGCATCTCGGAATGGATGTGACGGTCATTCACGATCAGGCCACGCTGATGAATATGCAACTGGACAGCGTTGCCGGTGAAATGCTGCGGATCGATTTGGAAAAACAGGGTATGAAGTTCAAGGTTTCGACTTTGACCACGGAGGTCGTCGGCGAAGACCGTGTGACCGGCCTGAAATTCAAGGATGGTTCATCGCTTGATTGTGATCTGCTGATCATGGCTGTGGGCATCCGGCCCAACATCGGCATCGCCAGGGACAGTGGCCTGTTTTGTAATCGGGGAATCGTCGTCAACGATTATATGCAGACGGTCACTGACCCATCCGTTTATTCCGTTGGCGAGTGCGTGGAGCATCGCGGAATCACCTATGGGCTGGTAGCGCCGCTGTTTGAACAGGCCAAGACGCTGGGGCATATGATTACCGGGCAGGGACTGAAAGCCTATGGAGGCTCCGTTGTTTCCACCAAGTTAAAAATCTCCGGCGTCGACGTCTTCTCGGCCGGTGATTTTATGGGTGGCCCCGGTGCGGATGTTGTGGAGTTGATGGATCGTGTTGGTGGCGTGTACAAGAAGATGGTGCTCGAAGATGATCGCATCAAGGGCGTGGTCATGTTTGGCGATACCGCCGATGGTCCCACCTTCTTCCAGTGGATGCAGGACGGAAAGGATGTTTCCGAGCGGCGTTCGACGCTGTTGTTTTCCGCTTCCGGTCTGGGCGATTCCGGCCATTCCGGTATTGATCAGGTATCGGCCATGGCGGATGAGACCATCGTCTGCGGCTGTAATGGCGTTACCAAGAAGCAGATCGTCGATGTGATCATCAAAGAGGGACTGACTTCACGCAAAGAGATTACCCGTTGCACCAAGGCGGCTGGCTCCTGTGGCGGCTGCGCGGGCCTTGTCGATCAATTGCTGGCGGCAACGCTGGGAAGCGCCTTTGTCGAGTCCACGCATGAACCGGTTTGTGGCTGCACGGATATGGATCATGAGCAATTGAAAGCGCAGATCAGGAACAAACATCTGACCATGGTGCGTGAAGTGATGAACGTGCTGGAATGGAAGGGCGAAGGCTGCCATGTCTGCCGTCCTGCCATTAACTATTACATCGGCATGTACTGGCCAACCGAGGCGGAAGATGATCGTTTTTCCCGGGTCGTCAACGAAAAGATGCATGCCAACATCCAGAAAGATGGCACCTATTCGGTAATTCCCCGTGTTTTTGGCGGGAATACCGATGCAAATTATCTGATCCGCCTGGGTGAGGTGGCCAAAAAACACGATATTCAAACTATCAAGATTACCGGTGGTCAGCGTATCGGCCTGTATGGCGTCAAAAAGGAAGATCTGGTGTCGGTGTGGCGCGATCTGGATATGCCGTCCGGCTTCGCCTACGGCAAAGCGCTCAGAACCGTGAAAACATGCGTTGGCTCTGAATGGTGCCGTTTTGGCACGCAGGACTCCACGACTCTGGGCATCCGGCTGGAGAAGATATTTGACCGTAGCTGGTATCCCGCCAAAACCAAGCTTGCGGCATCGGGCTGTCCACGCAACTGCGCTGAGGCGACGATCAAGGATTTGGGCGTGGTCGGCGTCGAGGGGGGGTGGGAAATATATATTGGCGGCAATGGCGGCGTGAAGGTGCGTGCGGGAGATCTGCTGTGCATGGTCAAAACGGATGACGAGGTGGTGGAGATCGCCAAGGCTTATCTGCAGCACTACCGCGAGACCGGTCAACACAATGAGCGTACGGCGCCATGGGTGGAGCGTATCGGCCTGGAGAAGATTAAACATGTCGTTGTAGATAATCCGGACAATCGCAAGGCATTGGTTGAACGCATGGATCTGTATTTATCGACGCTGACGACCGATCCATGGATGGACCGCCTGAAAGACGAGAAGCCGTCCGGTGAAATGATGCAATTCAATGAATACACGCCGATTGATCTTCCGGTGGAGGTGGTGAGCGCATGAGCAGTCATAGGAATCAGGAGATGAGCGGGAAGTGGTATCCCGTCTGCCAGGTCGAAGAAATTCCCCGGCGGGGGGGGCGCACGATACGCACCGGTCAGATAGAGATTGCTGTATTTCGCCTGAGCGATGGTCGTATCAGGGCGGTGCGCAACCGTTGTCCGCACAAGCAGGGGCCATTGGCCGATGGCATTGTCAGTGGCGATACGATTATTTGTCCCTTGCACGCCCGGAAGATCAGCCTGGAGTCCGGCGAAGTGCTGCCACCGGATTCCGGTTGCGTTAAAACATGGCCGACCAGGGTCGAAGACGGGCAAGTTTTGCTTCGGCTATAGCAAAAGAAAGGAGCCTCTTGCAAAACTCCGGGTGGATGAGCGGCAATCTCTGCTTTGAGTCCATTTTCGGGATGGGATGAGCTGCATGGTGGTTCCATGGAGCGAAATTCCAGCTCGGAAATGGGCCAAAGTGGGGAAGCCGATCGCCGCTC
>VAOW01036219.1_pt1 | contig 12223 bp, 9 predicted proteins | sample 3393921 | NCBI WGS metagenome assembly VAOW01 (sample SAMN08290428, study PRJNA428436) | hydrothermal vent metagenome | isolation source: Deep-sea hydrothermal vent chimney | place: Indian Ocean: Southwest Indian Ridge | depth 2742 m m
ACTTCCACCAAAAGAGGCTCAATTACTTCTGTACAGGCTGTGTATGTACCGGCTGACGACCTTACAGACCCGGCTCCGGCTACTACCTTTGCCCACCTTGATGCTACCACGGTGCTGAGCCGTAAAATTGCCGAACTGGGGATTTATCCCGCTGTTGACCCGTTAGATTCCACTTCCCGTATTCTGTCTCCTGATGTTGTTGGAGACGAGCATTACAACACAGCTCAGCGTGTGAAAAACATTTTGCAACGTTACAACGAGTTGCAGGATATCATCGCCATCCTCGGAATGGACGAGCTTTCGGAAGAAGACAAGCTGGTAGTACAGCGTGCCCGCCGTGTGCAGCGTTTCCTCTCGCAACCCTTCTTTGTGGCAGAACAGTTTACCGGTTTAAAGGGAACTCTGGTTTCCATTGAAGATACCATCAAAGGTTTCAATATGATTATGGACGGCGAAGTGGATAAGTATCCCGAAGCTGCTTTCAACCTTGTGGGAACCATTGAAGAGGCAATTGAAAAAGGTAAGAAAATGCTGGCCGAATCTAAGTAAACTAAACTTTTTGATAAAAATACTCTTATTTCTCAACAAAAACCATAGCTGAAAATGAACCTTGAAATTATCACACCCGATAAAACCATTTTTAAAGGAGAAGTTGATTTGGTTCAGCTGCCGGGAATTGATGGCTCTTTTGAAATTTTAAACAACCATGCCCCTTTAATATCTGCATTGCAAGAAGGAATTATCAAAATTCAGAAAGGGAAATCGGAAGATTTTTTTGAAGTAAAGGCAGGTGTAATTGAGGTACTTAATAACAGAGTGCTGATTTTGGCCGAATAGTTTCTGCAACATTATATCTTAAAAAAAAGCGGTTCTTTATAAAAAGTAACCGCTTTTTTCGTTTATCCCTGAAAATGACCACCATACAAATGGTGATGTTTATGGGTGGATTGCTTAATAACTGCGAGGAACCGGTCATGTGATTTAATTCCCCGATGTTCCAGATGTCTGTACATTGCTATTTTGGCCATATCCTCAATGAAAATCCACAAAATACAATAACCCCAAACTAGTGCAACATTAGCCCAGCTGATAGATGTTATCATACCGAGAGGATAAACAACAAACAAAGTGGCCAATACTTTGGTTGCAACGGCTGACCACAACAGGGATGGAGCCGGGAACGGTTTTTTATAAAACGGCCCTTTTGTTCTGGTAACAAATAAGGTAAGATGCCCTGCTACTGCAAGTTTCAGAAAAATAAAGGTCTGGATTTGTAGCAGATTAAGATGCAGATATTCTTTGGCAATAATCAAAATCCCGAACGTTTCTATAACCCCGATTAATCCTAAAACGGTAGAGATACTCAAGACTCTTTTCATGTCCCATTTTACCGGGTTTTTATTTAAGAAAGTATTGTCATAAGCTATTGTCATAATCGGCACATCGTTGAAAAAGGCAAGAAGAATAATCAACAGAGCGGTAATGGGATAAAAATTAAAAAATATCATGGCCAGAACTACAAAGAACATGATACGGATGGTTTCGATAATACGATACATCGCATAGCTGTTCATTCTTTCAAAGATTTTCCTCGCTTCCGAAACGGCGTTGATAATCACCGATAATCCCGGCATGGTAAGAATTAAATCTGCAGCAGCTCTCGCTGCATCGGTAGCCCCGCTCACCGCGATACCAAAATCAGCCTGTTTCAGAGCAGGAGCATCATTCACCCCGTCACCAGTCATCCCGGTAATGTGATTGCCTGCCTGAAGAGCTTTTACAATTCCGTATTTATGTTCCGGAAAAACTTCGGCAAAACCATCGGCAGCTTCAATTTGTTGTTCTATTTTTCGACTGGGATGCTTAATATCCGAATCATCTTTAAAAATACTTTCTACATGTTGTATGTTGGTTCCTAACCCAAGTTGGCTGGAAATTTGACGAGCTATGGCGACGTTGTCACCTGTAACCATTTTAACAGTAATACCATTTTCTCTCGCCAGAGCAATGGTGGCAGCAGAATCCTCGCGTGGAGGGTCAAAAAGTGTTAATATGCCAAGAAATTGCCAGTCGCCTCCGGCATCTTTTCTTGCTACACCGAGTGTTTTATACCCTTTGGCTGCAAATTTTTCCACCTCCTCATTAGCCTTTTCAAGATCTTTACCTTTCACTTTACACAAGTTCACGATAACCTGAGTAGCTCCTTTGGTCGTGTTAAATTCTTTGCCGTTGGCATCGGTTAATATTGCCTCCGTCCGTTTTCGGACCGGATCAAACGGAATATATTTTTTAAGAGAAAACGAGGATAATAACTTTTTATCTTTCATCCCGGATACTACGGTCAAATCAATAGCATCGTTAGTGTCAGTCTCCGAGGAAAGGGATGCATACAGAATAAGCTCCTGGTCATCCTTTGCTTTGAACAAAACCGAACTACCCAGCGTTAGTTTATTTTGCGTAAGAGTTCCCGTTTTGTCGGAACATAAAATATCTAAGCCTGCGGCTTCTTCAATAGCTTCTAATCTGGAAACAATTACTTTTTTCTTTGATAGTACCAATGCTCCAACTGCCATGGTTACCGATAATACAGCCGGCATAGCCACAGGGATGGAGGCAACTGTTAAAATCAAAGCAAATTGAATAAGTGTGATAACATTATCGCCCCTCAATAATTGAACAAGAAACAGTACGGACACCAGACCGAGGCTAAGAAAAATCAGGTAATCGCCAATATGAATAACGGCTTTTTGAAAATGAGAAGTAGCTCCCGCACTCGATACAAGACCGGCGGTTTTTCCGAAATAAGTGTCTGCTCCGGTTGCCGAAACTACGCCAACCATTTGTCCCTGTTTCACAATTGTTCCGGAATAGCAAATATCATCCGGTTTTTTATTAACCGGAAGGGACTCTCCTGTCAAAGCGGCCTGATCTATGCTCACATAATCGCCTTCTGTTAATTTCAGGTCGGCGGGGACAATATCGCCTATTTTAATGCGAACAACATCGCCCGGAACAATCTCCATTGCTTCAATCTCTGCCCATTTCCCATCCCGAAGAACCTTTGCCTTTAAGGCCAGTTGCGCTTTCAGAGCATCAAGGGCATTACTGGCTTTCAACTCCTGCCAAAAACCGATACCGGCATTAAACAAAAGCAGAGCGAAAATAACAAAGAAATCGGTCAGATGTTTCACCGCAAGAGACAAAATTGCTGCAATTTCTATCATCCACGGGATAGGCCCCCAAAAATAACTGAAAAACCGGATCAACATGCTTTTATGCTTTTCGGGCAATGCATTGGGACCCAGTTGTCCGAGACGTTTTTTCGCTTCTTCCGCAGACAACCCTTTGGCAGAGGTGTCTAACTTTTGGAATAACTCGTCCTTACTCATTTTCTCTGCAACCTTTATTGTAACCTGTTCCATGTCATTTAATTTTAATTAATACCGGATTTTATTATATTAGCATTCCTTTAGTCTAAAATTTTGCGCAAATGCTCGTTTTCAATTTTGCGCAAATCATCGGAAATAAAGGGTAGAATCACACTCTCCAGGGTGTCCTGCCTGAAATTTCTTGCGTGTAACACAAAGCCAAGTAAAGCATCCTTAAACACAACGCCTAACGAAGAGGGGAGCTGAGAAAGGAATGTTTTAACCGGCTGTAATAATTGTTCGATTTTTTCTTTCCTTTTCTTAGTATCTTTGGGAAGCTCCTTATCCAAAATCTTAATGTCTTCATCAAAAGATTTTTTAACCTCCTGGAAATAATCCTGCAAATCTTCTTCAGCCTGGTTACTCAGGATGGAAAGGTAAACTTTAGCCGTTTTTTCTTCTGTCGGCACCAAATGTCCTTCCGCAACCTGGCAAGCTACAAACAACGTTATTAACGCTGGTACCTTGTATATAACACTCCTTAACTCCTGATCTTGTTTTTGAATAATTTCATTCATTTTTCATCTTTTTAATCACTGAATAAGCTTCTTTCTTAAATTATCCTTTTTTCGCTTTTAAAGCACCCCGGCTTTTATCATCCCACAGAAAATTTATATTAATTCCGGGAGAATGAAAGAAGCACCTTTATGTATTAGGATAACAATACAGCAAAAATAAGGAACTTCCTCTTTACTTTCAAGGAGTACAACAAAAATATAATAAGCATCCTGTTTTGTACGGTTAATTTTTATCCTACCATCACCGAAGTCTCGGCATAACGGAAATTGGTTGAAATGACCCGTGTGCTTAATGCCATTGCCATAGTCAGTGTCCCGATTCTTCCCACAAACATAGAGGTAATAATAATGGCTTTCCCGGCAGCCGTCAGCGAAGCTGTTATGCCCATGGAAAGACCTACGGTGCCAAATGCCGAAAACTCTTCAAAAAATAATTTAAGCAAATCGACCCCGGGTTCTGTAATGGTAAGCAGGAAAGTCGAAATAAATATCATCGAAAGGGAAAACAATGCGATAGAATAAGCCTTGTCGATGGTGCTAAACGGAAGTGTTCTTTTGAAAAACACTACGGATTTTTCTCCTTTTATGGTGGCGATGGCCGATTTTATAATCACGGCGAAGGTAGTTACTTTAATACCGCCACCCGTTGACCCGGGACCGGCGCCAATAAACATGAGAAAAATAAAGAATAGCAATACCGAAACACTCAGCTTGCTTATATCTACCGTGTTGAATCCGGCGGTTCTGGTGGTAACAGACTGGAAAACAGAGGTGACGGCAACCTGATACCACGGATCTCCCGCCATACTGCCTTTTTGAAGAAAGTAAAAAACAATAGCTCCTAACGAAATTAAAAACAGCGACATGTAAAGGGTTATTTTTGTACCGGTATTGAGTCTGCGCCAGGGATTTTTTATCCTTCTGCGGATACTTTTTATGCTAAAAGTATCCTGCATGGCTACAAAACCAAACCCTCCGAAAAAGATAAGAAAAATGATTATAACCTGAAGCCCGTACAGATTTCGGACACCGTTTTCGGCAAGGTTGTTGGAAAAGGTGGAAAAACCGGCGTTGTTAAAGGCTGAAACGGCATGAAAAACAGAGTTGAAGAGTTGTGTTTTCCAGCTGCCAAAATGAACATTACCCCAGGAAAAATATAGGAGCAGCGTCCCAATAGCTTCCATCAACAAACTGAATTCCACAATGCTTCTCAAAATATTTTTTGAATCGGACAATTTTTCGGTACTCAGGAACTCTTTAATCAGCGACTGATATTTTATACTTCCCGATGATTTGGAGAAAGTGGCAAAAAAGGTAGCAAACGAAATAATGTTGATACCGCCAAGCTGAATCAGCATCATTATAACGAGTTTTCCCTTTAGAGTAAAGAAGGTAGCGGTATCCACCACAATCAGCCCGGTTACACAACTGGCGCTGGTAGCCGTAAAAAGCGAGTTAAGGAAATTAAAATGGTGTCCGATGGTCATTTGGGGAAGCATCAAAAGGCCGGTACCGGTGCCAATGAGCAGCACGAATGAAAGTACCAGCAAGGTAGCCGGTTTCAGGTTTAATGCTGTAATTTTAGAACCCGATTTTCCAAGTTCGACAACAATAATAACAATGAAATAAAGCTGAAGCAGTAATAAAGAGTGATTATTGACCAAATCATTAAACAAACCCTTAAAAATTAATCTGTTGAAAAGAGTAGGGAAAATAATATAAAGTAAAAAGAAAAGTAATGTTCCTCCTTCAATCTTATTTTGTTTTATAAATTCCAACGGGTGAAAATCATAGAAAACAAAAATAATGTAACGGAGAGAAAAGAAAATCAGGCTAAATACCATGGTCCTCTCGGTTAAACGGAGGGAACTACCGGTTTTTGGGAATCCGTAATAATAAATTGCAACGCCAATCACAAAGGAAAGAACCAAAAAACTAAGCACATGAAAAGCCTGTGTAACAAAGTTTTTGCTGCTAAATATCCGAAGATTAATCTTCTCTCTTATTTTAAAAAGCCTGGGGGGCATAACCGACTAACTGTTTATGTCGATAAATTTCCGAATATCACGGGTACTACCAAAGACAACAATATAATCGTTTTCGTTGATGACAGTATTTCTGTGAGGAACCCCTTTAATATGTTGCCTTTTGATGATTTTATCACCCTCTTTCTCTTCCACTTCATTTTTGATGGTAACAAGGTTGATGTTATAGGATTCTCTGAGCTGAATAGATTCCAGTGTTTGTCCGATAACAGATTTGGGAGCTTTTATTTCCGTTATGGTATAGCCATCCGGGAGGTCGAGGAAGTTCACAATGCTTGGGTTCAGCAGTCGTTCGGCAACTACGGCACCTACGGCATATTCGGGAGAGAAAATTTCGTTTAGTCCCAGCTTTTCCAAAATCAAACGGTTTACTTTGCCTTTTGCCCTGACAATTATTCTTTTGATATTCAGTTCAATAAGGTTTACGGCGGTGAGCAGCAATTCTTCAAAATCTTCGCCAATAGCAATAACCACCGCATCGTAATTCTGAATATTTTGAGAGATAAGGGCATTTTTATCAGTGGAGTCTAATACAACGGCATAAGCTACATCATTGGCAATATAATCCACCTTTTCCTGACTCTTATCAATAGCCAGTACTTCGGCTCCTTTTTCGGAGAGTGTCCGTGCTATAGCTTCTCCGAATTGCCCTATTCCAATGACAACAAACTGATTATTAGACATCATTTCGCTTAGTTTTGAGAGGCAAATGTACAGAAAATAAAGAAAGTTTATTCCAGCGGTATAATTTATTCATATTTCAAAAATAAATATATGGATAAAACAGGTTAAGTTATCTCCAGTAAATCGTGTGCATTCACAAACAAGATGTCCCCCACCCCATCAAATCCTTCAAAATGTTTTTGTCCTTCATGTTTAAGCTGTTCGTTATAAAACCCGACAACGACAAGCGCTGCTTCGGAAGAGTGTTGCGCCAGTAAAGTTCTGAAGTTTATTTTGGGATCCTGCTCAATAACGGTAATATTTTTTCTTGAAACAGGTAGCCGTCCTCCCAGCACAAACCGGGCGATATTGTTTCTGGTTTCTTCCATTTTGTTTTTGGGAGAGAGTGTGAAAAGACTTATGCTGGCATTCTTCCATGCCGGATGCCCCAGAATGACATAGCTGAGAAGGATCATCAGACGTTCGTTATCCCTGTTTAGGTCACGAATCCAAATATGAATGCCGTTATCGTATTTAATATTCCTCATGGAGCTCCCGAGAATGCAAATATCAAAATCGCCGGCCTGAACCATACGCAGGTTTTCAATAATTTGAGGAAGCTGGTCGGGCTGGTGCTTGTCGTACTCAAATATAACAATGTTGTTCTCTACGCCGGATATTCCGGGGGTCTGAATGATCTGAGCAATAGCAGAAGTATAAGAAGGAGAAATGATGGTGTCCACAATCATATTTCCTGCTGTTTTGTTTGCTTTCGTAATCAGGCGGTCCATAATTTGTTTTGCTTCTTTGTGAGTTTCACGTGAGTAATAACCCTGAATAAAATGCATATAAGTGCCAAAACCATGCGAATAGGAAATCCAGTTGAGCAAATCAAAAATCTTATCTCGTTCAAAGGTGTCAGATGAAATGCAGATGGCAGAAGGGCGCCATGTTCTCTCTTTCAGGGAGCCGCTTTGCAGGTAAACAATCAGCTTACGGCTAATTTGAAACATAACGCCATGAAAAATGTTTTCGAGTCCTCTTCTGTCCTGATGCATACGTTTCATTAAAAAATACAGCAGAAAAATGGCAACTACTGAAATGAAAGCATATAAAGGGTTCATCAAAAACATCAAAACAGTAGCAAAAAGAAACCCGGCGAGCGAAAAATACCATTTTGACTGGAAAGTAGGCCGGTAGGAAGGATCGGAACCAAAATGGTTTAGAAAAGATATCAGATTCATTGAGGCGTAAGTAATCATGAAAAACATGGAAATAATTTTTGCAACTGCATCCACGCTTCCCAGTGTTACAAATACCAATGCCAGCAAAAGAGTGAAAAAAGTGGCGCTTTGAGGTTCGTTGGTTTTTCCTTTGCCTTTGCCCAACAGCGTATTCATTTTTTCGGATGGAAAAGACTTATCAACGGCAATAGCCTGCAAGGTACGTGGCGCAACCAAAAAAGAACCAATGGCACTGGAAAGGGTTGCCGCCGCCAGTCCGAGAGGAATAATAATCCATCCGAACAGCGCAATTTTGCTCATAATCAAAGGTTGCGACATGAGCTCCTGTGGGGTGGCCGAAGCATTCAGCTTAATGACTACGAAAACATAAATAATCATCCCCGAAAGGGTTGCCCACAAAGTTCCGTGCGGAATGGATTTTTGCGGACTCTTTAGGTCGCCCGATAATCCGACACCGGCATCCATCCCTGTAAAAGCCGGAAAAATAATGGCAAGCATGATAAACAGCTGGTCCGTATTGCGCAAAGGTTCAACAACCTCTTTAGCGGAAGCAACCCCGGAAACGGGATGACCTAGGAAAAAAGCTGTTAGTGCCAACAGCAATATGGCTACCACCACATACAACATTTTTATTCCGAGAGAGGCTCCCTTTCTCCAAATGAGAAATCCGAGAATTAATAAAGACGGAATACTAATGGCCTGCCTCGGAATGAAAAGATCGTAATGAACCTGAACGAAATGGAGCAGCGGTGTAAATGCTTCCGTAAAAGCAATAATATAAAAAGCGACGCTGATGGCCTGTGACAAGTAAAGGGAAATGCCAATGGTGGCCCCGATATTTAATCCGAAAGAACGGGAAATCATATAATACTCTCCACCTCCCTCTACCTTTTGGTTGGTGGCAATCTCGGAAATAGCCATGGATGTGGGAAGTGTAACCATGTGTCCTATCAGGATGAGAAGGAGAACTCCTGCCACCCCGACAGTGCCCACCGCCACGCCGAAACGCAAAAACAAAATAGCTCCGAGAATAGTAGAAATAGCAGTAAAATAAACCGGAGCTGTCCCCATGTTTTTTTCCGGTCGTCGGGAAGTTGCTTTTTTCATAGTCGTCAATTCATAAATGAACCTTTACATCTTTCGAATATCCTGTTATTGGCTTTTCTGTTGTTCTGTTTCTGGCGATCTTCTTTTCTGAGGCACATCCTCCGACAGAAGAATTTTCAATATCTCTTGTCCATACAATCCTTTTTTTTTCAAAAATAGGTCTTTTACCAAATAATTAGATGAATTTTGTGAAAATAAAAAGGCTGCCCAAATTTGATGAACAGCCCTTTTATAAATATATTTGAAAAAATTATTTCCAGTAATAGAAAGAGGTGCCACCAAGTTCCTGTTCAATCTCCATCAGGCGGTTGTATTTGGCCAAACGTTCACTTCTGCTCGCAGAGCCGGTTTTCAGATGTCCGCCATCCATGGCTACGGCAAAATCGGCGAGGAAAGCATCGGATGTTTCGCCCGAACGGTGTGAGATAAAGTAACGCCATCCTGCATCGCGACACATACGTACAGCTTCAATGGTCTCACTCACCGTGCCAATCTGGTTCAGTTTGATGAGTGCCGAATTGGCAGTGCCTTCTTTAATTCCACGGGCAATGTATTCGATATTGGTTACGAAATTATCATCACCAACAACTTCAATTTTGTCACCAAGACGTTCGGTGAATTTTTTAAAACCTTCCCAGTCATTTTCAGCCAGCGGGTCTTCCCATAACACAATAGGATACTTTGAAACCCATTCTTCGGCGAGGTCAATAAGACCGGTGCTGTCCATTTTTCCGGCCCCCGACCATTTGAGGTCATATTGATTTTTGTTATCAATGCAGAAAGAACTCGCTGCATTGTCAATGGCAATAGCAATGTCTTTTCCGGGTTTGTAACCGGCTTTTTCAATAGCCTGGATAATGGTCTCAACCACATCCTCGTTACTGTTGAGGTTGGGAGCAAAACCGCCTTCATCACCTACACCGGTAGAGAGACCACGGTTTTTCAGAATACCTTTTAATGTATGGAAAGTTTCTGCCACGTAGCGCAGACCTTCGCGAAAATTGGGTGCTCCAATCGGTACAGCCATAAACTCCTGAAAATCAACACTATTATCAGCATGGGCCCCTCCGTTCAGAATATTCATACAGGGAACAGGAATACGACGTGCGCCGGCGCCGCCAAGGTACTGATACAAAGGAATGTGTGCTGACGCGGCAGCAGCACGTGCCACAGCCATGGAAACGCCTAAAATGGCGTTGGCGCCAAGTTTCGATTTGTTTTTGGTGCCATCCATTTCAATCATTTTGCGGTCGATAATTGACTGCTCATGAGCATGCATGCCCAAAAGAGCGGGCGCAATCACTTTGCTCACATTTTCGACGGCTTTCAGGACGCCTTTTCCGTCATAGCGTTTTTTGTCGCCATCACGCAGCTCAACAGCTTCGTTTTCGCCTGTACTGGCTCCCGAAGGAACGGAAGCAACAGCTTGTGTTCCATCGCTGAGTTCCAAATAAACCCTTACCGTAGGGTTTCCTCTTGAATCGAGGATTTCCATGGCACGAATGCCGCTTATTTTGTTATTTAACATTTTAACCTCCTTATTTAGATAGTTTTAATTTTTATTTTTTCAGCCGGTAAAATTCATCATTTTCCGGATAGGAAACAAATAAAAAAACAACCCCGTTCTCTTTTTTCCCTGCGCAGGCTTCTCGGTTCCCGGGGACTTCTGTTTATAACGATTGCGGGATTCCAGGGTAAAAATATACCGGACTATTACATATCATTTTTCTTTGTTTACAGGGTAGTTTGGTTTAGAAAAGATAAATCAGCAGCTTATAATTATTTTACTTATCTTTGAACCGATTATTTACTAACCCCTTAAATACAAGACTATGAAAATGAAAATGTTTTTTGCCGCTATTCTTGTATCCGGACTTTTGTTCAGTACGGGATGCGAAAAGATTAAATCCTTGCTGGATGTTACATTTAATGCTGATTACACCGTTGACATTCCCGTTACGGTGCCTGCTTCAGGTTCCATTGAAGCTGTACAAGGTTCCTTTAACGGAAGTGCTACCATTAATCCTACCGATAATTCCGATGTTTCCAAATATCTGAACCTCATTAAATCGTGGCATGTTACAAAATTGACAGGTACATTTAAAAATGTTTCCAAAGAGGCTGTTTTGAAGAGTGGTACCATTACTTTCTCTTCCACTGCAGATTCGGCAAGCTGGACCTTTACTAATGTGGCTATTAAAAACGGAGGTACTTTTACCTTAGATAATACTGACGGGCAATGGACTGAATTCGATAAAATTCTTAGTGCCAAAAAGCCTTTTACGGTTGCTTTTTCAGGGACCACTGATGAGGATGATTTTACCTTTACCTTATCGGTTGAAATCCTGTCTACCATTACGGCTAATCCGTTAGACTCCAAATAAGCAATCGATAATAACCTGAATCTTTGGTCATAATTTTTTTGGCGAAATAGATTTGATTGACGTAAAAACAAAAAAGGCCTGATAACAGACCTTATTTGTATTACAAATTATTTCTTCGTCCTTAAATTGATGTGGGCGGGAATGGAAAGGTGAGCCTGTACGATTTTCCATCCGTCTTTCCGCTTTTCCATAACACCGGTGAAACGGACGCCGTCAAAACTTTTTGCTTTTCCCCGATAGATAAAATTATAATTTAAAATCTCTGCAAACCAGGCTGTATTTTGCTCGGGATTTAGATTAATAAACTGATCGGTTGGAGAAATATAGGTTTCGCTAATGCTGGCAAACTGCTGTTTAATAGCTCTTTTAATGTTATTCCATCCCATAAGTTTTTCGTCTGAGTTGGTGCCGAATAAAATAATGTCACTGTCAGGAGCCCAGATTTGTTCAATCATGGGAAAATCCTGATTCTCATTAGCAATAACATATTTTTCCAACACATTGGCAACAGCTTTTTTGTTGTCCGGATTATTTGCCTTTGGGGTTTTTGGAGAGTTGCAGGCAGCGGCCATCAGGAGTAGGCCAAATAATATAACGGATATACTTTTCATAATAAGAGTTTTTATGAATTAATTTTTTTCTGCCGTGAATATACAAAAAATAATTATTCAACAAAACAAAAACGTCCCGAAAAATTAAAAAACAGTCAAAAACCAATTGAAAAACAAGATATTGAGTATTACCTTAGGGTTTATTATGAAATAACGTATCTGGAATCGGCGAAGTAATTTTGTGCTTTTCCAAGATGCAAAAGTTGCGAATAGCCACAGTTTA
>VAOW01043724.1_pt1 | contig 12217 bp, 15 predicted proteins | sample 3393921 | NCBI WGS metagenome assembly VAOW01 (sample SAMN08290428, study PRJNA428436) | hydrothermal vent metagenome | isolation source: Deep-sea hydrothermal vent chimney | place: Indian Ocean: Southwest Indian Ridge | depth 2742 m m
TTGTACCAGGGCATTCTTGCTTTTGAAAATTCTTCGCAGGGTGGACTTGCCAGAATGACATCTGGGCGATACCTTTCTTCTACTGTGAGTTTCTCCAGCAGCTCATCTGTGTCCAGTATGTCCATACAGATATCTGGCCTGAACTTCTTTTTTATGTCCACGGTAATAACTGTATGTCCCTTCTGGCGAAAAGCCTGAGAGAAACCACCAAGGCCAGAGAAGAGGTCAAGGACTTTTAGCTTCATACTCTTTTCACCTCTTCCCTCTCAAAAAGGCTGTAAGTATTTAAAAGAATCAGAAAGTTGTGTTGGTGGTAGCAAAAAAGGAAAGAGAACCTTCTCTATTCTTTTAATGCTTTCTGTTACTACCAACCAAAATTTTCTGATTCTTTTAAATACTCTCTACTATCAAAGGAGGTATCAATCACCCACAGCTAAAGTCGTGGGCTTGTCTCGTGAGAGACAAGGATAACAGGTTGATTAGGAGGCATTATAAATAATGCAGTTATTGGTAGAGTTTGAGAACACACCAGAGGATGCTCCTCAAGTCCTCTGCTCTGTAAGTGGGGCATTAAACAGAGAGGAAATTTTCAGTGTGCCTCGCACAGTACTGGCCGCTAACATCTCTGAAGAAGACCAACTCTTTGGCAAGAGGGGACAGGACATACTAGTCCCTGTCATAAATATGCAAAAAAAAGCAATACCTGATAGTGTTAGGAACAGTGAGCAGGTTGAAATATTTGATGGTAATGATTGGATTAAAAATTATTACTATAATTTTAAAATGGTGGTAGGGCAATTCCTCCACCCAAGCGGCTTATTCAAGAAAAAAAAGGACGCTATCTGTTTTATTAAGTGTGTTGCAAGAAGGGGACAATATAGTTTCTGGACAATGGGTTTGAAGAAAATTAAACACAAGATGTATCAAGTGATAAGTATACAGATGTGTATAACATGTTTTAAATTTTCGTCAATATGTATACAGATGTGTATAACATATTTTAAATTTTCGTCAATACTTATTGTAAAAAGGGCGGCGGTTGAGTGATGGGTAAACAGATGTGTTTAACATATTTTAAATTTTCGTCAATACTTATTGTAAAAGGTGGTATTATTGAGATTGTTTGAGGTTTGTTTAGTGATAAATGTTAACACATGTGTTAACAAAAACAGGAGATGAGAGAAGTGTAAACACTTTGTATACAAAAAGAGTGAAACTCGACATTTTTGGTTGAGAACAGGTTTTGAAATTATTACAAAGAAGAAAAAAGAATAAGGTTAGTTTGAAGAAGAATAATTAATAAATAGATAATAAATAGATAGTTCTAAGACTAACAAACAAATACAAACAAATATCAATTGCCTGTATTGAAAAAAACGTCTAATTTTTTGTATACAAAATTGTCGACAAATTCTAAAACATTATTGAGCAACATATATCATGACATTTAACAGAAAAGAAGGATAAAATCATAATGGTTTTGTGGTAAATTATGACAAAAAAAGGCGTTTTTAAAAAGTTAACACATACGAAAAGAATATATTTCAGGATATCAAATGACATTTTTATAGATTTAAATAGGATGAGCAGGAAGAATGGTTACACCAAAATTTCAAAATATGTGAGAAAAATAGTTGAGGAAATGGTTATGAACAGTGTTGGTGAAGTAATTAAAAAAGAACCAGTACAGCAATTACCATCTGATGTTTATTGTAGAAAAGTATATAACGCATTCATCAAGGCAACGAACGGCAGCGGGGGTAAGGTGGATAAATCCAATATGAAAAAGGTGCAGTTCATAGCGGCAATATCACAGATGCGAACATTTAAAATGAGGATAAAGATGTTGAAGGCCCAGGGTTATTTAGTCGAACATGATAAATATTTCGTGGTACTAAAGAAGTGGAAAAAGTAAATCACCCCTGACTAAAGTCGTTGGTTTTCTGCTATGTTTGTCATAAAAAGAAATAGTAGGTTCTTTTTTTTTCATTAAATTTTATGATTCTTTTAAATACTTACAGACTTTTTTTACAGAGGTATGGAAATTGAAGAATTATATTTTTACAGTGTTCAGAAGTTAAGACTTGCACAATTTCCCCCTGTTACAGAAGGTCCTGAAATTCTCGCAGAGTTCTTAGGTATTAACTATGAAAAGGGTAGTGTAGAAGGTGCTTCAGTTTTCTTTTTATTGATATCATTTATTCTATTTTTTTTATCTTACCTTGTGAACATGGTTCTCCTTCTTCCTGCTATTTTCAGCGTAGTTATCTCAATAAGTTTACTAATCATACCAAATATCTTTTTTTTCCTACATAAAGTAAAATTTTACAATGATTTAGTGATGTTCTGTACAATTTTTCTTACACAAGCACCTTATACAAATATTTACAATGCTTTTGAATCTGCCATTAAAGAGACCAATTCTCCTATTTTTAAAAGGGGTCTAGTTCTGTTAGAAATAGGTGAGGTATCTAATGTCTCAGATTCTATCGGATGGCTGAAGAACTTTACGAAAAAACATATTGGTTATGATGCGTATACTATGCTCAGCATAGTCGAGCAGGAGATTTCTAAGCCACAACCAGCATATCTTGATGTTTTAAAAGAAATCATGATGATTTCTAAGAGAGTAACAACCTCTACAACAAAAAAGTTTGTTGGGAATTTAAATCTGGCGTTAGGGCTGGTTGGCGTTGCGCCTGCCATGATATTAACTTTACTCCCTTTTGGGTTTGTAATGGAAGGGATAGGAGTCAATATCAGTTATATGATTTCTTCAGAAATTCTCTTTTTTATTAACTTTATGGCAATGTATCTGATTGCCTCTTCTCTCCCTGTTGGTGGCGGGTCTTTCGACCAGCAAAAAATCAGTTGGGATGCTGTTAGTAAAATACTTGATATAAAAAAGATAAATTTACCTGACATCTCTTCTTATATGTTGTTAGTTTCTACTCTCTTCGTATTGTTAGGGTGGATTAATCCTTTATTTTTTTCAGCAGCAGGTGTAGCCCTTATTCTTTTCTCTATTCCATCACTCAACTATGAGAGGTATCTGAGCCGAGCTGTGCAGGAATTTCCTACTTTACAGGAATTTGTCAGGATTGCAGGGGAAAGGCTGAAACGAGATAATAGTTTAGAGCAGGCATTAAATCAGAGATTGGCTGTTGCGAAGGCATTCAAGATTGGGGATATTAAGACAGTACTCCCTTTTGAAGAGTTCTTAATTGTTGAGAACATGCTTCTAAAAATGGGTGAATTTGGTAAATCCCTGGGTGCATCTCTGGATAAAATAGCTGATTATATAGAAGGGAGCATATCACAGAAGCTTGATATTCTTCAGACATTTCAGAGTATTAGATTGACAATATTCATCTTGCTGATATTCATCCCGCTTTTACCTACCTTAATTGTTTACATGGTGAAGCATATGGGTTTGCAGTTTTCTTTAAGCACTTCAGGTTCAAGTTCAATTATTTCAGGCTCCTCTTTTATGTTATTTATGGGAGAATTGAAACATGCAAATTTAAAGCTTATAGCAGCGGGAACACTTACTGTATCTTTCTTCACAAATTTGTTACTATCAGTAATCGCCAGTTTTGCTTCTGGCGTCTATTATAAAGACCGCTACAGGTTTTACTGTATGATTTCAGGAGTGGCATTCACTATTACAGGTATAATATTATATATGATAATATAAGGAGTATTTCAAAATGATATCAACTAAAAGTAAGATTATTTTATTGATTTTTGTTATAGCTTCTTTATTAGCTATAGTGGTTATAGTAATTCATTCAAAGAAAGAGATAAAATGTTCAGCAATTGCAAGTTATGATTCTCATGGAAGATATATTCTCATCACACTTCAGGAGAAGGTAAAAATCAATAAAATAAGTATCTGGGGTAATAAATATTATGAAAATAGTGGGTATAATACTATTTTTCGAATACCATATAAGTGGGTACCTGGACAACGAATTCCCCTTGTGATTGAAACATCTAAAGGAGAATGTAGAGTCACAGTAAAGGCACCAAAAATTAAACCACACCTGAATATAACTATCGTAAAGATTTTTCCAGGTGTAGTTTTACTCGAGATTGATTCTACAGGAATGAAGCCAAGTATTCTCTTTTTTCATAAGAAACCAGTAGTGTCAATATACTCAGGGCAATCAATTTTTGTGAACACTCTATTTTCTAAAAAGGTGGAATATCTCCTTACAGACTATCTTCAGGCAGCAGGGATTACTGTACATATCTCTAAAAACCTTAAAGGTAGTGTAGGAGTAGTAATGGGAGGAATCATGCCACCAGAAAAAGATATAAATACAACATCTATTATCTTTTTTGGTACTGCCCCTCCATATAGATATTTTATAAATAAGAAAGGAGGAATTAGTGCAAAAAGGATTCAGGGGATAGAATACAAATCTTCAAAATTAATTACCACGAATGGGGAGCTGGTAATGTCTTTATGGGCTCCCACTAAACCCATAACTAAAGTTCTTGCCCACAGGGAAGATAACCTACCAGGAGAGTATGTAACTACTATTTTAGGGAGTTACCCTCCCAGAAAAATTGTGATATATACATTCCCTGTAGATGGTTTTTCTTCCCCAGAAGCTGCTGTTAGTGAACTTCTCCACCAGATATTAAAGAATAATGTTATACAGATAAATGAAAAAAATTACGTTCATAGACAGATTGCCCTAGAGCTCTCACCTGGGAATTATACATTAGTTACAACAGGATGGGGTAGTATAATTAGAAATACTATCTCATTAAATCTATCTATCCCTGTAGAAAATGGTATTCTTGAAGTGACACAGTCTGGAACGAATGTTTCAGTGCGTGCTGCTGCATATAAACAGACAAACACTCTAATTGTCTTTAATTTAAATAAAGACACAAATACCTCTTATCCCTTCAAAGAGTCTTCTGTTTTAAATCTAAGATTGGCAACAGGGGGAAAATATGTTATGGCTCTTTACTCTGGGCATTCTGCAGTAGCAGCAAAGGTAGTAGATATTCCATTCTATTCCTTTGGGAAAAACAATATATTGCTTAAAAATGGTGTACCCTACACAGGGATAATTGACCTTTTTAACAGAGGTAAACTAAAACCTCTTAAGATATATATGGGGAAGTTACCCACTGGTGTGAATAAAATAAAAGTTGATGGCTTCGAACTCATACCCCCACATACTACTAAAATACCTATAGGCATGATTGTGATTGGTATTGTTATAATCACTGCTCTACTTCTTTCTGTGAGAGGAGACAAAACTGCTGATGACAGTATTGTGATTCTTTTTTCAGAAAAAGGGGGTGAAGGCCTTGAAAGAGAAGCAGTAGATATATCTCCGGAAGAACTAAAAGAGGCTATGTTAAATCTGTCCAAGGAGCTTGGTATGGAATATGTTGCACTTTCTATCGAGGAAATCAGACAGGCTCTTGTCAGGTTTGTGCCGAGTGTCGTTTTCTTTCCTTCTTTACAAGAAGTAAAAGATCTGTTGGATGAATTTATTAGAGCAGGTTACCTCCAAGAACATGATAAATATTATGCTCCTGAAAAATGGTGTAAAGACCAGAGTATAGAACATCTTGTTATGTGTAGAGCTGCTCATGAAACATTGACAGTTCAGGGGGTACCTGCAAAAATAACTACAAAGATGAAGGTTGAGGAGGTGCAGAGAGAAGTAGTAAAAGACCATGGTAAAGTTTACGTTCAGGAAAAAAAAGTAAAGAAGAAGGCAAGAGTGCCTGATGTCATTGGAAAGAAAGGAGATATTATATATTTGATAGAATGTGAAACAGGGAAGAGAGGCTCATTTAACACCAAAGTACTAGAAAAAATAAGGAAACACCTTCTCAAAGTGAATTCTTTCCCAGAGAATTTCATCTTTTGGTTGGTTTTAACTTCAAAATCTTATCAATTTTATGACGAAATATCTACTGAGTTGAAACCAATGATTGATAGATTAATAGAACAGAACAGGCTCAGGGTATTCCTTTATAAAAAAGGGCAACTCAAGGTTTTAAACTAAGGAGAACCTTCTCTTTCTTTTTTGTACTTTCTGTTACGATACTGTGAGTGGGAAAGCCCATGACTTTAGAGATTGTCTGACAATTACTATCAATAATAAAAAATTGCTCATTTTAGACAATAAAGGTTAAATTTAGCTTATTTCTTGTAGTATTTTTGATTAAGGGACAGCCTCTTTAGTCGTGGGAGTATGTCAGCACCACCCCAAATTTTCTGATTCTTTTATATACTCTCTTCCTTCTTAAGCGATAAGAGGTGAAACTGTGAGAATGATAGAAGTGGTAAAAAAGGGTGTAAGAAAGCCATTTGAAGATAGGCGTGGCGATGTTCCATTCTGGGTGATTGTAGTGATTGCTGGATTGGTCATTGCGGCAGCAGTAATAAAGGTTGCGATTGACCAGATGAATGGTATATCTCATTCTAGTGCAACAGCTACGGGTGACCTGAATACTGAGTTGAAGAATGCAAGTAGTTTATAGACAATTTTGAAAGAGGTGGAAAGGACGACTTTCCCTTTTTTAAGGGATAAGAGTTCTTTGTCCAGAGAGCTATGGCAAGTGATACAATAGTTGAATTTATAAAAATAACAGTTATTGCAGTGCTGGTCATATTTTTTATATCTTTTTCAGTGGTAGCAGTACATAACTACGTTACATCATGGCAGAAAGCTGGACAAATTTCAAAATACAGGGAAAGTCTTGCTGTTAGCCTGCAAAAGTGGAGTTCACAAACAGCACAGGGAGTACTCAACCTTTCTGCAGTATCAGCAAGTACATTACTACCAGGCACAACGGTGAAAATATACTATGAAAATGGAACTCTTGCGAAGTCAATCTCGAAATAAAAAGTCTCGAAACACAGCAGTTTTATCTGTAGAGACCATAATCCTTCTCATTGCCATGGTAATAACAGCTGGATTCGTTTTTTATGTTGGATGGGGTGGTATTGTTTATTTCACCTCAGGCCATCAAGCACTGGAATCTTTTTATACGTGTTATAAACAGATGCGTGTGGTATATAATGCAGGGTATGATGTGACCTCTTCTTATTGTGAAGCATCAGTTCCTTCAGGGTATAATATAACTGTTATAAGAGAATACATAAACAACACATATATAAAATCATTAGCACTATACAAAGGCTCGAAAGTAATTGTAATGGACCCTCTGTGATATCTTTCTGATTCTTTTATATACCCTCTACGTTCTCTTGAAAATATGTCAATCACCCACGACTAAAGTCATGGGCTTGTCTCGTGAGAGGCAAGGGTAACAGGTTGATTAGGAGGCATTATAAATAATGCAGCAGTTATTGGTAGAGTTAAAGAACACACCAGAGGATGCTCCTCAAGTCCTCTGCTCTGTAAGTGGGGCATTAAACAGAGATAAAAGTCTCAGTGTGCCCTGCACAGTACTGGCCACTAACATCTCTGAAGAAGACCTACTCTCTGGCAAGAGTGGACAGGACCTACGAGTCCCTGTCGTAAACATGCAAATCAAACCTATGCCTGATAGTGCTGGAAGCAGTGAGCCGGCTGAAACGCCTGTTGGTTTAGATTGGATTAAAAATCATTGTTATAATTTTAAAATGGAGGTAGGGCAATTCCTCCCACCTCTGAAGAGGTGGGTTTACTTGCTCAGATTATCATGAATATACAAAATATTTTATCAACTATTTTAAAAGCAGACAAAATAGATAAAACAACTCTTAGAGGTGTAGATAATCTGCAAATTACAACAGGTTATGGTGACAGGATACATTTTAATTTTGAAGAGATTACAACCTCTCTGGAAAAAGCACATATTATCAATGATATCAATCTTGAAAATCCTTTTTTACAAGACCATGATGTTGATATAATATCACGTGCAATTATAAAGCCCTCTTTGGATAATTTGGATAAGTTTGATGGATGGGTAGATATTAGTATCTCTCCTGAAACCAAAAAAGTAATTATTGGAAACATAAAACTCCCTGTGGGAATGATAGAAGGGGAAGCTATCAAAACCAAAATCAATATAGATGTACTTAAGGCAATTTTAACTACAGGAGCAAGTGAAATCTTGCTTACTATAGGGAAGCAGGAAAAACGACCATTTTCTTTTATTGCTACAACTTTTGATTCCTGCTCAGTGCAGATTATCATGTTGGAAGAATAATTATGTTATTCAAGGAGTTTTTTAAATCAGTGAAGGAAGGAAAAGCCCTTACAGTATCAAAAGGCAGCACAATATATATTCTCAAAGAGCAGAAGTTCAATCAGTTGAAAAAGCATATTGCTATGGTTGAAAATCTAAATGTTCCTTATAGAACTGAAGTTTTCTGTGGGGAATGTAGAGATGAAAGATTCCAGTTACTCCATAAATTCATCAAAAAGAATGAAGAAGGAGAAAAAGAAGAGGCAACGTTACTTATAAAAAAGATTCCAAAAAGGGCACAGCCAGTGTGCAAACAGTGTTATAAAGAAGCTGTCATAACATTCAAGCGTGTTGTGGATGCTCTTCCTGAGCTAAACTACAGTGATTTTTACGCAACTTCAAAGGCAGCATATACATTCAACAAGATAATAACAGGGAAGGTAATTGAATCATATAATGTGTTAAACTCTAAAGTAAAGATTATTGAGACCCCTGAGGGAGTCAAGTATTATGATATAGAGACACTAAATCAAAAAATGGGAAATAAGGAGAGGCAGGTTATAGCAGATATCATTGAAATTATGAAAACAAAAGGGGCAATAATTAACGAAGCGTCCCAGATTATCAGGAGCGTATGTAAAAATAAAGGTGTAGACCCTATTAAAATCCAGAAATTCTTCAACGATTATTTTCTGAAACTAGGAGACCTGCAGTATATTATACCAGATGAAGCAATAACAGATATTTTTGTTTTTGCAAATGGTAGGGTGAGTCTGAACCATTATGATTATGGTCTTATAGAGTGCACACTTTGTTTTACTCCTGTGGGCCTTAAATCTCTTTCTCTTGCGTATGAAAGGATTTCAGGAAAACCTTTCAGTTATACTTCCCCCTACTCTGTTTTTTACTGGGATACTGAAAATGTGAGAATCTCAATAGCTGGTTATGTAGCTAACTATACCTCAATGCCAGAACTAGCTATCAGAAAATTTCCGACCTATCCTTGGTCAATATTAGAGTTAATAAAGAGGCAGTCATTAAATTCTGAGATGGCCGCCCTACTCAATCTTTTTGTGTTTTCTGGGGCATCTATAATCATAGGTGGAGATAAAGGAGGAGGTAAAAGCACACTCATGCAGGCTTTTCTGTATATGATTCCTAAATTAGACAGAAAACTTGCAATATTAACAGATAGGGAAATTCACAAATGGTTCTATGAGAATGACTTTAGGATATCAGAGTTGAGAGTGCATACTGGTGATGAAACATCAGCCCAGGGCATACCAATCAAGGATGCAGTGAGTTTCATGTTGATCTTTGGCGAGAGTAGATTAACTATCTTTAATGAGATTAAATATGTTGAAGAAGCTCGACCTTTTTTTGGTACTACAGCAGTCGCTGGCGTGAATTCAATAGTTACCACAATACATGCAGGGTCCCCAAGTGGGATTCTGCATAGACTTATATACTCTTTTGACCTCGACCCAGAAGCTATCCGAAATATAGACTTTATCATAATGGCCCTTCCTGAAAAAGACCTTAAAGGGAATCTTAAGAGAAGGATAAGTCAAGTGACAGAAGTCCTGAAATTCAAGAGGAACCCTCTGGAAGAAGAGAAATTACTTGATATAGTAACATATGATAAAATCAAAGGAGAATGGCAGATAAATTTGGAGAAATCAAATTTTATAACAAAAATAGGAGAGAGGTTTGGTCTGACTAAAAAAGAAGTATTGGAATTACATCATGATCTTGCTTCATTTTACGAACACCTATATCAAGAATATATTAATGGCAAGGTGGATAATTTGGAGTTGGCAGACTATGTAGAGCAATTTTTTAAAGAGTGGAAGCCTTGACATCCTCTCTCACTGAAAGAGTAGGTTCTCTATTCTTCATGGAAGTTTCTGATTCTTTTATATACCCTCTACCCTTAAACCACAACAGAGTGATTAGGAGGTATTAAATAATGCTGAGGTTATTGGATGCTCCTCAAGTTCCTTCTGACAGGGTACGATGGTTTGACAATAGAGGGAGCACAAGTGCAGAGCTTGTTGTATATATCGTACTTGCAATAGTCATTGCAACTATTTTAGTGCATGTTGCTATTGATTTAGGGCACTCTGCGACAACAGTAGGCACCCTTGCAGGACAAAAATCTGCTGAAATCTTAAAGAACATATCAATTTCATGAGGAGTTTCAAATGGTTTACAAATTGTTAGTAAGCAAGGAGGTTCTTCTACAGAAAGTATCTGACTTTTTTGGCGAAGATGCAGTGAAATCTCTTAGGAAATGGATGAAAAAGTCTGGAGAAGATAAAATTAAAAGTCCACGTGCTGAAGAGATAATAAAAAACATACATCATGGAATAATTGATACTGATATGTCTGCAGAACACTTCAGCAGACAAATTATAGATATGTTTAAAGAGGTTGGGGGAGATTCTTTCAAGCCAGAGTATGTTGCATCTGCTATTGATCAGGCAGATGTTTTGAATGAAAATATAGAAGAAAAATTCACTCTGGGGAGTAGTAAAACAGATATCAAAGGATTACAAAAAAAGAAGGAGAGGTTATCTTATGAAGATCTTGGAGAACTCTAGGGCAGCACTCTCTATCTTTGCTTTGTTCTTCCTTTTTATAGCAGGGATAACTCTTGCAGCAGTGTTCTTGGAGACTTCAAACATCGGTGCGAAGAGCGTAAGTGTTGTAAGTTCCGCCAGTCTAAATCAAGGGATATCCAAACAGGATATTTTAGGAATATTAAACACTGCCAGAACAGAAACAACAAGAGGTGTGATTCTGGGTGCGGTCTCTCAAACTAATGCCTCAGATTACTTCAGATTACTTGCAAATTCCTTGCTCGCTAATTATACTCATAAAAAAGGGATTACAAATCAGACTATTCTTGTTGTAGAAACCACAGAGAGTAACATTTCAGTAACACAGCAGGGTATCCAAGGCGTGCTTAATTATGGTAATTATACTGTGATTATCAATACTTCTCAGTGACTTTCAATCCCACAATGGTCTGATTTTAGCAAAACAAAAGGAGGTATGGATGATGTATTATGTGAATGGGCAAGAACATCTTGGTAGAAATGTTAAAATCCGAGGACATGAACTGCAGGGTATTGAAGCTAAACGCTTTGTCACAATAAAAAAGACTGACAAAATGCCTACCAGAGAAAATGTTTTAAAGTGGGCTGAGGAATGGAAATCTCAAAAAAATTCAAACCTTAAATGGGTATGGGTTATGAAAATAGAGGGTAACAGGTGGAAAAAGGTGATGGAAAAAATCGAATTGGACAACACTCGTGTGAGTATGTCAGGGAAGATATAACCTTTTCTGATTCTTTTATATACTCTCTTCTTATCTTTTTTTTCAGGTGATTATATGAAATGGTTTATATTTGTTGCATTGATACCTCTTATGTTACTTAGTGGGGTGGGAGCAACAACCTCATCTACCCCCTCAGCAATAGCAGGAAGGTTGAATACGCAACCTGTTGTAAACTTAGAAATGAGCATAATAAGTATCGTAAAAGACCTTTCCATGATTGTGGTTTTAATTGGTTTTGCTATTCTTATGATGATAAAAATTGGGGCAATTAAAGACCCCAATGTGAAAGCCAGCGGAGGCGCTTTGATATATACCATAATCTTGGGTGGGGTGGTGTATACTTTTGCTGCTTATGGAGTATCCATCTTTGCTTGGATTGCTAACTTTATCGGTGGGTTGTTCTCTTGAGATTTGAAGAAGGTCTCGCAGAAGGGATATGGGAACTGTGCTGATGTTGAAAGTACTCGATCTTTTTTCAGGACGTGGAGGCTTTTCGGAGGCTTTTCACCAGAGGGGACATACAGTTATTACTGTGGACATAAAAAAGGAGTTCAAGCCAGATATCTGTATAGACATCCTGGGCACAGATGAACTGCTGGAGAAACTCACAGTAGAAGAAAGGTATCGCCCAGATGTCATTCTGGCAAGTCCACCCTGCGAAGAATTTTCAAAAGCAAGAATGCCCTGGTACAA
>VAOW01006378.1_pt1 | contig 12204 bp, 13 predicted proteins | sample 3393921 | NCBI WGS metagenome assembly VAOW01 (sample SAMN08290428, study PRJNA428436) | hydrothermal vent metagenome | isolation source: Deep-sea hydrothermal vent chimney | place: Indian Ocean: Southwest Indian Ridge | depth 2742 m m
ATTTCCCTAAAGATATGGAAATGTCGAAACAAAAAAACAAAAGAAAAAATAGGAGGAATGAATGACTGATGAATTAAACGAGCTTAGTAAAATAGGTGAAACAAATGGGGATAAATTAAAGTTTGTAAACAAACGAGTGGATATATTTCAAAAGAATGTTAAGCGTCTCAAGATACTTGTTCCACTCTACGAAGTAGAAACAGATTCGTCAAAGGATAGTGATATTCACAGTTATATTATCAATAAGGCGATAGAATACTTTTATAAAAGTGATGAAGTTAAAAAACGGCTGGAAGAAGTTTAAAAATAATAGGAGGTTATTATGGCGGAAAAAAAGAGCTGGATAGAGGTCGGCAGATTGCAGGTGACGGTTGATAAGAAAGGCAGGAAATATCTTGCCGGTAAATCTTTAAAAGACGATATGCCTATTTGTATCATCAAATCCGATCCTTCCGGAGCCGCTCAAGAACAGGCAGAATACAAGCTATATGCAAAAAGCTAATCGGTAAGAATTGTTACAAAGCAAGATGTCAAATTTTCGTAAGCCTCCATTCACTATCACATCAAAAATTCTCACTTGGGTAAGCGAGATTAGCGAAGTTGTTGCAAAACTCGAGTTATCGGAACAATATGCCATTACACCTGCTTTGCGAAAAGCAAACTTGTAAAAGGGTTTTAAAAGAAAGTCAAAATGTCCCAATAAATGTCCCTTTAAAACGGCTTGAAAATATTACGTAAGAGAAATACAAATATCCCCATCTCATTCATCAAATCTGCCATTCGTACCCAAACCATCATGGGTGCGGATAGGTTTGCAAACTATCGTTCATTTTCAATTAAAATCCCGATTGGTATTCATGATCTTGATTATATAGGACTACTTAAAATATCACAACTGAAAACACCCGGAGATTGGTTCAGAAAGAAAAGACTTGAACGCGGTCTTACTCAAAAACAACTCGCCGATACTTTATCGGTAACAGATTGTACTATCAGGAATTGGGAGAAAGGCAGAACAAGACCGAAAACGGCGGTCAAAAGGTTTTTTCAGTCAAATATGTGATTGCCTGTGTTCTGGTTGCCGTATATCCGTATCTGCTTGCATAAGGTTCGACACCCTTTCTTGCCAATGCTAATCTTTCTTCACTGTTAATATTCGTATTTATCTCAACCTCCTTCTATTATCACATATACGCTCATTTACGCCAAAGTCAAATTAACAACAGATTAGAGGCTTGGCAATTTCGATTATTCAGTCGATGTTTTGATCGAAAGTTTGCTTGATAATAATTATAATTGCATTATAATAATACTAAAGTATTGTAATGGGGCTATTATGACTGCGGTCAATGTAAGAGAGACAACCAGTGTCAAACTGGATAAAGAAGCAAAAAAGAAAGCGAAGGATATATTTAATAAGCTTGGCATTACAATGGGTGATGCGTTTAATATGTTTCTGTATCAGGTCAATCTTCACAAGGGTATTCCTTTTGAAATCAATATCCCCAATGAGATTACAAGAAATGTGATAAAAGAAGCGATGGAGAACAAAAACGTTGAATCGTTTTCATCAAATGAACTAATGCGTTCGTGAGACTTAAACGGCACAAACAATTTATAAAAGATTTTCAGAAAACAAAACTCACAGATAATCAATTCGAAAGGCTTATTGCTTGCCTTAATGCGCTACGTACAGACACGCCGTTGCCGACTGAGTCGAACAATCATTCGTTAGGAGGAAACTATAACTATTGCATGGAATTCCATCTTGGGGGAGATATATTGGCTATATACTTATTAAATAATCAAATCGAGATTACTTTACTACGTATCGGAACTCATAGTCAACTATTCAAGTAGTCTATAATATATTAAAAGCAGGAGGTTATAAATATATGTCGGAAATGGCAAGAATAGGCAAAAAAGCCCAACTGGTTATACCGAAGTCATCGGCGGAAGTTATCGGGGTCAGGTCTTCATTCTTGACAGAATCACTCTTTTGATGTACTAATCCAAGTATTCTATAATATAAGGAGATGTTGTGGCAAGGCCATTGAGGATTGTTTATCCGGGAGCATTTTATCATATTACATCACGCGGAAATGATAGAAAAGATATTTTTAGAGAACAAGAGGACAGAGAGAAGTTTCTCTCATACCTGCAATCTGCAAATCAACGTTATGGAGCCTTGATACATGTTTTCTATCTTATGGACAATCATTATCATATCCTTATGGAAACACCGCTGGGAAATCTTCCACAGATTATGATGCATATAAACGGCGCTTATACGACATATTTTAATGTGAAGCATCAACGATCAGGACATCTTTTTCAGGGTAGATATAAAGCAATCCTTGTTGATAAAGATGAATATGCCAAAGAACTTTCCGGTAAACCTTCGATAAATGAAATAGCTGAATATACCAAATCTATTTTAGGAGAAGACAGAGCATTATCCAGGGGAATACAAATTTATCTTATATGTAAATACAGCGGAAAAATGCTCAATGAAATTGGGCGGTGTTTAATATTGGAGCTTCGGGAGTATCTCAATCTTAGGCAAGCCGCCGTATTGCCTAAAGATGGATAGGGATAGCGGGCTGAGGGAAAAGGTTTGCAGGATAGAAAACAGTTTAAAACTGTCAAGAATGAAGACCTGACCCCGATGACTTCCAATGGGGTAAGAATTAAAGAAATAGGAGAAGTAAATATAGAAGAAAATTTTGAAAAAAATGATAAAATAAAGGTAGTAGTAGTGTGATAAAAGCACTGAGCATAACAATGTATATAAGGCATTGGGCATTGGGCAAGTGGTAGTTAAATTAAAGATTATGAATATAAATAAACGGTATAGTAAATTGAAAGTTAGGTGCTTCGAAATCGCCTACTTTTCATATATTCACCGTTATGTGATATACGTTATGTGATATAATTGATAAAATATTATGACAGATAAAATTTCTCAGAGACAACGCAGCTGGAATATGAGCAGAATAAGATCTGCAAATACAAAACCTGAAATGATTGCTAGATCAACTTTATTCAAATTGGGATTCAGATTCAGATTAAATGGGAAAGCACCAAAAAAGTATTTTACGAAAAGAAAATTACCTGGAAAACCTGACATAGTATTAGCAAAATATAAAACCGTCATATTTGTACATGGCTGTTTTTGGCATCATCATGAGGGATGTAAAAGAGCAACTTGGCCAAAAACAAATAAGGAATATTGGATTCCAAAAATTAAGAATAATGTTATACGGGATAAAGAAAATATTAAAACATTAAATAAATTAGGGTGGAAAGTATTTATAATTTGGGAATGTGAAATAAGCGATAAAAAGTTTATGCAGAGAATAAATATTATAATTAATGAAATGAGAAAAAGAGCTGTACTATGAAGCGATCTACTGTTGGAGGCTTATTTTCTGGTGTCGGCGGCATCGAATTAGCTTTTGAAAAAGCCGGTTGTGATATAATATGGGCAAACGAACTTGATCATAATGCATGCAAAACCTTTAAGCTAAATCATAGAAAAACTCAATTAATTGAAAAAGATATTAGAAATGTAAATGCAAGCAGTTTAAAATATGTTGATATAATCGTCGCAGGTTTCCCTTGTCAGCCTTTTTCGTTAGCAGGACATCGAAAAGGTTTTAAAGACGAGAGAGGACAACTGTTTTTTGATTTTGTACGATTATTAAAAGATATTAAACCCCAAGCTCTTCTTTTAGAAAATGTAAAAACATTGGCGACTCATGACAATGGTAATACATTTAATACGATTAAGAATAAAATTGCAGAAGCTGGTTACTCGTTTATCCCATTTATATTGAAAGCTTCTGATTATACGAATATTCCGCAGGGGCGTGAGCGAATATACATCGTTGGATTTAGAGGTGAATCTGATTTTTACTATTCTGCTCCGATATTGGAAAATAAACAAGAGAATTTTTCTAATAAAGAATTATCAAAGAAATTTCGTATTCCGAGAAAAATGAATAATAGATCTAATAAAGTTAAAGAATTTTTAGAGACTGATACAGTCTTAGAAAATGATTTGTATGATAATGCAGACAACAGTATACATAAAAAGGTTATTGAGGCGGTTTGTAAAGATGATACTGTTTATCAGTATAGAAGACACTTTGTACGTGAAAATAAATCAGGGGTATGCCCTACTTTAACAGCCAATATGGGTTCGGGCGGGCATAATGTCCCTATAATAATGGACGGTGAATTTCCAAGAAGACTTACACCGAAAGAGTGTTTTAATTTACAGGGATTTCCAAAGAATTTTAAGCTACCTGTTAATATTGCAAGAGGACAGTTGTATAAGCAGGCTGGAAATTCTGTTGTAGTACCATTGATAACGAAAATAGCAAAGGAAATAGTTAGAACTCTAAATTATGCAGACCGAACAAGTAAATCCAAATCTTAGTAATTTCATAAAGTCTTTAAGGGATATAGGTTATTCGTATGAAATTGCCGTTGCTGATATTATTGATAATAGTATTACTGCAAAAGCAGAAAAAATCAGAATATTCACAGTTCCTGAACCAGAAATTATTTTTGCTGTACTTGATGACGGAATCGGAATGACTGAAGAAGAGTTGATTGAAGCTATGAGATTAGCTTCAAAAGATCCTAAGAATAAGAGAGAAAAAAATGATTTGGGTAGATTTGGACTAGGACTAAAAACTGCGTCATTTTCACAATGCAGAAAATTAACGGTTGTGTCAAAAAAGGGTGAAGTAGTTTCTGCTAAACAATGGGATCTAGATTTTATTTCACAAAAAAATAAATGGCTACTTATTACGCCATCTCATTTTGATGGCTTACCATTATTTGATGAACTTAAAAAACAAAAATCCGGTACTTTAGTTGTATGGGATAAATTGGATAGATTCCATAAAAAACATTATTCGGAGTATATTGATGGATTAAGAAAACACCTATCGCTTGTTTTTCATAGATTCTTAGATGGTACTGCTCGGTTTAACAGGTTAAATATTTCAATAAACGAAAATGTCATAAAACCATTTAATCCTTTTAATTCGGAACACCCAGCGACACAGTGTATTTCTACAGAGAAAATAAAATTATATAACTCAGAAATAACTATTACACCCTATATTCTTCCGCATCATTCTAAATTATCACAACAGGAGTATGAGAAATATTCAACCGAAGAAGGTTATACAAAATCGCAGGGATTTTATTTGTATCGTGCAAATAGACTGCTCATCTACGGAACTTGGTGGGGTATGCATAAAGCAATAGATGCTCATAAATTAGTACGTGTTAAAATAGATATACCAAATAATCAAGATGAACATTGGGGTATTGATATAAAAAAATCTGTTGCACGCCCAACAAATGAAATTAAGAATGATCTAAAGCGAATAATCCAACTTATTACTGAAAAGGGATCTAGACCCTATACAGGACGAGGGAAAAAGATTAAAGATAATAGAATTATTAAATTCTGGCAGCTGGTTCCGATTAATAACGATTTTCGATTTGTCTTAAATCAATCGCATCCTTTGTATGCACATCTACTATCAAAATTTAAAGAAGATGAAATCGAACTACTTGATTTGTACCTTAAAGGAATACAAGCTTATCTGCCATTAGAAGCAATTCAGGCACAATTACAGCAAAATCCGCATCAGATAAAACAAGAGAGTGCATTATCAAATGAAGATATTAATACTTTGGCAATAAAATTAAAATCTGCTGGTTTAAACAAAGAATATATTGATAATTTGCTAAAAACTGAGATATTTAAAAATAACAAGGAGTTATTAACTGGTGAATAGTTATAAACAAATAAAGGAGTATGTTTTTGAAAAATTGAAGAAAAAACAATTTGAAAAAAGTATTTTGGGAGCAAATGATATTGATTATGAAATCGATAACACAAAAAAATTATTAGATATTCCCGAGGCTATTAAGTATGTATTTAATGAACCTATTACAACTTTGTCTGTTGATGACTGGGTGCGATTGAAGAGAGAGTTAGAAACACATTTCGATGTAAAAATGGAAGAAGGAATTTTAATACAAGGTGAAGAACAGCAGAAGAGAGATACTACCTGGTGGACAAGTATACAAAAGCAAAAGTGTGAGAACTATTATTGGAATCGTTATAAAAAATATATTGGGGAGTCTTTTTCTCCGGAAGTTGTAAAAACAATAGATACAGATACTGATGTAGTTATGGATAATATTGAAAACCCTGATCTTGATAAGTTTTCGCGTTATGGTATGGTTGTGGGGCACGTTCAATCCGGAAAAACTGCAAATTATTCTACTTTAGTGTGTAAAGCTGCAGACGCCGGCTATAAATTTATTGTTGTTATAGCAGGTGGCTTAAATAATTTAAGGAATCAGACTCAAGGAAGACTGAATGAATCTTTTGTTGGGCAAGACAAAGGTGTGCAGGTCGGAGCAGGTATTGGAAATACAGACAGAGAACGACTCCCCGTAAGTTTAACAACTATTGAGAGAGATTTTAATAAGCAAGACGCCGATAGAAATGCTCATAGTTTAAATTTTGATAACGTAAAATCTCCGATTCTTCTGGTTATCAAAAAAAATACAAGAACATTAAGTAATGTTACTTCATGGCTTGAAAATCAATATAAAAATCAAGTAGCTAATCATGCAATGTTGGTAATAGACGATGAATCTGATTACGCCTCAATAAATACAAAAGAGGAATCCGATCCTTCAACAATTAACAAAAAGATAAGAAAACTTTTAAGTCTATTTTATAAAAGTGCATATGTTGCCTATACCGCCACACCTTACGCAAATATATTTATTGACCACGAAGCAGGAAAAGATGCTTTAGGAAGAGATTTATTCCCCAAAGACTTTATTTATGCTTTGGATGCACCTTCCAATTATTTCGGTGCTCATAAAATATTTTTAAATGATTCTAGTAAATTTTTAATTAGTATAACTGATTATTTAGAGGATATTCCGCGAAAACATAAAAAAGATTTTCCATTACCCTCTATACCTGAAAGTTTATATGATGCAATGCGTATTTTTATACTAAATATTGCTATACGCAACTTACGAGGTCAAAAAGATAAACATAACAGCATGCTGATACATGTAACTCGTTTCACTAATATCCATCAAAAAGTGGCATTACATGTTGAGACTTATATCTCAACGATTAAAAAAGAAATTAACGCATATGGCAATTTACCCAATTCGGTAGAGCTTAGTAAAATTATTAAAGATCTGAAAAAAACATTTGAAATTCATCATTATGAAGTGGAATTTAAATGGAACAATGTAATCCATAGTCTCTGTTCCATTATTGATACAATTCTTGTTCGTGAAGTGCATCAAAGAACAAAGATTCCACTTGAATACAGAAAAGACATTGCTACAAATGTAATTGTTATAGGGGGTACCAGTCTTTCACGCGGTTTTACTTTAGAAGGCTTAAGTGTTAGCTACTTTTTGCGAAATACAATATTCTATGATACTTTAATGCAGATGGGACGCTGGTTCGGATATCGGACTGGATACGAAGATTTGTGTAGAATTTATCTCCCGCCTACAATGATAGATAATTTCGCCAATATAATTGATGCAACTGAAGATTTAATAAATGATTTTAAAATTATGGCAGAGGCTAAAAGAACACCTTATGATTTTGGATTAGCTGTGAAACAGCATCCTGATAGTGTGTTACAAGTTACTGCAAGAAATAAACAAAAAAATGTACAGAAATTTATTTTCAATATGAAATTAGATGGAAAATCCAAGGAAACCAGTTGGTTATCTGATATTGAAGATGATAGAATTGCAAACCTGTCAGTGATAGAAGATACAATTATAAAACTTAAAGAAAAGAAACCGATTAAAATTGGTAATAGCTTTCTCTGGAAGGATATAGAAAAAAGTTTTATTGAAGAATTTTTGAAGAATTTTAAAACGTTCCAGTCTGATCCATTTGGAATCACTGCACGAATGCCAATAGAATTTGTAAAAAAGTATGTTGAGAAGAGAGAAACAAAGTGGGATGTAGCAATTTATAGTGGTAGGGGTGATGAATATACAATTGGTAATGTTAAAATAAATAAAGAAGAGAGACAATTAAATCGTAGAGAAGGATACTATGAAATTAAGAATAGACAAGTCTCCACCGGAACTGCTGAATCTATTGCTTTGCCGGAAAAGCAGAGAAAAGAATTGGGCAGTAACCGAAATGAAATAAGAAATGAATTAAATAATCCCCTCTTAATGCTGCATATTTTAGAAACAAATGAAGATAAGAATTTAGCTGCATTCGGTATAAGTTTTCCTGGTAATGTCTTGAGTACTGATGAAACAATAAATCTTACTATTAATACGGTCTACTTACAAAATTTATTACATGAGGAAGAAGGCGCTGATGACTAGTCATTCAAGAAACCCTTGGGAAAAAATGATAGAATCATCTCAAAGACGCGTTGATTCAGATACTTCACATAATCTATTCTGGATAACTGATTTACATGGGAATTATGGATTTTGTCTGCAGACAAAGAAAATATTTGAAGATACTGAACACACTGCAAGCCTTAAAGGAATTTCAATTCCGAAAAGAAATTCAAAAGAAGGATATGGAGAATTGTTCTTAATACTTAATCAAAAAGAAGACTGGCAGATATTCTATGCTTTATGTGAGGATTTGATTGCAGTAACTCATCGTTATAATGATGATGTAAAAATGATAAGTGCCGTTGAGGTTCGGTTACAGCGATGGCAGCAATTATTAAAAAAGGATAGAAGCCGTGAGATGTCACTTGAAAAACAGATGGGATTATTCACTGAATTATTTACTCTGAAAGAAATAGTTGCAAAAAAAGTGGGTATTAAAAATGCAATTATATCCTGGGTAGGACCTGAATTTGACAAACAGGATTTTTTAATAGATGATGCCATAATCGAAGTTAAATCATATCGAACATCAAAAGGTGCAATTGTACATATTTCTTCTCTAAACCAATTGATAAGTGAAAAAATCCCTTTGTTCCTACTGTCATTTGGTTTAACATGTTCAGAGAGCGGTTTTTCCATTAAAGACATTGTATTTGAAATAAAAAATGAATTAGAAAATGAAGCATATGATTACCTAAACATGTTTGAATTAAAATTAATTGAATATGGATTCATACCAGAAATTATTAAGAACCCTTTGTATAATTTTATTGTTGATGTAAAAAAAGTCTTTTTTGTTTCTGATAAATTTCCGAAGATGTTACCCCAAATAGTAAAAAGTCAGATTATCTCTATTAAATATTCTATTGATTTGTCAAAGTGCGGTGAGCATGAATTAGAAATAGAAAATTTTTTAAATGAGAAAAAACATGATTAGTATTGAAGAATTCCATGAAGATTTTCTTCAATCAATTTTATCGGATGCTGAAAGCAGAGGTTTAATGAAACCGCAGTCGTTTTTTGAAAATGTCTGCGAAGAATTAACGAATAGTGGCGATCTGACAAAAAACTATACTGTAGCAGAATATACAAAAAGAGGATTAGAGATATACGGTTATGATTATGATGATGAACGAAATATTCTTTCTCTTATTGTGCATCAATTTTTTCAAGAGGAAGAGATTCAAACTTTAACTACAAATCATGTTACGGTTAAATTTAATCGTCTAAAAACTTTTCTAATTAAATGCTTCAGTGGTTTATACCGGGAAATGGAGGAAACATCGGAATCATATTCAATGGCTTATAATATTTTCAACTATTACAATAAACAAAAGATAGGCAAGATTCGTCTGATAATACTTACGGACGGCAAGATAACACGAAACTTGACGGTACTGCCTTCTGAAGTAATTGAGAATATTAATATTGAATTTCGAGTGATTGATATAGAATATATTTATAAAATCTATTTATCTGAATTTAATGCCGGAGAGTTTGAAATTGAAACAAATCTGCCGTTTTTGGAAACGGATACTGGTTCTACTGAATATCAATCTTATCTATCCGTTGTAACGGGAGATTTCTTATATAATATTTATGCAAAATATGGTCAAAAACTTCTTGAACAAAATGTACGCACATTTCTGCAGTTTCGGGGTAATGTAAACAAAGGTCTTCGGAATACAATTGAATATAGACCCGAAATGTTTTTTGCATATAATAACGGTATTACTGTAACTGCTTCAAGTATAGAATTGAACGCTGATGGCAATATTTCAAAAATAAAAAACTTTCAAATCGTTAACGGCGGGCAGACAACATCATCAATTTATGCAGCAAAAAAAACTTCAAAATTAGATATCTCTAAAATATCAGTACAAATGAAATTATCCGTCGTTAAAGAAAAAGAAAACCAAAATGATTTTGTTTCAAAAGTATCAGAATATGCAAACACTCAAAATAAAGTAAACAAATCAGATTTTTTCTCAAACAGCCCTTTCCATAAAGAATTTAAGGATTATTCAAAAAGAATTTGGGTCTCAGTTATCGGCGGTTCTCAAAAAAGAACACACTGGTTTTATGAAAGAGTGAGAGGAGAATATTTAAATGAACAGGCATATCTAACTCCTTCAAAGAAAAAACAATTTCAACTTGAGAATCCTAAAAATCAAAGAATAGACAAAACCCTTCTTTCAAAAAGTGAAAATGTATGGCTTCAGAAACCTGACATTGTATCAAGAGGTGCACAATACAGTTTTGCTTCATTTGCAGAGAGTATTACTAATAAATTGGAGAAAGATGAGCAAGCAATTACTGAGAATTATTTCAAAGAGGCGGTTGCTCGTGTTATCTTATTTAGAGCGGTTGAAAGATTGATTTCAAACGCTGGATGGTATGATGGCGGTTTTCGTGCACAATCAGTTGCATATACAATTTCATACCTATCATACATAGTTCAAAGAACTGGTAAGTATTTAAATTTCAATAAAATATGGGAAATGCAGGAATTACCGTCAAATCTAATTTCACTAGTAAACACAATATCTAAAGAAGTCTACAATAAAATTATAGATCCTCCCGAAGGGTTTGCTAATATTTCACAATGGGCAAAAAGACAACAATGCTGGGAAAATATAAAAAACATGGGACTGAACCTACACTTAGCAGATGAGTTATTGATTGATAAAGTAGAACAAAAATATATAAAAAGGGATGATAAGAAAAATAAGAAAATTGATATGGGAATTGATACGCAAATAAAAGTTGTAAAAACAAATATTTTGACTTGGAAAAAATTATTTGAATATTATAGTAAGTACGAAAAAGAACATTCTTTATCTTCTATGCAGATAGATATTTTGAAAAAAATGTCTAATGGTCGGATTACATTACCTTCAGAAAAACAATCCAAAATTTTATACCAACTTTATGAACAAGCGAAAGATGAAGGAGTTGACTTAACAAACATCGCAGAACAAAAGTTATAAGCAATAGCGGTTAAACTGGGAATTTGAATTTTTGCGAGTTCTAAACAATGTTTAATATTATTTTAGTACTGATAGATTTCCGCAACTTCTCATATCCGCGATCATTATATGAAATGTCGCCATTAGCTTAAAAAGGAGATAGATTATCATGGAAATAAAAAGACTAAAAACTAAAGGTGAAACAATGATTGAAAAAGCAGAAAGCCAATTTTGGGCTTATGACTTGGATATTAAAAATTCTAAAAAAGATTTAATGCCATTTACATAGGCTGCCTCGAAAAACCTCGCAATAATCAGTTATCAACTATATAGATAAGGGAGGGGGATAACCATGATGATCAGTCAAGCCTATTTTGAAAGCAGATGTCAACTCCTGAATATGCTGTAAATTTAGAACTTGACCATACTACATAATTAATATATACCGGAAAAATAAAGAAATGGATAATAAAATTTATGTAAAGGTGGATGGAAATCCTTATCAAACACATAGAGGTGCTAATCTCTTAGAATTTTTAAAATCTGTCAATATCAATATACCGACTTTATGTTATCACCCAAAACTCTCAAAAACAGGCGCCTGCAGATTATGCCTCGTTAAGATAAACAAAGACGATATTATTATAGCCTGTACACAAGAAATTACAGAAAATATGGAAGTAATAACATCAGATGAAGAAATTGAATACTTAAGAAGAAGCGTTTTTGAACTTTTGGTTGACCAATTGAATACAGACTGCAGCACCTGTCAATTGGATGG
>VAOW01011959.1_pt1 | contig 12202 bp, 30 predicted proteins | sample 3393921 | NCBI WGS metagenome assembly VAOW01 (sample SAMN08290428, study PRJNA428436) | hydrothermal vent metagenome | isolation source: Deep-sea hydrothermal vent chimney | place: Indian Ocean: Southwest Indian Ridge | depth 2742 m m
ATATAAGCATGGCTCGAATTCCTATAGTTTGCTTTAACATACCTAATTTGTTTGTTTTTGTTTACATGGAGGGATTGTCATTTTGACAAATTTATTTTTTTCTATATTTTTTCATTATTCTTTTAAATTTTGCTTTTTGACCTTTTTTGAAAGGTATCCATGTGGACCATAATTCTTTTAGCATTTTATTTTTATTTTTATATTTAATTGTCATTATTTTTTCCTTTTAAAATTATGGCATAAATACATAAACTATCCATGCTGAAGCGACGGCTATTGAAGCATCAAGTTTATTTTTATTAACAATTTTTCCTAATAATACAAGAGATATCCCAGCGATAATTAACAAACTAATAATTATCGGCATTTTACCCTTTTTTATTAATATTTTTTCTAAATTTGCATAATAGGGTATAATATGTTTTGACATAATTTTATTTCTTTTTATGGCATATACTGCACGCCTTTCCCTTCGCTGTTAATTTCTTTTTGGGTTTTGCTTTTTTCGCTCTTTCTTTTTTCACTTTTGATACCACCCCCCAGTATACTTTTTTTCCTGTTTTTTTTCCGTATTTTTTTTCAAAAATTGAAAGTTCTTTTTTTTCTGACCCATCTTTATATAAATGTTTCATTTTTTGACCTCATATATTATATATGTTATAGTTAGGATTATTAATATTCCTAAAATATCTAAACTAAAATTTGCAATTTTTGAAAGTATGTTAAATGTATTTTTTAAAAAATTATCATAGTCGTCAATAATTTTTTTAATTTTTTCTACCATATCTTTGCCTATAAAAAAACTTGCAATAGCTAATGCTAATATTAAAAATAAGGCTACCGGTAAACTTAAGATTCCGATAAATAATAATATAGCAATAGCAATCCCGCCAATGCCTATAATACTAATTTGCGATATTGTAACTGCTAAATTATCATCATTTTTTTGCATAAGAGTGTGAGCATGATCACAGTTAGGATTTTTCCAGGCTATACCGCTTTCCGGGGTTCCGATTCCTAAACACTCTTGATTATTTAAACGGATAGGTAACATTTCCCTCCCTATAAATAACATAATTATTAGGTATATCATAATTTTTTTTTCTTATATCTTTTTCATATAAAAAAATCATAATAACTATAATTAATATTAATGTTGTTATAAATATAACATTTTTATGCATTTGCTTTAATCGTAATAGGAACAGGCAAAATCCATGTTGAAACAATTAATACAATTACGAGCCCTATTGAAAATCCTATACCCAAGGTAATACTATGACCTAAGCTTAAATCTTCCATTATTTTACTCCTTTTTTAGATTATATAAATTATTAATCCTGTTATGATTTTCTTTTATCCTACAATCAAAATTTTCAAGTTTGTTTTCCATTTTGCCTATAAAAATTCCGAGTTTTATAGACAAAATCCCAAAACCAAAAATTTGAATAATAATTATTAAGTATTCTAAAATATTATGCAATTTATAACCCCTCTTCGTCAAAAATAGCTTGATATTTTTGAACATTTAAAACATAATTTTTAACTCCTGCAATATTTTTATTATAATATTCAATGGCGTTATTTTGACCTGCATTATAGCCGGCAATTGCAAATTTTTGGTTACCCCTAAAATTTCCTATTAACCACTCCAAATATTTGCTCCCTAATTCTATATTTATTTTAGGCTGAAAAATTTCTAATTCTGAAATTTTTCTTTGGCTAATCCATTTTGCAGTATACGGTTCAATTTGCATTAATCCTATGGCTCCCTTCGAACTAATCGACCAAATAAAACCATTACTTTCTTCTTTTATAATTGCCAAAATTAAACTTGCAGGAATATTATATTTATTTGAATTTTCTTGAACTAAATTAAACCAATTTGCATTAGAAAATTCACCTGTGTAATTATAATCAAAATTAACTTTTTCCCTTTTTTGATAGATTAAATTATCAATTATTACATTCATTTTTGTTCCTGCTCCAAATACATTCGTTGCATCTAAAACTATTAAAATTATTAATATTATGCCTGCTACCCATAATTTTTCACTTTTCATTTTTAAATTCTTTTTTTATACTATTTATGAACATTCCAGATAACCCCGTAAAAGTAGTGCCTCTTTTTGCATGAAATTCCCATATTTTATAATTTTCTATTCTAACATTATATCTAAGTATTGTATTGTTATTTTTTTTAGTTTCATTTAAAATATAAAGCATAATTTCTTTTGAGACTGCATAATTGTTTCGATATTCGATATCAATCATCATTTCGTCAACGATTGTGATATTTGTTAAATGGACTAAACATACTAATCCTGTTATGCAACATTTTATTTCATCAAAGAAAAATTTTAAATTAGGATAATATTCTTTATAATTAATTAAAGAATAGTTATTTCTAATTAAAAAATTTTTATATTCATTTTTATCAATTTCAGTTCCTTTTTTATTCATATTTAAAAATCGAGGTTTAATGTTTCCCCTGCTGAACTTTCTTCAATTTGATTTTTGTTACAACTATAACTAAAAATTACTTCCAGAGCACCCCCAGCCAGATATCCAGCTGTAAAGTCTATTTTTATATAATCGTAATCAAAATTTAAAATTAATAGCGCAATCCCTATTACTATCGGAGTTTTAGATAATATTATTTTATTATCTTTTTTTGCAGTTAAATTTAGGTACATCGTCGAACCGAAAGCCTCTCCCCCCCATAGTGAATTATTTATAAATTCAATTTTATTCCCTATATAATGGGTTTCAATTATAGGGTACCCGCCAGATGCAGTATTTGCAGGTAAAATTATTAATGGCACACTATTCATTTTAAAAATCCTCTATCATAATGTGCATTATTGCAAAACTTGCAGTCCCTGCTGTTATTGCCTCTACATTAAAACTAAATGTATAGGGTAATCCTATAGTCAAATTTTGAATTATTGCACTTATTGCTATATAATTTGGATTATTTGCAACATTTTGAGTATGAGAGACATTTGTACTTGAAATTGCAGTTCCTGAAACAGCAGTTCCTGCAGCGATTGCAGTGGACCCTGTTGCATAAGTGATATCTGATAACACTCCATCACCTGCAGTATTATTACTTATATCAATAACCCCGGTTATTTTTATATTATTTGCAGTAATCGGAGTGATTGTAATATTATCACCGGTCGCAACCTCCGTTAAACTCGTAGTAGTGTACGCAGTTGTATTTGCTAATTCAGCAAAATTATGGATTACAGGATTTAGTGAAGCGCTCATAATTTTATCTCCTTTTTATTAATTATATATTAAATTTAACGTAGCTAAATTAAAGTTAAGTTTTATATTTTTGCCATTCGCAATATTCGACGAAACGCTTAAAGAATTTACAATTCCTTTCCCCGCTTCTATTTCGCTATTGCAAATTACTTTTTTATCTATATACAAATCGCCGGCAACAATTAAATCTTTTCCAACGAATTGATTTGTATTTACCTGCAACGCAGGCATAACGCCCAAACCAACATTTCCCGCTCCTGTTTCAGCGTACAAATTTTTTTTATTTATATCAAATAATGCCATTTTAACCCCCTTTTAATATTATAGCCATTATGCAGGCCATAATAATTCCCATACTTATAAAAAAATATTTTAAAAAATTTGAATCATCTTTTACACTTCTATTATATGTATCTGTTTTATCATACTTATTATAAATATCGCTTGTAAAATTACCGCCTATATGAATATCTTCAATTTCATTTAAATGAGCATTATTATAAACATTATCGATTACTGAAGTATTCATTTTTTAAATAAAATTACATATGTTGTTATTAATAAAGAAAACAACATTAAAGTTAATATAATAGATACTGTTTTTACATTTGTTCCGATAGTGTCATTTATTCCAACATTAACTTTATTATTAATATCGTTCGTTATACTATCGTTAAAAGTTGGCGTAATATTTTCATTTACGCCTAAAACAGCACTTAAATTATTTTGGATATTAGTTTCAACATTCGTCTTATTCGTCTGACGCTGTTGTTGAGACGAACCGCCTCCACCACCCATAATTTACCCCTTTAATATTTTATATATAATATAATTGCTACAATTACTACAGCAATAATCCCATATTTTACCATGTCATTTTTACCTTTTTTATTTTTTTTTAAATTTGTTGCAGTTGCAAAAGTCGATAACGGTTTATTTGATTGTGAACCAACATACCCGGCATTAACATTTAAGGCAGGTTCTAAATTCATGCCATAAGTGGAGCTTAAATTTACAGCATTTTTATATCCTGTTTTTAAAATATTACTGCTTTTATTAGCCGTCGTTGTAGGTTGGCTTGCTCCCATTATTTTTTAACTCCTATAAAAATTAATACAGCGATTATTATAATAAAGAAAATTGCATAATCTTTATTTTTAATTATTTTATTGTTATCATTTGCTTCGTAATTATGAGGCACACTACCGCATTGATTTCCGAGACTATTACTAATTTGACTTTCGTCGTATACAAGTGTTACCTTCGGAACACCATTTTTCGGAATACTTGCAGTAACTTGTTGCTGGTCCAAAATTTCGCTGTATAAATTATTTTTATTTTTTGCTCTTTTTAATAAAACTCTATTATGAGCAATATCTGCTAACCCTATTTGTTCTTGTTGCAAGGCTTGTTTTAATTTATAAGCTTTAGTATCGTAAGCGTAAGTCATATAATTTTATGTTTTAATAATAAAAATAATAACGTTAAAATTGCTATAACTAATATAATATAATTATTACTTTTTGCGATAATATCTTTTTTTGTAGTAATTTCACCCGTAAGTTGATTTTGTTCCGGCTGTAAAAAAGGAGTTTCATTTTTATCAGAAATATTAAAATTTACCCTCCCTATTTTATCAATATTAGTCGGCAAAAATTTAGTGGTGCTTGTTTCAATATTATTTATTTTTGAAATATTTGATGCTGTCGAAGTCGACTTTCCACCGGCTCCGAGACCGATTCCACCGCCCATTTTATAGCTCCTTTAAAATTAATATTCCTACAATAAATAAAATTATTAATATTATAATTTGCTGTTCTGTTTTTAACGCATTAAATTTTACTATTATTTTATTCATGTTTTTTAAATAATAAAAATAATATAATTAAACCCGAGGCAATAATTATATATTTATAAATATCTTTATTATCTTGTTTAATTTTAGTTTTATTTTTTATGTCTTTTTCAATTTCTTCTTGTATTTCTTCAGGCATTCCTTCTTTTTCAATTTTGCCGGTTATAACTTCTTCGTCCATTTTATTTTTTCCTATCAAAAATTATAAAAATTATGGCTATTATCACACCGATGATAACCATAAATCCGAGTGGTGTTGCAAAAAAAGAATTATTCCCTCTTAAATGCGAGCCTTCTAAAAACCCCGGAATAGTTGCACTTCTAACTTGGCCCGGCGAAAGAGTAGTTCCATAAATACTGCCGTGGTTATCTACTTCGCTCCATTGTTGCGAACCGGGATTTAAAATATTCCTTGTAGAATAAAATAAATTGCCTAGGCCCCCGATAGTGCCACTTGCACTATTTGCGTCGGAATTAATTTGACTTGATATTCCTGTAATATTACCCATATTATTTCCTCTTTTTTAAATATATAATTAGTGCAATTATTACAGCGCCAAATATTATATATTCATAATTCCAAAAAAAATTAGAATAATTATTTTTAGTAGACTGTTGATAGTCACTTGTATTAAAAACAGAATTTATTGCATTTTCACCTAAATAATCATTCTGTTTGTTTTTTTCTTCGTTTGCCATTATTGCAACGGACCCTAATTCTATACCCCCTTGCAATAATCCTGCATTTTTTAATGCTCCCATTTATCTTGTCAACCAATAATAGCTATTTATTGTCATAGCACCACTTGTTTTAAATTTAAAATACACATTATAATTATTAAAGGTGCCAACAATTTTATTTATGTCTTTTGAAACGCCGGCAAAATCTATAAATACCCTGCCATTAGTATTAATATTTCCAATTTGGGTTGATGGATAATTTTGATAAAAATGAGTTTTGAAAGCACTCCATGAAATATCATCAATCAAAATTTGTTTCCCGCTCATTAATGACACATATTCAATTAGCGTATCGGACCCTATTTGTGTATTAGGATTTAATACTTCTAAAATTAATCCACGATACAATTTATTTGCCGGTAATGCTATGCGAATATCCGTTCCACTCGCTGACGGATTTTGCGAAGTTGATTGAAATTTAGGCGTAGTAAAACGAATTTGTTCATTCGTGTTAAATTCAGTTTCTTCCGCTTGAAAATAAAATTCCAAATCATTTATCGTAGCGACCGGGTTAGCGGTTGCCGATGAAAAAATATTAGTAATGGCATTCGGTGTAATTTGAAAAAAAGCTTCATTTTCATTTAAGCCGTGAGTGCTTAGCATTGTTGCATAAATTTCAGATTTTAAAAATCCTGCCATATCGCAGTGAATAGGAATGACCATATTAAAACTATACCAGCCTGCTGTTTCAAAATTTGCAATAGTTGGCAACGCAATATTATAACTGCTTTGATTTTCTGTAAGAAATGCGTCCATAAAATAAAACATATATGGCTCCCAATCAAAAATAACGTTTGATTTGAGCATAAGTTTTATTTCTTTAAAAATGCTGTAAAACGCATAATCATTATACACTAAACCCGTCCCAGCAGTGGAAACGTTTAAAGTTCCCTTGACATTTAATTTTAATTTTGTGTAATATTTCGTTGGACTTACAAAAACTTGAAATGGGTTTGACGGCATGCTTGCAAAAGTTTGAGGTTTTTCGGTACTGAGTAAAGACAAAGGCATAATAGCCCTCCTTATTTTATTATATATTTAGTTATTTTAGCAGGCATTACATTATATGCCAGCCATAAAATTAAAATAGTGATAATCGCTATTTTCATACTATAGTTTTTTTCAAAAATGCAATGTGATAAACAGCATACATCACAATTAATATTATAATAACATCTATTAAAATATTTTCCATTTTACCCCCATATATAGTATATTAGTTATTTATTTATCTATATATAGTATAACACTCTTTTTATAGAAGTCAAGTTTTTATTTTTTCGATTGAACAACTTTTTTTCTTTGAATTTAAAAAGATAAATTCAAAATCTTTTAATTGTTCTAAATAATTTGGATTAAAATATTTATAATTTTGAAAAAATTCTTTATCCCTTTTTAATCCTGTTTCAAAAATTGCCAAATAATCAGCATTCATAAGTAATGAGAGAGGTAAACCTGCAGGTCGATGAGATATTGTTATAAGATTTATTTTTAAATGCCTGCCTTCGACAATCATTTCGTCAAGATATTTTTCAGACGAATTAATGTGCACATAATTATGCACTTCATCAATAACATAAGTAAAATTTTTAAGATTATTGACGAGTATTTTATTTGCAATCGGAAACATTTCCCGGTAATTTTTGAATTGCAATGAAACCCTAAATGAAATTAATTTATTTTTTTTTACTAATTCTACAAAATTTATAAAATCGTCCATATTATTAATAACATAAACATTTTTTAAAAATTGACGCATAGTGTCATAAATTATCAATCTTTTAATGCCTGCGGTCCACCATTCTACAAAATAAGATTTACCCGAGGCTTTTTTTCCAAAAACTGATAAAATATAATTACTCATAATCTTGCAAATCTTTATCTTTGTCAAGATTTTTGTTATCATCGGTAGGCTTTTTATCTTTTTTAGCTCTTTTTTGTTCTGTTTCTTCGATTCGACTTTGAATTATAAAACCTGTTACAACTATTAATCCTATAATACCACCCCATTTTTCAAAATAATTTATTATTTCAGACGGCAAACTTGCGATTGCCTCTGAAAAAGCTTCTGAAAATTGATTTTTTTCATTATTTGACAGCTGTGACACCTGCCATCTGATAAAAATCATATCTATAATTTTTATGGGTAAAACGGCAAGAGTTTTAGCAAGTTCATCATTAAAAACATTTTTTTTATTTTTTTTCTTTTTTTTCTCTTTTGATTCTTTAGCAAGCGATAATAATTCGTCATTTACGCCAACTAAATTATCATTATCATCTTTCTTGTCTTTTTTAGGTTTTATATCTTTTTTAGGTTTTATATCTTCTATATTAATATTTTCATCTTTTTCTTTTTTCATAGCCACCCTTTTTTTAATTTATTTTTACTATTTTTCTTTTCTTTTTTAAATTTAGAATTTATTTCTGATATTTCCTTTGAAAAAGCGTGAGCAAATTCTTTACGGCTAACTTTTTTGCCTGCATGTAATTTTTTTGTTACTAACTTTTTAGAAAAATTTATTATATCACCCATTTATATTAACCATTTTTTCTTTAATTTTTCTTGTATTTTTTTTGCTTCATCAGATAATTCTTCCACTTCTTTTTTGCTGTCTTTTTCAATTTCATCTTTAGCTTTTTCTACATCTTTAGTCCCTTCGTCAGATAATTTTTCTATTTTATCGGTTATATTATCCAACATTTTTAATAATTCTTCTTCTTTCATTTAACCTCCCATTTTCATTTTTAAAATGCTTTTTATTCCTACCGGTAATTTTCCATCTATAGATTTAGTTATTTTTTTTTCAAAAAAAATATCTTTAACAATATATTTCATGACAGGATTACCAAGCATACAAACTTCAATCATTTTTTCTTTTTTTTCGTCTATTTCTTCTAAAAAAAATTTAAGCTCTATTAATCTCATATTTCACCCAATATTTTTTTTTCGGCGTTAATGGTAGGAGTTGAAAAAGATACTGCTTTTTTTTCTATTTTTATTAAAACTTTTTTGATTACCCCTTTTTGGGTTTCCCATATTGAGGTAAGAGTCTCTATATCTTTTTTAGCTTTATCATAATCTTCAAGTAAAGAATTATTTTTATTTCCAACAGAATTAATAATTTCTATTAAACTGTCGATGGTTCCAACTATTTGCGACATGGCCAAAACTTCGCCGGCTAATGTTGGATTTATAATAGTAATTATTTCGCCCGCTGTGTTCAAATCTTTTTGAACATTTACTAATACTTCTTCTAAAAAATTTATTCCTTTTACAGTATCTACTTCAGCCTCTTTCCCGGCATTTTTTACATCTTTTAAAAAAGCATCTAAAAATCCTTCAATGTTCATTTTATTTTCCCCCATTACTATATATTGTTTTTTAATAACTACATATAGTATATCACAAAAATATAAAATATCAAGAGTTTTTTATAACCAATGTTCATAATCTTTAAAAAATTTCTCTTTTTTATTTACGTCTTTTATTCCAAAATTTGTAACCCCTAAAACTTTAGTTCTTATTTCTAATTGCTCATTTTTATCTAATAATTCAAATTCTTTTTCGGTCATTTCACTGTATATAATTTTTTCTTTCTTTATAAAATCTTCCGGAGTAACAGATAATGCTATAGTATCAACTCCATTTTGAACAATTCTTTTATTATATGTAGCTTTATTAACTTTATTAAATATCCCATGCTTTAAAAATATATGATTATTATCAACATTTCCAATATTATTTAGTGCAGATTTATATCCTAATAATTTTAAATCACCTATTTTTAATCCTTTGTCAAATCCTTTTTGGATATCATAATGCTTAATAAAATTATTAAATTCGTCAATTTCGTCGAAACTATATGTCTTCGGTAAATAAAAATTAGCATTTTTTATATATTTTTCTAATTTCATGTCACCTATTTTTTCAGATGTGTTTAATTTTTTTGTTGTATAAACACTATCAGTATCGCAATAAAATAATTCATTTTTACATAACTGCAAATATTTGTATAAATGGACTCTTGCTAAAGAAGTAATATGAGCAGATAAAGAGGGAATAATATGTTTAGCCCTGCTATATTCTGTCAATTTCCATAGGGATAGTTTTTCATTATATAAAATCAATTTCTTTTCTTTTGCTAATTTATAATTATTGCAAAAAACAATTACTTCTTTATCCCGCCGTTGAGCGAATTTGCCATATAACGAATTTAAAAACATTTTAGCAATCATATACCCTGTTTTATTATTATTTTTTTTACTTTCTGTTTTTAAGGAATAATAATATTTTACATAATTTTTAAATATTTTTTCTGATTTTAAAAAATAAAACCCATTTGTTATTTTTATGTCATAATTTTTATTTTTTTGAGCTTCTTTTATTTCTTCATTATCATAAATTCCTTCAAATTTGCCGGTTGGAAATTTTAGCCCCTTTAATTTTATAGGCAAAAGAGGCAAATATTCTTCAGATTTTAAATTAACTTCACATTTATAAAATCCGATTTTTTCTTTATTTTGTTGTGTAGAAAAAATAACCGGTCCTGTAGGCATTTTTTTTAACATCATAGAAGGATAGAGGGAATTTATATCATAGCATTTTAATTTTTCATTAGGCTTACTTGCTGTCTTAAATATTTCAACTCTACCGCCTGCATAGGATTTGCGAATAAAATTTTCAACATTTTCTTCTAAGCCGTATATGTTAGTGTCTTGAAAATATTTCCGATAAACTGCCATTGCACAAGAGGCAATAGTTAATTTACAGCCTATACCCTTAGCATATTTTTTATAAAAAATATCTAAACTGTCATATAATAATTTGCAATCGTTTTTATTATATTCAATATTTTCTTCGTTTAAAATAAAATCAATATTATGATCATGGTCTTCTTTCTTTCCTACCCCAAAGTTTTGGCTTAATTTATTTAATGACGTTGAAAATAAGCTATAACTATCTGCAAAAGTAATAACCATATTATGACGTCTAATTTTGCCTGTTTTTTCATTTTTTGACAATTTTTCTTTTGTAAAAGTCAAGCCTATAATTCTACCGCCGGTGTCAATTATCTTATTTAACTCCCACTCATTAAAATTTTTAATTTTATAAAATTCCTCTAAAATAAATAAAATATCATATTTGCCGGCATAATGACCATAGATATAATACCCGGCATTTTTATCTTTTAGAACACAAGACAAAAAATCTTTTATTTCAGTAAAATATTTGTACCCATTTTCAGAAAACAAACCTACCATTTTAAAAGTGGTATTTTCTTTAATGGATAATGCTTCAACGTCATAAACCATAAATTTGGGCTTATGGATAATTTTAGACAAAGGTTTAAGCAATTTTATATGACCTATTTTTAATTATGATTTATAGAAATGTAATTCGATGTTATAAATTGTACATTTTTCGCTTTCATCAATATTTTCATTATGTTTTGACGTGGTAAGATAACTTAAAATGTCTTTGTATTTTGCAAGAACAAAAACATTAAAATCATTTCCGTCTATATTTGTAGTTTGCCATAATGTTACAAATTTACCGGCTAATTTTCCCTTTACTAATATTCGTGCAAAATCAAAATTTCCGACATCTGTAGGCATTTTAAAATATTTTTTTACTATGTTTAAAATGGTATTACTATTATAGGGAATTTTAAAATGAGGGATATAAATAATTTCTACGTATGTTTTTAACCCCTCTATAGTTTTTATATCACGCCATTTTTTTAATTTTATTTTTTTAGGCGTAATTTTTTCAATTTTTTCAATTTCTTTAAATAATTTTTTATCCTTAAGTACTATATCTTTAATTTTATCCTGCGATAAAACTTTTCCCTTTCCTTTTGGCGTTGGGATTTTATTTTCTTTTAAAGATAAGTAAAGAGCTTCGACAGGAAGTTGATATTTATCGGAATATTTGCCGGCTTTAATACGGTAAAAAGTGCTTCTACTAATTCCCAAAATACTTTTTATCCTATTAAAATTTAAACGATGACTTATAAATTTTAATTCTTTTTTACTCGATGAAACCATAATACCCCCTATTGTAAAAAAATAATGAGTGCAATAAAGCAATTGCACCCATTATAATATTATACCACTAAAACTTAAAACTTAAAACGGTATATCGTCTGTGTTTTGCGTTAGTGGCGTTGGGTCTACGGTTTCGATTTGAAATTCTAACATATTGTTACCACTTTTGGTAACAATAGTACCGATTACGGTAATTTTTACATTTTTATTGATACTTTTTTCCAAATTATGCTTCAAAATTCGCATAATTTGGAAATTTCCGATATAATATATATCGTTTTCAAT
>VAOW01038149.1_pt1 | contig 12202 bp, 9 predicted proteins | sample 3393921 | NCBI WGS metagenome assembly VAOW01 (sample SAMN08290428, study PRJNA428436) | hydrothermal vent metagenome | isolation source: Deep-sea hydrothermal vent chimney | place: Indian Ocean: Southwest Indian Ridge | depth 2742 m m
TCCTTGATAGCCCAAAGTGCCACAGTTAAAAGAGCTATACTTGCCAAGGTTTGATTTGCTCCTCCAAAGGCAGGCCAGATAACTTTCCATGCTCCACCCCATGCAAGCCATATTCCTACGGCTGCAGTTGGTATGGACCCTATCCATTTACTTGTTATAAAATCACGAAATGAATTTTCTTTCATTGGTGCCCACAGCTCAGCCCAGGTAAATCGTCCAAGTCTGTTGCAGGTATCAAGCGTAGTCATAGCAAATGCCGCAACCCATAAACCTGCGAAAACCTCCATTGCATGAACAGGCAAACCTAAACCCGCCTTTGCTGCCAGACCATACGATTTTGTAAATATTCCGACCGGTCCGCCGGCAAATTTTAGTGTGCTTGTATAATGAGCCCCAAAATTTACTGCAGATGTGAGTAATATCTTTGCATGTTCACCTAAAACGATCAAACCGAATGCCGCTATCGAACCGACAACTATTGTTGAAAGAAAACCTTCGGTAAGCATTCCGCCTGCTCCAATCAATGATCCGCTTGATTCTTTATCAAGCTGCTTGGAACTTGTGCCCGATGAAACCAATGAGTGGAATCCGGACAATGACCCGCATGCAATTATAAGAGGAATAACCGGCCAGAACGGGCTTGGTTTGCCTGCAACAACAGCTGCGCTCCAGGTTGTATATCCCGGCACAAGTAAATGACCGCCGCCGGAAAAGCCGATAATGATCAGAGAGAGTCCGCCGACGGCAAGACCAAAGTATAATATATATGAATTCAAATAGTCTCTCGGCTGCATAAGTATCCAAACAGGCAGAGCGGCTGCTACAACAATATAGATTAGAACAGCTATCATCCATGTATGATAAGACGCATGGATAGGATATACGAGGCCGATCCAGATGGATAAGACTATAAGTATCAAGCCTATAACCGTAGCAATCGTGAAATTAATTTTTGCCTTGTAAGTCAACAAACCGAAGATGATGGCAGCTACAATAAATAGAATGAAAGCTGTAGGAACCGCAGGTTCTTTGACGAATATTATACCCATTACGGCACCAAATGCTGCAACAATTAGTATTAGTGTTAAGAAAATAAACCAGCTGAATAGATATCCTGTGCCCCTGTTGGTAAGTTCTCCGGCAATCCATGCTATTGATTTACCTTTCTTTCGTACCGATGCCATCAATGAGAGATAATCATGCACCATTCCGATAAACACATTACCGAACCATATCCACAAGATAGCCGGAATCCAGCCCCATGCAAGTGCAATTGCAGGTCCGATAATAGGAGCAGCACCTGCTATTGAAGCAAAATGATGACCAAATAAAACCCATTTGTTGGTTGGCACATAATCGACATTATCATTAAGAACAACAGACGGAGTTTTTCTCGAATCATCAACTTTGACCAAATTTTTGGACATCCTTTTGCCATATATCCAGTATCCAGCAAAATAGATAACCAAAGCCAGAATAATTAGGAATGCGGTATTCATATTCACCTCCTCAAGCTAATATAGCCTGTTACGCATTCGTTGTGCAAACAAAACCCAATTTCCGATAAATTAGGATCCACTAGATTAATTCATACATCCTCCTTAATTTCTATTTTAGCACAGAAGTCTAATTATAAAATTTCGCTTCGCGTTGTCAAGTATGAGTAAACTTTTTATTAGTAGATTACATTAATTTATGCCAAATTGCTTTAAACTTCAGGAGTGGATATAGAATTTATAGTGATACATTGATTGTTTTTTTATAACCTTTGATATACAATCACTGTATGTCATATCGAGAGTTATATTTTATAGGTATAGTTTTGCTGGCGGGGACTGCATCCCTCGGATTTTTTTGGGGTAGAAAGAAAAATCTTAGTTTGGCGCGCAGAATTGGAAAAATTACCGAAGAGTTTTTAAAACCGGTTGATCAGAATTATATATGGATTGGCGGAGAAATCGGTTATAAGGCAAGCTACATCCTCAAAGGTAGTTTTACTAAAAAATGCCGTACTATGCTAACGCTTCTTCCAAGACAATCACCCTTTTGGATCCCTGTATCATTGTTACTAACAAGGTACGACAGATTTTATATGAGTTATATTTTAGAAAAAGAGTTTTCCTGCGAGCTTTCTTTGCGTAAAAAAGGTACATGGGGCTATGATAAAAAGAGATATGGAAATTTATTCAAGAAAGAGAATATTGTTATAGACAATGTCACATATATTATGTATATAAAGGGTAATTGTCATAGAGTGAATAAAAAGGTTGTAGAATTCTTAAAGCATAATAGACAGATAAAAAGTTGCCGTATCTACCGTGATGGCAAAAAAACCATAATTGAATCGATGATTACGCCGAAAATCAATACCTTGGAGTCGTTTCTGAAAGGTTTTTCTGAATTTTGTAAAGATTTATAAAATGTTATACCGTAAAACAAAATTTGATTGGATAATAAAACAAAAAATTACGGGAAGGTGATGATTATGAAAGAGATAACAGTTAGAAGGAAAAATTCGCTTTGCGAATTGTGCGGATGGTCTATGCTCTTTTTTACGGTAACAAAGGCGTTTAAACGGATCGGAGGCGTAGAAGGTGTCGAAGGTGACTATGAAGGTGCGGCGTGGACTATTCAATATGATGGCAAAGATCAGACAAAAAAACGCATTGATCAAGTAATAGATGATATGGGGTTCTCAACACAGTAAACAGGTATCTAACTTATGCCTGCAGCAGACGCCTATTTTATCACAATGCCTTAACCTATAGAAGAGCCGAAAAATAGAGAGAAGGATAGTTTAGATATGAAGTTATTGAGATTTTTGTTAATTTTTGCTATAGGGTTGTTTTCGACTTCAGCTTATGCTTATCAACTGCACACGCTTCCTAACGGACTCAAGATAGTTACCGAAGAAAATCATACAAGTAAAGTGATAGCGGCGAGTATATGGGTAAAAGTAGGCAGTGCTGATGAATCCGCAAAAGAGGCCGGTATAAGTCATCTTATTGAGCATATGACATTCAGGGGTTCGAAGCTCTATAAGCCTGGTATGCTTGCGAAAGTTGTGGAAGAAAATGGCGGCAGAATTAATGCCTTTACCTCGAAATCGGAAACTGTTTTCCATTTTGTTATTCCATCTGATAGCTTTGGGAAGGTTTTTCCTGTCTTTGCAGATGCAGTTATAGAGCCGCTATTTAAGAGTTCGCTGATTGCAAAAGAAAAAAAACCCGTACTCGAAGAATATCGCATGGATAGAGATGAACCTTCCAGGAGGTTTATTAATGCAGCTATAGATGAGAGTTACGGCGTAAAAAGGTATGGACGACCGACTATCGGATATCCTGTGAATATCAGAAAATTTAATAGGTCGGACCTTTTGAACTATCACAGCAAATGGTATGTTCCCAACAATATGATTGTCGTGGCGGTAGGTGATTTTTATACGGCTTCAATGGTTATGCAGATAAAAGAGATATTTGGAAAATTGAAAAGGTCAGCTGTAGTTCATATAAGACCGGCGGCGGAGTCTCATAGCTTTAAATTTTTTCATATAGATGCCGCATCGGAAAGGGATCGGCTCTTTATGTCATATCCAATACCTAACATCAAAAATCCTAATAGTGTAAAACTTGATCTGCTTGCTGATATTTTAGGAGGATCAGAAGCAAGCCGTTTGGATAGAGCCCTAATTGAGACCGGTCCGCTGGCAGACTCTGTGTATGCTTATGCAATGACTCCTTTATATCCGGGTTTATTTATTATTCAGGCAGTGTCGGGACCTAAAAAAATCCTTTTGGTATATAAAACGATTCTATCTCAGATAAGGAAAATACAGGCTTACGGAGTGTCGAAGCGGGAGCTTGATGATGCTAAACTTTCGCTCACTGCAGATTTTATACGTCAGCGCAGTACAATTCCAGGCAGAGCTATGCAGCTTGGCCAGTTTGCGATAATGAATATGCTTAACTTTGAATCTCAATATATCGAACGATTGAAAGCGGTTACACAAACGGATATAAAGCAAACCGCGAGAAGATATCTCAACTCAAGATATCTCACGGTAGGTACGTTATATAACAAACAGGTTGTGTTTGGCAATGAGCTTAAGAAGTTGAGTCTTAAAAAAATCAGTGTAATAAATGAATTTATTTTAAAAAATGGTATAAGAGTGCTCATCAAAGAGAACCACTCTGCTGAAACGGTGAGTGTTGTTTCTGTATTCAAAGGGGGTCAGCTTCTGGAACCTAAAGGAGAGGCAGGCATCAGCCGACTCACTGCCGCGATGCTTACAAGGGGTTCGAAGGGATTAAAAAGAGTGGACATTTTAGAGAAGCTGGATAAAACGGCTGCTTTTATAGGCGGTTTCTCGGGTAAAAACAGTATTGGTCTATCGGGAAGTTTTCTTGCAAGATTTTTTAAAACCGATTTTAAGATGTTTGGAAATTTGTTGCTTCACCCCCTATTTCCCGATAGTCAGCTGAAGATAGCTAAAAAAGAGGCTCTTGATGCCATGAAAAGAGAGAATGAGCAGCTTGATGCCGTTCTCTTTAGGAATGTTAATAAATCTATCTATAACAATTATCCGTATTCGCACGATGAGTTGGGTGATGCTCATACCATTAAAACAATCAGTAGAAACGCTATAGTAAACTTTTACAAAGATATAGCAGTACCAAAAAATATGGTCATTTCCATAGTAGGAGATATCGATACCAAAATTGTCCTTCAGATTGTAAAAGAAACTTTTGGAAATATGAAGGAAGGTTCTACGATTAACTATCCTGCTTTTATTGTAAAACCTGAATACAAACCAATCTATATTTATAGGAATGTGCTGCAATCGCATATTGCGTACAGTTGGATTACAGGAGGTATAAAATCGAAAACATATCCTGTTCTTGACATTATTTCAGCTGCGCTTTCGGGGCAGAGCGGTATATTATTTACTGATTTAAGGGATAAGCATGGTACTTCATACACAGTAACCTCATTCTTGAGGCCGGGAATAGGTATAGGTTCATTTGTAATCTATCTTGCTACACGAAAAGGCAACTTAAAACATAGCTTGACACTTTTAAATGAAGAGCTTATAAAGCTAAAAAACGGTTTAAGCAAAAGAAAAATTGATGCGGCCAAGCGTTATCTTGTTGGAAATCTGAAGTTGTCGTTGCTCTCTAATGCTGCCCAGGCTCAAAATTATGCCCTGGATGAACTGTATGGATTGGGATATTTCTATAACCGTAAATATTATAAGAAAATTGCCATGATAACTTATCAAGAGGTAAATAGTAGAATAAAAAAACTGCTTAACTCGAAACATCTTATCGCAATTTTAGGACCTGAAAAACCATAATGAGACCACGGCACAATAAGTGCCTTCACAGAAGCCAAAGAGCCGGCGAGATTTAAAAATTGTAATTTAGTAACTGACCTTGCGCATTTAACACAGTCTCAGTGCCGGTTTTAGGATTTTGTATGGAAAAATTCCAACAACAGAAAACACTGAGACTGCTTCGTCACTTGTTCCTCGCAGTGACTAGAGAAGAGAGGCTTCGCGGTGACAAGAGGGAATCGGTCATTGCGAGCGCCCGAAGGGTACGCGGCAATCTCTCTTTTCTTGTGTCAACTCTTCACGATTCTGCTTTTTCGCATATTTGCCGGAAGAGCCTAATGTTATATAAACGGCAGAGGCGTGCCGTATTCAGGCGAGTTTTTCAGCTGTATAGGATAATTACCGGTAAAACATGCTGTACAGAAATTTTTCTTTCCTGTTGCCTCGATCATGCCGTCTAAGGATAAAAACTTTAAGCTATCGGCTGTTATATGCTTTCTTATCTCTTCAACCGTATGGCTTGATGCTATGAGCTCCCTTCTTGTTGGTGTATCAATTCCGTAAAAACAGGGTGACATGAACGGAGGGCTTGATATTCTCATATGAATTCTTTTCGCTCCAGCCTCTTTTATCATTTTAATAATTTTTTTTGATGTGGTGCCTCTTACTATAGAATCATCAACAACTATTACATCTTTTCCTTCAACAACGCTTCTTATCGGGTTTAATTTAATTTTAACACCGAAATGTCTAATTGACTGGGATGGCTCTATAAAGGTCCTACCAACATAATGATTCCTCATCAACCCCATTTCGAACCTTATGCCTGACTGTTTGGCGAATCCCAATGCTGCCGGAATACCTGAATCAGGAACAGGTATTACAATATCAGCCTCAGTTTTAAACTCTTCTGCCAGCATTATACCCAGCTTTTCCCTCACTTTATACACTGATTTTCCCCATAGTAGAGAATCCGGTCTTGCAAAATAGACATACTCAAAAATACAGCGATTTATTGAAGATTCAGCAAAGCGGTAGCTTCTTGGTCCATTTTTGTCAATTGTAATTATTTCACCCGGCTTAACGTCGCGCACAAATTCAGCTTCTATAAGGTCGAATGCGCAGCTTTCAGATGATAGTATATAACTGTCGTTTTTTTTACCAAGTGAAAGTGGTCTTATTCCATAAGGATCTACCGCCCCTATTAAAGCGTCTTTTGTCATTATCACAAGTGAATATGCACCTGTAACCTGATTAAAAACCGATGATAAATTTTCATTCAGATTGGGTTTTCGGCTTTTTGCAAGAAGCTGCAGGAAATTTTCTGTATCGCTGGAAGTGTGGAAAATAGCGCCGTCTTCTATGAGCTTATGTCTTATGGATTCAGAATTTATAAGATTGCCGTTATGAGAAATTGCAATATCACCGCTGTTGAGGTGGGCTGCAAACGGCTGTATATTGTTCGCAGACGATGTTCCTGTTGTTGAATATCTGTTGTGACCAATTGCCATATTTCCTTTTAGATCACCTAATATCTGCTTATCAAAATTGTCGGAGACTAGTCCTCTTGCTTTGTGTGCATAAAACTGTTTTTTATCTGTTGAAATAATGCCTGTTGATTCCTGTCCTCTATGCTGAAGAGCATACAAGCCCAAGTAGGTTAGATTTGCAGCATCGTTATTCCCAAATACACCAAAAACAGCACATTCATCATGAATAGTCATCTAATTAATAGATCGTTCATTGAATAAAGCCCATACGATTTATTATATATAAATTCGGCTGCTTTCAACGCTCCTGCTGCAAAGGTATCCCTGCTTGTTGCTCTATGTGATATTTCAAGCATCTCTCCCTGTCCTGCATAGATAACTTTATGATCCCCAACTATATCTCCGCCTCTTATACTATGTATGCCGATTTCGGCATCGCTCCTTTTGCCGACTAACCCGCATCTTCCATACTTTGCAATTTCCGGTAATGACAAATCCAACTGTCCGGCGATAATTTCAGCAAGTTTCTTGGCCGTTCCGCTTGGAGCATCTACCTTATTGCGATGATGAGCTTCTAAAATCTCTATATCAAATCCTTTGCCAATTAGGAGTTTTGTGATTATTTCAGTCAGCTTAAAAAGAATATTAACGCCAAGGCTCATATTTGGAGATATCAATATGGTACAATTTTTAGATGCATTTCTTATATTTTCCATATCATCATCGGTTAGTCCCGTTGTTCCTATTACCATCTTTTTATGATTTTCTCGAACAAGTTCAAGGTGCTTTAACGTTGCCGTTGGAGTTGAAAACTCAATCAGGATATCGGATTTTTTAATGGCATTTTCCGGATTATCTGTAATATGAATAGACTCTGAGACTAATGTTCCAATTGAGCCGGAACTTTTTCTTTCTATTGCACCTGATAAATTAAGATCATCGGCAAGTTCGATAAGTGCAATAAGCCTTTGTCCCATTTTTCCTGCCGCACCCGATACTGCGATGTTGATCATTTCAGCAGGCCGTAGTTTTTAAGAACAGACTCAAGTTCGTCTTTATGCTTGCCGCTTAATTGGCATAACGGAAGTCTTATCTCATCGCTAATTAAGCCGAGCATAGAACATGCCGCTTTTGCAGGGATGGGATTAGTTTCAATGAACATAGCTTTATGAAGATTATAAAGTTTTCTGTGAATTTGCATTGCATCAGCGTATCTGCCGGCTATAGTGGCTTTTGTAAGTGATATTACACCTTCAGGCCATACATTTGATGTTACCGAAATTATTCCCTTGGCCCCAATCGACATTAAAGGAAGCGCCATGAAATCGTCACCGGACAAAACGGTGAATCCCTTTTTGGACTTGACTAAGATTTCAGTCGCCTGTCTGATAGATCCCGAAGCCTCTTTTATTGCAACAATGTTTGGAATTTGAGATAACTTTGCAACCGTATCAGGATCAATGTTAGAACATGTTCTTGACGGAACATTGTACAATATCACAGGGATTCCGCATTCGGCAATCTTTGCAAAATGCATATATAATCCTTCTTGAGTTGGTTTATTGTAATACGGTGCAACTGACAAAACAAAATCCGCCCCTGCTTTTTTTGCATATTCGGTTAAGCTGATCGCCTCAGCAGTGCTGTTTGCACCTGCTCCTGCAATAACCGGAACTTTGCCGTTTACTGCATCAACGGCACATTCAATAACCTTATGATGCTCATCGGTATTTAAGGTAGCTGATTCGCCTGTTGTTCCAACGGGAACAATACCGTTGATTCCAGCTTTAAGCTGCCTTTCAATAAGTCTTTTGTATCCCGGCAGATCCAATGCCCCATTTATAAATGGTGTGATAATTGCTGTAATAGAACCTTGCAAATCTTTCATTTCATCCTCCTGCTTTGCTATAAACTAATGCTGTGCACTTCTTAAATCAGCTATTACAATTTATATCATCTTTAGGCAATTGACAACAGCTTTTTAGATACTAAAATACAATTTATGCATTCAATTAGTTTAAACGAGTTTAAGCTCAGGTATGGGTTTGATAGAAATTATGACAAAAATCTCAATTGCCGCCTCCCGCTGATGCAGATAAGTTATGCTTGATTTGAAAAAGAATTTTCATAACGATCTCATATCTTACCGAAATGTTAATAAATTCTTTATTGACAGTGATTTCATGATACAGCAAATATTTATATGAAAAAGGTTATAGCTATTTCTAATCAAAAAGGCGGTGTTGGAAAAACAACGACTGCAATAAATGTATCTGCTGCCCTTGCCATTTCAGGTAAAAAAGTTTTGCTTGTAGATATTGATCCGCAAGGCAATGCAACCTCCGGTTTCGGATTAAGCAGAGATCAGTTTGATTATTGTATTTACCATGTATTGATAGGTGAAAAAACAATTGAGCAGGCAACATATAGTATTGATCAATTCAAAATTGATATAGTTCCATCCGACATATCATTAATAGGGGCAAATATTGAGCTGGTAAATTCCAAGAACAGAGAAACATTGCTTAAAAACGCCCTTAAAGATGTTAGGGATAAATACGATTTTATTATTCTTGATTGCCCGCCATCGCTTGGTCTATTAACTGTAAATGCTCTTGTGGCATCAGATTCGGTATTGGTACCTGTTCAATGCGAATATTATGCCCTGGAAGGTGTGACGCAGCTTATGAATACTATTCAGATTATTCAAGGCACATATAATGAAGAATTGAAAATCGAAGGTTTTCTGCTTACCATGTATGATAAGAGAAATAATCTTTCCATTCAGGTTGCAAATGAAATGAGAAAACATTTTTCAGACAAGGTTTTTTCTACAAAAGTCCCGAGAAATGTTCGTTTATCTGAAGCACCAAGCTTTGGCAAGCCGATTATCTACTATGAGTTGAAGTGTGCCGGTTCACAAAGCTATCTTGCGCTTACCAAAGAACTTATTGCCAATGCATCATAGCCTCGGCAAAGGCCTTTCGGCGTTAATAACTGATGCCGATAACCAAAGGATAAGTCATATTAAAACCGACCTTATCCTACCCAACCCGTTTCAGCCAAGGCATACTTTTGATGATGAAAGTTTGAAAAAACTTTCTGAAACCATACAAAAGGACGGGATGTTAGAACCCATACTGCTGAGGAAAACAGGCAAAGGGTATCAAATTATAGCAGGGGAAAGGCGCTTGAGAGCTGCTAAACTTGCTGAATTCAAGAATGTTCCTGCGATAATCAGGCAGAATATATCAGATGAGGAGATGGCGAGATTTGCGCTGATAGAAAATCTTCAGCGTGAAGAACTCACCTGCGTAGAGGAAGCTGAAGGATATAAGAGATTGATTACTCAGTTTGGATACAGCCAGCAAAGATTATCTTTGATTATAGGGAAAGACAGGGCTACGATTGCCAATACCGTGAGGATTCTTAATTTATCAGGTGTAGTAGTTAGGTTTCTCCAGCAGCGCTTATTGTCGTTGGGTCATGCCAAAATCCTATTATCGGTTAGTGATGAGGATAAACAGATAAAATACGCTGAATATGCGATTAAAAATAAGCTATCCGTGAGACAGTTGGAGTCGGCAACCCGCAAAAATCAACAGGTTAACCTGTCTGTACGTGAAAGAACATATAAAAACTATGAAGAGGCAATCTCCAATTTTTTTAAGCTTCCCGTAACAATCAGCAACAATAAAATAATACTGAAATACAAAGAGGCGGCAGAACTGGAAACTGTTATTAGTAAATTGTCTTTTATAATGAAGCGATGAAAATTGAAATGAAAGAGCAAGAGTCCATAAGAGGGCAGGGCAGTTAAGCAGCTGATTATGAAACCGGTTCTGATAACTGTAGTTCTATGTTTTAGTTTCTTAAGCTTTAATTATCATAACGCACTATCTTTGACAGTCAAGAATGCTATTGATCTTGCAATAAAAAACAGTCCTCAGCTTAATGCGGAAAGATGGAACAATAAAATTGTGCTTCAAAATCTTAAAATGTCATACTCACCTTTTTACCCTCATTTATCGGTTAACTATTCTTTTACTCATACACATAATTTTGGTCTTAGTGCACAAGAGAATTTGAACAGTGCCCAAGCGTTAGTCAGCTTATCTGTTTTCAACGGCTTTGCAGATATATCAAGAGTTAAAGAGGGCAAACTGCTTGTATCAGCAGAAAAACTTACAGAAAACAAGGTATTGGCAGGAATCGCATACGAAGTTCTGAAAAAATATATCAGCCTAATTTATCTCAAAAATGTTGTTGCTGTCCGTAAAAAAATAGTTAAAGACACAAAACAGAATCTTGCTGTTGCAATTTTTAGAAACAAAGAAGGACTCACGCCTCTGTCTGATGTATGGAGATGGCAAACAGAAGTCGCCGTTGCAAAGTTCGATCTGATTAATTCAATAGGGAATTTTAACAGTGCAGATATAAACCTTGCCAATATTATTGGACTTCCGAAAAGGAAAATTACTGAAATATTAAGCCCTGATGTAAATAATATAAAATTTAATATCTCTGCCGTATCAGATTACGATACTGAAATAGCAAAGATAGAGCAAAATGTGCAATCCGAAAAAGTAAGAGAGTCCGAATCAGGATATTTTCCAAGTATTAATGTTTCATATAGTTATAACTGGCAAGACACGAAGTTCTTCCCTGAAAGGTTTAATGAAATCGCTGCCGTTTCAGTTAGTTTGCCTCTATTTGAAGGTTTTTTGACTAAAAATAGCGTTGATGAAGCGAGAGCTGAACTCATGAAATCTAAATATGAATATATAGACAAAAAAAATGCACTTGTAACAAATATCAGGCTATTGAGAAATAGGCTGAAGACAGACGGGCTGCTTATCAATGAAGCGAATATCTCGCTTTCCAGGGCAAAAAAGGATAGATTAGCTGCATTGGATAAATACAAAGAAGGCATAGGAAATCTTACGGAACTGCTGCTTGCCGAGAATTCATTACGAGATTCATATCTTAATTCTGCCGAGCGGAAGCTTGCTGTTCTTTTAGACAAAGCAGATATAGAAGAAACTACAGGATCGTACGGTTTATATTTTAAGGATCTTAAATTTTTGACAAATGTTATTTTACGCTGATTTTACTATTACTCACTATGTAAACGAAAGGAGAAAATGAAAAAATGTTAAATGTGATAGAAGATTATAGGTTGTCGGTAAATGCTGAATGAAAGAAAGGTTGAAGTTGGATTATCAATCTTCACGGAAATGACGAAACAAGGGGCAACAATGATAAACGTGTGTTTATGAAGAAAGTTTTATGGATCTCCGGTACGGTTATTGTTGTCATACTGCTGATTTATTTTTTCGGTTTTCATAAGTCTAATAAGAAATTTCATCATTTTACCAAA
>VAOW01007657.1_pt1 | contig 12184 bp, 10 predicted proteins | sample 3393921 | NCBI WGS metagenome assembly VAOW01 (sample SAMN08290428, study PRJNA428436) | hydrothermal vent metagenome | isolation source: Deep-sea hydrothermal vent chimney | place: Indian Ocean: Southwest Indian Ridge | depth 2742 m m
ACTCAATCATTCCGCAACGCATCTGTTGCATGCCGCGCTGCACAAGATCCTGGGCGACCATGTCAAGCAGAGAGGTTCGCTGGTAGCCCCGGATCGTTTGCGTTTCGATTTTTCGCATTCCCAACCGATCACGGCGGATCTGCTGCGCCAGGTCGAGGCTCTGGTTAATGCCGAGGGTCGGCGTAATTGGGCTATCGAGACTCAGCAGATGGGCTATCAAGCAGCACTTGAATTGGGTGCCATGGCGCTATTTGGTGAGAAATATGGCGATCAGGTGCGGGTTCTTAAAATGGGTGATTTTTCCACTGAATTGTGTGGCGGTACCCATGTGCAGCGCACAGGTGATATTGGCTTGTTCAAGATCTCGACCGAGAGCGGGGTGGCCTCGGGGGTGCGGCGTATCGAGGCGCTGACCGGGGCCAGCGCGCTGCATACCGTGAATAAGGCTGAAGAGCAATTGGGAGCCGTTGCCAGACAGCTCGGTTGTCCATTTGCTGAGGTGGCTGAACGTTTGCATATTTTACTTGAGAGACAGCAGCAAACCGGTCGGGAACTGCTGGCAGCACGCAGTAAAGCAGCTGGTTCAGCCACGATGGATCTGGCTGCTAAGGCCCTATCCATTGATGGCGTACGGGTTGTGGCTGCACGTCTCGATGGCCTGGATGCCAAAGCTTTGCGAGAGGGTGTGGATGGACTCAAACAGAAACTCACTGATGCGGTGATTTGTCTCGCTAGCGCCTCTGATGGCAAGGCTTTGCTGGTTTGTGGAGTCAGTGGTAAAGCCCTGCAGCGGAGCAAAGCCGGTGAAATTGTTGCGCATCTTGCGGCGCAGATCGGTGGCAAGGGTGGCGGGCGCCCGGATCTCGCGCAAGGTGGCGGTAGCGATGGCCCACAATTGGATCAGGCACTAGGTGATTTGCCGAGCTGGCTCACCTCGAAATGGGCGGGTAGGTAAACGGTTATATCAGCTTTTTCGGATTGGCTTATTAGATCTTACGATTTGTATGTAAGTTTGCACGGACCGGGTCTCTAAGATAGTATTTACAACCTGCACAGCCACCATACTGTGTATGTTGTGGCGGCTGTGAACCTGCGCCTTGGAAGGTTTTCGGTAGGATGGTGCGAGGGTGCGCTGCGAAGCCGATGTGTCTATTGATTAGTTAAATTATTCAGGAGTTGTCCCCCATGCTGATTCTGACCCGAAGGGTCGGTGAAACCCTGATGGTTGGTGATGATGTAAGCATTACCGTGCTTGGCGTCAAAGGCAATCAGGTGCGCATCGGTATCAATGCGCCGAAAGAAATCGCCGTGCATCGTGAAGAAATTTATCAGCGAATTAAGGCTGAGCAAGCAAGTGCGGCGAGTGCGGCGAGTGGCAGCACCCCAGACGATCCCGAACCGCAAAGCGAGTAAGACTTTGCACTGGCGTCCCCCGACGCTACCTACTGATCCTGAAAACAATCCGGAGAGATGCCCGAGAGGCTGAAGGGGCTCCCCTGCTAAGGGAGTATAGGGTTTATAGCCTTATCGTGGGTTCGAATCCCACTCTCTCCGCCACTTTTCAAGAATCTACAGGACTAGCATTTACCAGGGCGATGGTAATGCCGCAGTTGGATGAGAAGCCACGGATAGAAATCGGGTTCGACGGAATCGTCGGGAACGATTTCGGACCGCTGTAGGCGGGCCCGTAGCGCGCAGGGGGAGGCTCAGGATGAGCACGTAGGATGTGGTGAGGCACGAACCGCATCAATCGAGTGTGGCACGACACCGGTTAATACCATTTAATGCCATTCGAGCCACTTATCGTCACTACAACCCCTGCCACCACGAAAACGTAGTAGCAGGGGGGGGGGCTAATCGTCAATCAGGCTTTATCGTAGTCTGATTGGTGAGTACCAAGCCCTGCTTGCCCATACGCATTTCAAGGCTCGCGCTACGGACCATCTGCATGTTCTTACGGAAGCTTTGTAGAGCCTGAAGTTGTAACTTGGCTTCGAGAACTGTTGATGGATGGGTGGCGTAGGCGATTTTGCGGGTCTGCATGGCGATGATATTCTTCATCAAGTCGTAAATTGCCGCTCCCGTGTAGTGCGCCGCCATTAGGAAGCCGGGTTGTGCCGGAGCAGCCTTCATCAGTTTGGCCAGTTTCTCGTTTTCGTTCTGGCCTACACCTACTCCGATACGGTGAGGACTCAGTGCCAGCCATAGCGGTTCAGTGATCCGTGTCGCGAGTTTCGGTGCGTTGATCAGAACCGGAACACTATCCGGCTTAATCTTGGCATTACGCAAACCGGGGACGGTAGCCCGTGAAAGTGCCAGCAGCCCCCGTGGATTGCTGCTGGTGACGACTACCTGGGCACGCAAACCGGCCATCTTCCCAGCCGCATGTTGTGCGGGAAGCTGGTCGATTGCCACTCCAACACCGGTAAGTTCACCAATTGGCGGGATACCCAACTTGGGAAGGTTGTCCCGCATCCTGGCAAAAACACGATTCAGATTTGTCAGTTTCCCACAAGTGAAGGGTTGGGCAGCCACCGCATCGGCTTGAGCTATCCAAAAATCACGAATCTTGGCAATAGGTATCGCCACCAGGATCGCGAGAGGGGCTTTGTCAATACTCTTCAAACCCGGCAGATAGGTGGGCAGTGCACTAAAAGCCTTAATAATACCGGGAGCCAGCCGGATGTCGACACGGCTGTCCAACTGATTGGCTTCGATCCGGGTCGCTCCTGCACTGATCTCGGGTACGTGCGAGGCGATGCGTTTGGCACCCACAGCACAGTTGGCAGACAGAACCGACGCCTTGTTCTTCAATAAGGTGCGCAGCATGGGATCTTTATCGCTGAAGATCGTCTTTACGATACGATCAATATGGATGTCGGTGATGATGGAATCCTTTCTATAGCCATGGTGATCGGCTAACTCGCTTAGTTGATTCGTGCTCTGGAGACTCTTTCCCGGACGTTGTATGCCCAAGATCCGCTTGAGTAATTCAGGTTTGGCCTTGCCAGGTGCTAAGGCCAGCACGCCCTGTTGGTCCTCGACCGCAATCAGTAGCTGGAGAGGGGCTTTGCCAAGCGTAATATGCCAGTACGCTTGTTTTCCCAGCATCGCCTTGGGGAAGGCTTGGCCGTAGCCATTCTGCAGCCGCTGGAGCATGGCCTGAAAGGCGGCCACATCGCTTATCTGGAAGCGAACTACTGGAATCAGGCCGATACCGTAGATCGCCGTGAGCCCCTTAATGCGGATGCCCGAGTGTTGGGCAAATGCTTGCAAATTACCTTGATCGAGTTCGTTAGCTATGGCATCAAGAAGTCCCGCTAACTGAGGATTGTGGGCCTTAGATTTCTGGCTTAGCCTACGCAAGGTGGCTATCTGACTGGGTAGAGAGAATGCCAATAGCCTTGATTGGATCTTGAATTGGTGTTCATTGATAGGCTGGATGTTGGCGAAGACAAACGGCGTATCAGCAGGAACATAGCTAAGCGGAGTATTACCCGATTTGCGCCCACAAGCCGCGAGTCCGATGAGCAGCAACGCTAGTATAAAAATACGTGCGGATATGTGAGTCTGACGTGAAAACATGAGCGTCCCTTGCCGATAAAAAATGGCAGTATCTCAGAATCATCCGGGTTATGCTGGCCTGTAGTGATGCGGCCGCTGAGGTGCACAGATCTTGAGACACAAAAAAGTCCGCCCGGAAGCGGCCCTGATTCGGTTGGGATGGTTTTGAATTCAGGCCAGGCCCGCCTGCTTCATGACTTCGGAAGCAAAATCATCTTCTTTCTTTTCGATGCCTTCACCCACTGCGAGACGTTTGAAGCTGATAACCTCGGCGCCAGCTTGCTGCAGTGCCTGTGCGACGGTCATCTGGTTGTCCAAGGCGTAGTTTTGGCCAGTTAGACACATCTCGGCGAGAATCTTGTGCAATTTACCCTGAATGATCTTTTCCATGATCTCCGGGGGTTTGCCTGAATCCTGAATCTGCGCGAGAGCAATCTCCTTTTCCTTTTGCACAATTTCCGATGGAACCTGATCTATTGAAAGATACTGAGGGTTCATGGCAGCGATATGCATCGCAATGCCCTTGGCCAATTCTTCCGAACTGTTACGTACGTCTACCAGCACCCCGATGCGGTTGCCGTGAACATAGGTGGCCAGCGTTGCTTGGGCATCCATACGCAGTAACCGGCGAACCTGGATATTCTCGCCACACTTAGATACCAGAGTCTGGCGAGCTTCCTCGATCGTGCCGCCTTGCTCTATCACGATGGTCTTCAAGGCAGTAATCGTGGTGGTCTCGTGATCCAGCGCGGTTTGTGCCACCATCTTGGTAAAGGCGGCAAAGTTTTCATCTTTGGCCACAAAGTCCGTTTCAGAATTGACTTCAATCAGTACCGCACTAGCACCGGATTGCGCTAAGGAGATATGGCCTTCAGCGGCAATGCGGCCGGCCTTCTTGTCGGCTTTCGAGAGACCTTGTTTACGCAACCATTCGACAGCCGTTTCCAGATTGCCAGTATTCTGGGTGAGTGCCTTTTTACACTCCATCATCCCGGCCCCGGAACGCTCGCGCAGTTCTTTGACCATTTGAGCGGTGATCTGCATGGATTCTTTACCTCAGTCAGTGCGCGCCGGAGCTTGAGTCAGCGGCGCGCTCATGGATTCATTTTTTGGCTGCAGCTGCGGGAGCCTTCTCGGATGTTGCAGCGGGCGCCTTCTCGGCTGCGGCAGCCGGAGCTTTCTCAGGTGTTGCAGTCGAGGCTTCAGCCTTGGGCTTGGCAGGTGGGGCCGGACGGGCGGCAGTATTGCTACGACGATTGGCCGGTTTACGGCGTGGCGCAGTATCTTTTTTCTTGGGGTCGCGAGTAATCGGATTGCCCGCGGCATCGAGTTCCACAAATTCGTTGGCATCACCCTGGCTAGCAATTGGCGCGGCAGCTTTACCTTCAAGTACCGCATCAGCAGCGGCACGAGTGTAAAGTTTCACCGCACGGATGGCATCATCATTACCAGGAATGGGATAGTCCACCAAGGATGGGTCATAGTTGGTGTCCACTACAGCAATGACAGGGATACCCAACTTACGGGCTTCCTGTACTGCGATGTTTTCGTAGCCGATATCGATTACGAACATGGCATCGGGAACGCGAGCCATATCCTTGATGCCACCCAGCGAGGACTCAAGCTTGGTCCGTTCACGGCGCCGGGCCAAGACTTCACGCTTAACCAGTTTTTCAAAGTGGCCGTCTTTTTCCATAGACTCAAGCTCTTTGAGCCGGGTTACTGATTTCTTGATGGTACGGAAATTGGTAAGTGTGCCACCGAGCCAGCGTTGTGAGACGAAGGGCATGTCGCAGCGCTGTGCTTCGCTTTCGATACTCTCGCGAGCTGCGCGTTTGGTACCGACAAAAAGTATCGTGCCACGTTTCTGAGCCATGCCGGAGAGAAAGTTCAGCGCATCCTGGAACAGAGGTACGGTACGTTCGAGATTGATGATGTGAATTTTGCCACGGGCACCGAAGATGTAGGGGCCCATTTTCGGATTCCAGTAACGGGTTTGGTGACCGAAATGAACGCCTGCTTCGAGCATTTGGCGCATGGTGACTTGAGGCATAGGTATGCTCCGTTGGCCCGTAGGCCTATTGGGTTGAGACTTCCACGTATCCCCGTGTCGACCCCGTTCGGCATGAGCTAGAGTGGCTTGCAAAAGTACCACCAAGCAGACATAAAGACGGGGCACCCCGACAAGCGGTGCCAATACGTGTGTGAATTTGGGCTATCCAGCCCGACGAACTAACTGTGGATAGTATAATCGTTTGCGTTGCAGGTTGTAGACGATAACCATCACCAGCCAGCAAAGCCGTTTAATCATAGCCGACCTACAAAGCGAGCAGCAAGTATGCGAACCCCAGACCGAAATGTAAACGTAAGCATCAAGACTCCGACTGACATTGAAAAAATGCGGGTAGCCGGGCGCCTGGCCGCTGAGGTTCTGGCCATGATTGGCGAGCATATCAAGGCAGGGGTAACGACCGAAGAACTCGATCAGATTTGCTACCAACATATCACCCAAGTGCAGCATGCGGTGCCTGCCAACGTTGGATACCGAGGATTCCCCAAGACCCTGTGTACTTCGGTCAATCACGTGATTTGCCACGGCATACCCACCGCAGGCAAAGTGCTCAAGGATGGTGACATCCTCAATATCGATATCACCGTGATCAAGGATGGTTGGCATGGTGACACCAGCCGCATGTATTTCGTTGGCGATCCCTCGGTGCGGGCCAGACGACTGGTCGATACGACCCATGAAGCCATGATGGCGGGCATTCTTATGATCCGGCCGGGAGCCACGCTAGGCGATATTGGCCACGCCGTGCAGCAGGTGGCGGAACAGGTCGGCTTCTCGGTGGTGCGTGAGTATTGCGGCCACGGTATCGGCCGGATCTACCATGAGGATCCACAGGTACTTCACTACGGCGATCCTGGTACCGGATTGCTGCTGCAGAAGGGTATGGTGTTTACCGTTGAACCGATGATCAATGCGGGCAAGCCGCAGACCCGACTGTTACCCGATGGCTGGACTGTGGTCACCAAGGATCATTCGCTATCGGCTCAATGGGAGCACACCATTGCAGTAACCGATGACGGTTTCGAGATTCTTACCCCCTGGCCCGACGCCATCTGACGGGGTGAATAGGTTCATCCCAAAAGCGTTACCTACGCCACCTCGTTTGCCAGCGGCGGTACCGAGATCGGGCATCTCGGGTGAGGCCCGCTTGGCTTTGCACCAGTTATTGGCCGATTACCAGCGGTCTTTGGCACTGGCCTTCGATGCCGGAGCCAGTGCGACAGCACTTTGCATGGCGCGGTCCAATCTGGTGCAACGGGTCATTGAGCACCTCTGGGTAGCCTTTCTTGGTGATATTCCCGGCTTGTCCCTGTATGCCCTGGGAGGGTTTGGTCATGGCCTGTTATATCCGGCTTCGGATGTCGACTTACTGGTGTTGAGCCAAGGTAAACCGGTGTCTGGCAAGCGCGGACTGGAGTCTTTATTTGCCATTATTTGGGATATCGGCCTGGCCCCCGGGCATGCTGTACATGAAGTGGATACCTGCCGGGTGCTGGCTCGGAAGGATCAGAGCGTTTTCACTTCTCTGCTTGATGCGCGGCGCATTGCCGGTGATGTAGGTATGGATAAACGGCTGGCCGAAGTGGTCGACGATGTGGGTATGTGGCCGCCGGAAATATTCCTTGCCGCCAAGCGCGAGGAACAGGCGCGACGTTATCGTCGTGCTGGAGACAGCACATTCCGGCTCGAGCCCGACCTTAAGGATGGTCCGGGTGGACTCCGTGATCTGGATATGTTGCGTTGGCTCGGTAGCAAGGTATTCAGGGATGGTGCTTATGCCTGCTGGACTAAGGAGGGCTTGCTGGATACGCGGGAAGGGGAAGCGTTGGATCATGCTGGAGAAGTACTGGCGAGGGTCCGATATGCCCTGCATCTGGAAGCCGGACGTCGCGAGGAACGACTTCTCTTCGATTACCAACGGGCCCTGGCGGAACGGCTTGGTTATCACGATAGCCCGGCGGGTGGGCTGGGGGTCGAGCAGTTCATGCAGGCGTATTACCGATCTGCGGCAACCATCGAACGGCTTAGTGACGAAGCGCTGCGCCGGTTGGCCGATCATCTGCAGCCGCCACCTCCCGCTGAATCGCTGGACCATGATTTTCAACGCCGTGGGACCACGGTTGAGCCTCGCAGTGCCGAGTTGTTCATACAGCGCCCGGCAGCATTGCTCGAGATCGGTATGCACATCGGCGCGGCAAATGGTATTACCGGGCTCAGCCCCACAGCGCGCCGCTGGATGCGCCAGGCATTGCGGCAGAATGCGGAACTGGCCGAAGATAGCGAGGCTCTGGTGGCGTTTCGCCAACTTTTGCAACGTGCTGAACAGGCTGTACCGGCACTGGTTGCCTTGGCCAGGCAGGGGGTGCTGGCAGCATTGATTCCGGCGTTTGCGGGAGTGAGCGGGCGCATGCAATACGACCTGTTCCATATTTATACCGTGGACCAGCATACCTTGCGGGTACTGGCGCAGATGGCACGTTTTGCCGGTTCGGATACTGCTCAGGAGTTGCCACTAGCCGTGGGGATCTGGAACCGCCTGGAATCCCCGGAGCTACTGTTGCTGGCGGGGTTGTTTCACGATGTTGCCAAAGGCCGTGGCGGGGACCATTCGGTTCTGGGTGAAGACGAGGCGCGCCGGTTTGCGCAGCGTTTGGGACTGGATGACGATGCCGTCGAGCAAGTGGCCTGGCTGGTGCGCTGGCATCTGTTGATGAGCACCACGGCACAGCGCCAGGATATCGGTGATCCTAAAGTCGTGCGGGTATTCAGCGAGCGGGTGGGTGATACCGATCACCTGGATATGCTCTATCTCCTGACCGTTGCGGACATCATCGCTACCAGCCCGAAGTTGTGGAACGGCTTCAAGGATCGGCTGCTGGCTGACCTGTACCTGGCGGCGCGCTATCGATTGCGGGGTGAGGGCGAAGTACCGGAGCACGCCGAGGAACGTGCTGCACACTGTCGGGCCATAGCCCTGGAGCGCCTGGTGGCAGGCGGCCTCGATCCGGCTACGGTTCTATCCATATGGGAAGGGCTGCCGATGGCGCTGTTTCTGCGGCATCGACCGGAACAGGTGGTCTGGCAAACCCGCACGTTGCTGGCTGCGGACGGACGCATGCCCTGGGTGGCCGTGCTGGCGCAGTCAGTACGTGGTGGTAGCGAGATGCTTATCCTTGCAGCGGATCGGGATGGCCTATTCGCACAGGTCACTTCCGTACTTGATCGACTGGGTTTTTTGGTGCGGGAAGCCCGCATTCTCGGTGCCGGGGTTGGCCGCGCCATCGACAGCTTTGTCCTGCTGGATGCCGCCACCCAGGCTCCGGCCAGTGCGAAGCGGGCCGAGTCCTTGCGTGCCGCCCTACAGAGCGCACTGCAATCAGAAACCCGTCCCCGCCGACCTAAGCGGGTGCTGTCACGTCGCTTGCGGCATTTTCAGCGTTCCCCACGATTGGCCTACACCACCACCGCCGATGGTGAACGTACCCGGTTAGCCTTGGTTGTCAGCAATCGTCCAGGGCTGCTTGCGGCTGTTGCCGAGGCATTTCTGGAGGCTGAAGTGCGGGTTCACGATGCGCGCATTGCTACCTATGGCGAACGGGTCGAAGATTTTTTCGAATTGACTAATCGGTCAAACCAACTTCTCAACGAGGGCCACATGCGCGCTTTGGAAAAGGCCATCTATGCGCGCCTTGACCCAAAAATTTCTTCATCCAAACGAGGTAATCATGTCTGCACTTGAATCCATTATCGGTGATGCATATCTGCGCCGGGAGCAACTTGAAACCACGGAGATCGAAGCAACGGTCCGTCCTGCTGTCGATCAGGTCATGGACCTGCTCGAAAAGGGTGAACAGCGCGTCGCTGAGCCCGACGGACAGGGTGGATGGGTCGTGCATACCTGGCTCAAGCAGGCTGTGCTGCTGTATTTCAGACTGCACGGGAACCGGGTCATGGATGGCGGGTGCATGGCGGCTTTCGACAAGGTTCCGTTACGTTTCGCCGATGCCGAGGAGGGGGTTTTCCGGCATGCGGGTGCCCGGGTGGTGCCCGGTGCCCTGGTACGCCGCGGAGCCCATATTGGACGTGACGTGGTGTTGATGCCGAGTTACGTCAATATCGGTGCACATGTTGGTCCGGGGACCATGGTAGATACCTGGGCAACGGTCGGTTCGTGCGCGCAGATCGGTGCTCGTGTGCACCTGTCGGGAGGAGTGGGGATCGGCGGTGTGCTCGAACCTCTGCAGGCAGCGCCAACCATTATCGAGGATGATTGCTTCATCGGAGCTCGTTCGGAAGTGGTCGAGGGCGTGATCGTCGAACGTGGCAGTGTTATCGGTATGGGGGTGTTTCTCGGCCAGTCGACCCGTATCTACAATCGCGCCACGGCTGAGATCAGCTACGGCCGGGTACCGGCCGGCAGCGTGGTAGTTGCCGGCAGCCTGCCGGCCCGGGATGGCTCGCATAGCCTGTATGCCGCCGTAATCGTCAAACAGGTCGATGCCAGAACCCGTGCCAAGACGGGAATCAACGAGCTGCTGAGGAGCGGCGAATGAGTGTGACGATGTTTGGCCTGGATCGTTGCGACCCCTGCCGCAAGGCCCGCCGGTGGTTGGAACGATTCGGTATCGAATATCGCTTCGTGGATCTGCGCGAACAACGCCCCGAAGCACAGCAATGGTTGGATTGGGCCCGGCAGGCCGGTGGTTGGGAGGTCTTGGTCAACAAGGCCGGCACAACCTGGCGAAATTTGTTGCCACAACGCAAAAGTCCAGGCACCGATGCCGAATGGACCTTATTGCTGCGCGAATATCCCGCCCTGGCGCAACGTCCCTTGTTGGTGCTTGAGAACGGGCACTTGCAGCAGCGTTTCAGTGACAATATGTACAAGAAATTATTTGCCGATAAGCTGGAGAAGTGCCGGTGATCCGAAAGTACCCAGGCCCGGATCGGCAGGTTTCGTCGTTGCGGCAGCGACTCATCGTCTCATTCGTATCGCTGAACCACCATGTCCGATGTGCTTGACCTGACTCTGGAACTGCTGCGCCGCGTTTCGGTGACCCCCAATGATGCGGGTTGCCAGGCGCTGCTGGCCACCCGTCTGCGACGGGCGGGCGTGCATTGCCAAACCATGCATTTTGGTGAGGTCGACAATCTCTGGGCGTGCCATGGGGCCGGGGGGCCGGTATTGGTGTTCCTGGGACACACCGATGTGGTGTCGAGTGGCCCGGAAGCAGACTGGTCGTCGCCGCCGTTCGAGCCGGTCATTCGTGACGGCAGCTTATACGGTCGTGGTGCTGCGGACATGAAAGGGGCGGTGGCCGCCATGACCCTGGCAATCGAGGATTTTGTCGCGGCGTATCCGCAGCATCCGGGCACGGTAGCCCTGTTGCTGACCAGTGACGAGGAAGGACCAGCTCGTGATGGTGTGCGCCGGATCGCCGAGCAGTTTCGTCGCAGCGGCCAAGGTATCGACTGGTGTGTAGTGGGGGAGGCGTCCTCGCATGAGCGGCTGGGTGATCTGATCCGTATCGGCCGCCGGGGCTCGCTGACCGGAAAGCTGCGTATCCACGGCATACAGGGCCACGTGGCCTATCCCGAACAGGCACGCAATCCCGTCCACGCTTTTTCCGCCGTCCTCGCGGAATTGCTGGCCGAACGCTGGGACGAGGGCGATGGTGATAGTGATTTTCCACCCACCTCATTACAGTTTTCCAACCTTCACGCCGGGGCCGGGGCCGACAACATCATTCCCGGATCACTCGATGCGGTATTCAATTTTCGCTACAGCACGGCCAGCACGGCGGCTAGCTTGCGTGATCGGGTCGAGGCCATCTTGCAGCAACACGAACTCGAATACGAACTGGAGTGGCACCATTCGGGCGAACCGTTTCTGACTGCTGAAGGTCGCTTGCGTTCCGTAGTGCGCGCCGTGCTAGTCGATCAGTTCGGGAAAGCGCCGGAGGAGAGTACCGGCGGCGGCACCTCCGACGGTCGCTTCATCGCTCCACTGGGAGCTGAAGTGATCGAATTGGGTCCGGTCAACGCCAGTATTCACAAAGTGGATGAACATATTGCCATTGCCGACCTGGAGCAATTGCCCGGTCTGTATCAGGCCTTGGCCGAGCGCCTGTTGGTATCTTGAGTAACTGTCCAGTCCCGTCTGATTCTTTGGACGTCTAACAAAGAGTTCAGGTCGATCCTTGCGCCAGAAGCGGATCGCTTGCAAGGGCGTTTTATGACCGAGTGCTCGTTGTGGCAAGTGTTTGTTGTAGAGCTTTTCATAGCGCTCCAGCGTGGTTTGCAGATCGTCACGAGAACGAAAACGGGTGGTGGCAAGAATGTCGCTGATGCGCCCGTTAAAGCGTTCGACCATGCCGTTGGTCTGCGGGTGGCGGGGCTTGGTCAGACGATGTTCGATGCCGAGCCAGGCGCACTCGCGATCGAAGGCGTGGTCGCCTGAAGGAGTCTTGTTCTTGCTGGTAAAGCGGTCGGTGAACGGACTGCCGTTGTCGGTGAGCAGCTTGACGATCTTCATGGGGGCGGTGCGCT
>VAOW01005932.1_pt1 | contig 12149 bp, 10 predicted proteins | sample 3393921 | NCBI WGS metagenome assembly VAOW01 (sample SAMN08290428, study PRJNA428436) | hydrothermal vent metagenome | isolation source: Deep-sea hydrothermal vent chimney | place: Indian Ocean: Southwest Indian Ridge | depth 2742 m m
CGTATTCAAAAAGGACAGGCTGTGGAGACCAAAAAGCTGATAAAAAAGTAAACCATGAAGTGCCGTAAACTGTTGATGTTTTTCTTGTTTGTTCTGCCTGCCGCAGTAGTGGCACAATTTGCTCCGGCAGCGGGACAAGCGGGAACTACGGCCATCTACAAGGATAGTACTGCCTTTACGGGCTGGGCTGTTTCCTGTAAAGTTACTCGCGGTTTCATCAATATCGAAGACACCACGGAAACATACACGCAAGGCGACAGTACGTCAAATCGTGCCTTTTTCGGAACGGCTGAGAATGCTGTTGGGAAACCGGGTAGTGCAACGGATGTGGTTAGCCTCGGAGATGGCGGAGCCGCCGTACTTACATTTGCACACCCCATAACCAATGGTCCAGGTCCTGATTTTGCCGTTTTTGAAAATGGTTTTCAGGCACAAGTCGCTCCTTTTGAATACTATCTTGAACTGGCTTTTGTAGAGGTAAGCACCGATGGAAAGCGCTTTGTCCGGTTTCCTTCTGTCTCGTTGACGCAGGACACCTTGCAGATTGATGGCTTCGGGCAACTCAATCCGGAGAAAATCCATAACCTCGCCGGGAAATATGTAATAAATTACGGAACTCCTTTCGATTTAGAAGATATCGCCGATAGCACGGGTATTGACATCGACAGCATTAACTATGTGCGCATTGTGGATGTGGTAGGCGATATTGATTCTGCGTATGCCCGTTACGACAGCAGGGGAAACATTATTAATGATCCCTGGCCCACGCCTTACTGGACAGGAGGTTTTGATTTGAATGCCGTGGGCGTGATTCATGAAAAAAGTCAGCCGACAGGAGTAACATTGTGGCAAAATAATAAATACGGATTTATGATTTATCCAAACCCTGCTGATGAACAGGTTGTTATTGAGAATAAGAATATTAGTTCCGAAGCTTTCCGGTTTGCTGTTTATTCCCTTGGCGGGAAAACAGTGACACGTGAAATTGGTGCGAAGAAAGTCTTTTATTTAAACACATCCGGTTGGCCAAATGGAATATATGTTTTTAAAATTCAATCGGGAAATAAGATTATTGTAAAAAAATTAATTGTCAGTCATTAAAACTCCGGGAATGAAAGTATTTGCCCTTTTCTTCGGTTTGCTTTTAACTGTTAGTCTGAAGGCACAAATGCTTCCCGATACCGTTTTGATTCCCGAGGTGGAGGTTCACGCTAAAATTAATGTATCGGACGCCGGTTTGGAGAGCCATACAGTGGATACGCTGGTAATGATGCGTGAGGCGGAATCATCTTTGTCGGATTTGCTGGCGGCACATACGTCCATTTTTATCAAAAGTGAAGGCCGGGGAGCTCTCGCTACGGCCTCATTTCGCGGCACCGATGCTTCACACACGCAGGTTTACTGGAACGGGATGAACATTCAGTCGCCCATGCTCGGGCAGGTTGATTTTTCACAAATTCCCGTCTTTTTGATAGATAGAATTGTACTGCATCCGGGCGCCAGTTCGGTGGTGGATGGCAGCGGTGGCCTGGGAGGAAGTATTGACCTTAAAAGTCGTCCCGACTGGACACAAAAGCTGCAAGTCAACGGACTGGCCGCTTTCGGAAGTTACCGGACGTTTAACAATTTCCTCAGAATCAATGCCGGGAACAATCATTTTCAGACGTCTACAAGGCTCTATTACAACCGCTCGAAAAATGATTTTCCGTTTTATAATAAAAATGTAGCGGATATTGATCCGAAAACCGGAAAATACGTTTATCCTTTGCAGAGAAACGTGCACGCCAATTATCTGTTAGATGGCCTTTTGCAGGAATTCGCTTTCCGTTTCCGGAAAAAATATTTGCTGCAACTCAACTACTGGTTTCAGAACTCAAAACGAGCGCTGCCACGGCTCAATACTTACGAAGGCGATGACCATGCCAACATTAGCCAGCAAAATCAACAGACCCACAGGGCAACATTGCAACTATCGCGGTTTGGAAAGCATGGCCGACTGAGCCTGAACATGGGTTTGCAGGCCGAAGACATGAAATATTGGGTGCAAAATCAGATTAGCGGCAGAGGCTATTACAATGCGGTTTATTCGCATTCCAAAACATTGGGTAGCTACAACAAACTGGAATACAGATACAAATGGGGAGAAAAAACGTTGTTGAATGTGGCTTACCGGTTCAATTTTGAGCATGTCAATACATACGACAGCATCAGCAACACCGGTTACGACCGGCTCAGACGGCGGCATGCTCTGTTTGCCTCGTGGCAGCAATACATTGGTAGCCGTTTTTCCACGATGGTTATGATACGAAAAGAGTGGATAAACAACGCTTCGTTGCCCGTTATTCCCTATTTTGGATTCAGCTGGTTGCTGGAAAAGGAAACGGGATTGTTGCTGCACGGCAACATCAGCCGCAACTTTAATTATCCTGCTTTGAATGATTTGTATTGGAAGCCGGGGGGTAATCCCGAATTAAAACCGGAGGAAGGTCTTTCTTCGGAGATGGGTATCCGGTTAAAGACGAAAGGAAGGAAGGTCGTGTTTGAAACCGGGCTGAACATTTTTTACAACGACATCACCAACTGGATTATCTGGACGCCGAGTCCGCTGGGTTACTGGTCGCCCGAAAATATCCGGCATGTGGTGGCGAGGGGATTTGAGCTGAAAGCAAACCTGAATTTTTCAGTTCACAGGTTTCGTTTTTTTCTGAAAGCCGGTTATGCCTTCACCAAAAGCACCAACGAGGGCAACGCTGACAAATGGGGCGAAGCGTCGGTGGGGAAACAAATTCCGTATGTTCCGGTTCATTCGGGAAATTTTATGGGAGAAGTGCGTTGGAAAGACTTTTACATGACTTGGGTAAATACCAGCTATTCAGAACGTTTTACCACATCTTCCAATGATTTGTACCTGCGCGACTGGCTTTACCCCTACTTTATGAATGACTTGTATGCCGGGAAACGGTTCCCTTTGAAAAAAGGAAGTCTCAGTTTGCAATTAAAGGTTTACAATCTGTTTAACGAAACGTATCGCTCGGTTTTGGGGCGTCCCATGCCAGGACGAAATTATTTGCTCATGCTGACATTCAAACAATGAAAATGAGGAAACTGAAATATCTGTTTTTGCTGTTGATTCCGTTGTTGTTGGCGGGATGTATGAATGATAATTCCCTGTATGATTTTCACAGGCTGGTGGTCAACAAAGAGGGGAGAGCCGTTTTTATCATCAACGAAGGTAATTTCATGTATGGCAATGCATCATTGAGTTATTACAATCCGCAGAATGGAGACGTGCTAAACGACATTTTTTATAACACCAATGCTTTGCCGCTGGGCGATGTGGCTACTTCCATGAGCATCATGGATTCGTTGGGCTATGTGGTGGTAAACAATTCGGGGAAAATTTACATCATCAACACCAACACATTCAAATATGTAGGAAAAATCACCGGGCTGACTTCGCCCCGAAATATTTACTTTATCAACCGCAACAAAGCTTACGTAACCGATTTGTATGCCAAAGCCATCACCATTGTTGATCCTGCCACACGACAGATTACCGGGAGTATCTCCATAGATAACCATAATACTAAGTTCTACCAGCATTCGTCCGAGCAAATGGTCTTTCTCGGAAAATATGCCTTTGTCAACAGTTGGTCTTATGACAATAAAATACTAATTATCAATATTTTAACAGATAAGTTGGTAGATTCCATTACTGTTGTTAAACAGCCCAACAGTATGGTTTTGGACAAAAACGACAAGCTTTGGGTACTTTCGGATGGCGGTTTTAAAGGCAGCCCTTATGGGCAGGATACGGCAGCGCTTACACGTATTGATCCGGTCAGCAGAAAGGTGGAAGCTGTGTTTCGTTTTCCTGATTTGGGAGCTTCACCTTCGGGATTGTGCCTGAATGCAGCGGGTGACAGCCTTTTTTTCCTTTACAACAACTGGGCGGGCAAAGCTGTTCCCAATGCCGGGGTTTATGCCATGAATGTTGAGGCTCAGGCACTTCCTGATATGCCATTGATTCCGCAGGGAAACCATCTGTTTTATGCGTTGGGTATTGACCCTGGCAGCGGTCATATCTATGTTTCGGATGCTCGTGATTTTTTGAGCAGGGGAGAGGTGTATGTCTTTTCAGGACGGGCTGTACTGATGGATAGTTTGCGTGTAGGGATTATTCCGGGTAGTTTTTGTTTTAAGTGATACGCTGCGCTGTCAAACGATAGTCAAACAGTTGTCAAACAATAGTCATTCAGTCGCCTTTTCACCTCATCGCTCTTTCGCTTCGTCATTTTCAGTGGCAGGGATAGAAGTGGATAGTCCGCAGCACCAAAGCGGAATGGAGGCTTGCAGAAGTGGGGCGACGACAGAAGCCACCGTAAACGCTATAGCCTACACCGCTTTGGGACGTTCCGATAGCTACCGGAAGAATGGACAGCCTCTTGCCTTAGACAAGCCCAATAAATAAAAACCATGAAATAACAAAACATTAATTAATTTTGGCACGAGATTTGGAAAAAGAGAAAAAGTTATTTTTACAAAAAAATTGAAACATGGATTTAAGCAAGATTTTGTCAATTGCCGGGAAATCCGGTTTGTATAGACTGGCCGGGGAGGCAAAAAACAACCTGGTGGTTGAATCATTGACGGACGGCAAAAAAGGGCCTGCGTTTTCCCATGAGCATGTCAGTTCGCTTCAGGAAATCAGTATTTACACGACGGGTGAGGATTTGTCGTTGCACGATGCGCTAAAGAAAATTTATGAAATGACGGGCGGGCGGAAAGTGGAAAACCCGAAGAAAATATCCCCGGCACAGTTGAAAGAGCTCTTCAAAAAGGCTATTCCCGATTATGACGAGAACAGTGTTTATGTCTCTGACATGAAAAAGATATTTTCGTGGTATAATATGCTGCTGGAAAAAGAGTTGCTCGATTTCAGCGAAGAGAAAAAAGAGGAAGAGAAAATGGAAGCCGGATCGGAAGAGCAACCTACTGACGATAAAGAATAGGTATGCTTTACAAAACCTTCATCAGGCCGCTGCTGTTTCGCTTTGACCCCGAGAAGGTTCATTATTTTGTAAGCGGCTCCCTGCAATTTATTTTTCGAATACCCGGAATGGCTGCGCTCGCACAGAGTTTCACCAAGGTAAAGGATGTGCGGCTGGAGCAGGAGGTCTTTGGACTGAAATTTAAAAATCCGGTAGGTGTGGCTGCCGGGTTCGACAAGGATGCCCGTCTTTATGGTGCGCTGGAAAATCTAAGTTTTGGTTTTGTGGAAGTGGGAACCATTACGCCGGAAAGCCAGCGAGGGAACCCAAAGCCTCGTCTTTTCCGTTTGCCTGCAGATGGTGGCCTCATCAATCGTATGGGTTTTAACAATGATGGACTGGAAGCAGCCGTAAGCCGGCTGAGAAAGAGGCGGAAATCCGGCGTTATTATTGGCGGAAACCTCGGTAAAAACACGCTGACCCCTAATGCAAAGGCGTCGGATGATTATGTCCGGCTTTTTGAGGGCCTTTTCGATGTGGTTGATTATTTTGTGGTGAATGTGAGCTGTCCGAATATCAGCAATCTGCGTGAGTTGCAAGATAAGGATGCGCTTCGCGAAATTCTCGACAGGTTACAAGCCCTGAACCGCAAAAAACCGCATTCCAAACCTGTTTTACTCAAGGTGTCTCCCGATTTGAATAATTTACAATTAGATGAAGTGATTCAGCTTGTATCGGAAACCGGCATTGCCGGCGTGGTAGCGGTGAATACCACTATCAGCCGTGAGCAGCTGAAAAGTCAGGAAGAACGTGTTCGTTATATCGGCAAAGGTGGTCTCAGCGGAAAGCCGTTGCAGAACCGGGCGCTGGAAGTAGTGCGTTACCTTTCGGAAAAATCCGGAAAAGCGTTTCCCATTATCGGTGTCGGAGGAATTTTTACAGCGGAGGATGCATTACAAATGCTGGCTGCCGGTGCTGACCTGGTGCAGGTTTACACTGGATTTATTTATGAAGGACCTTTTATTGCAAAGCAGATAAATAAGGCGGTTCTGAAGAAATTTGGTGTGAAGTAATTGCCGGTGGAATTTCTTTCGCAATGGAATACTGAGGGTATCGCAAAGTCGCCAGACTGATAACGCAAAAGAAAAATTTTTTACTTACGATACAGTATTCACTGAGAAATACTTACTTTTGCAGTTCAAACAAATAGGGGTGCCTCAATACACGGGCTGAGATCAAACCCTCTGAACCTGATGCGGATAATGCCGTCGTAGGAAAAAGAGAAACAACCCAATGCAAGGTCATCCTCTGTTGATTTAAATAAATTTGAAACAATTGAGTCATGCGTAAAAACATCCTTTTATTATTTGTTATTTTACTGATACCGTGGTTTTTAAGGGCGCAAATCAGCCTGACCGGAACTGTTATTAGCCAGGATAACCACCAACCGCTCACCGGAGCCAATATCATTTTGGGAAAGTCGTTTATGGCAACAACCACCGACAACAACGGCGATTTTTCGTTTAAAAGTCTGAAACAAGGAACTTATACGCTAAAAATTAGTTTTGTGGGCTTTAAGAGCCAGGTGGTACAGGTTGCTCTGGTTAAAAGCAAACATATCAACATTCGGTTAAAACCCACAAGTTACCTCAGTGATGAAGTAATTATCTCGGCTACCCGTGTGAGTGGTTCTTCACCAACAACCCACGAAAATATTAGCGGCAAAACGTTGAACAAAAATAACATGGGGCAAGATTTACCTTATCTGCTCCGAATGACGCCATCGATTGTTGTAACTTCCGATGCCGGCGCCGGTGTCGGTTATACAGGTATGCGTATTCGCGGAGTTGACCTCGCCGGCATTAACGTTACACTCAATGGCGTGCCGGTGAATGATGCCGAATCGCAGGGGGTCTGGTTTGTTGATCTCCCCGACCTCGCTTCTTCGGTGGACAATATTCAGATACAGCGAGGCGTAGGAACATCAAGTAACGGTTCTGCCGCTTTCGGAGCCAGCATCAACATCAAAACCGACCGGTTTAATCCCAAGGCTTCAGCAGAAATCAGTAGTGCTGCCGGTTCGTTTAACACCTTTAAAAACACATTGCATTTTGGCTCGGGACTCCTTAACAAGCACTGGATTATCTACGGACGTTTCTCGCATATCACTTCCGATGGTTATATTGACCGGGCCTCTTCCAACCTGCGTTCCGGATACTTCTCTACAGGTTATTATGGCAAAAAAAATGTGTTTAAAGCTATTGTTATGCTGGGACATGAGAAAACGTATCAGGCCTGGTACGGCGTTCCCAAAGACAGCCTTGCTACCAACCGGACTTACAATCCTGCCGGCGCTATATACAATGATCAGGGAAAACTTTTGGGATATTATAAAAATCAAACGGACAATTACACCCAAAATTACTACCAGATGCACTATGCTCACCAGTTCAACAAAAAGCTGAATATGGCTACGGCCCTTTTCCTGACACGCGGTTTCGGCTATTACAATTCCTATAAAAACGACCAGAGATTTTCCAAATACGGCATGAACGATACCATCATCGGAAATACATCCGTATCGACCACCAATTTGATACGTCAGAAATGGTTAAACAACTACTTTTACGGATTCAACCTGATGGGTAACTACAAAACCCTCCGGAGTACTATTTCTTTCGGTAGCGGATGGAATCATTACGACGGCGATCATTACGGAAAGATTGTCTGGGCGCAGGTTGCCCGTCTTGGCGATTACAACCGCAACTGGTACTTCAACACGGGATTAAAAACAGAATACAACATTTTTGCAAAATGGGATTACCGTATCAATGAGCATCTTAGCCTTATGGCCGACCTGCAATATCGCGGCATTAATTATCAGATAAAAGGAACACATGATGACCTGCGCGATTTGACGCAGAAGCATAATTTTAACTTCTTTAATCCCAAAGCCGGTATCTCTTATGCCATAAGTCCGCGGAATAATTTCTATTTTTCCTTTGGCGTCTCTCATCGCGAACCCAGCCGCTCGATTTATCGCGATGCCGACCCCAATCAAAATATCCGAAGCGAACGACTTATGGATTATGAGCTGGGATACAAAATCATCAGGACAAAGCTTTCGGTCAATGCCAACCTTTACTTTATGGATTACAAAGACCAGTTTGTACTGACCGGAAAAATCAACAATGTGGGTGCTCCGATTATGACTAATGTGCCGAAAAGCTACCGTGCAGGTATAGAAATTTCATCAGCCTGGCAAATTGCAAAAAAGTTAGTGTGGAATGCGAATGTAAGCCTGAGTCAAAACAAAATCAAAAACTTCACCGAATATATTGATAACTGGAACTACTGGGATAACCCGGCTACCGAACCATACCAATACTCGAAATATCTCGGAACTACCAATATCTCCTTTTCTCCCGGCGTGATTGCCGGAAGCAACCTGACGCTAACGCCTTTGAAGAATCTGCAAATTGCCTGGATATCGAAATTCGTAGGGCGACAGTACATCGATAACACTTCCGGTAAAGAACGCAGCCTGAATCCTTATTGGGTGAACAACCTGAGATTCGATTACAGTATTCATTTGCACGGAATAAAATCGCTGGGATTTATGCTGAGCCTGAACAACATTTTTGCGGCTGCGTATGAAACCAATGCCTGGGTTTACCGTTACGTGTATAATGGTGTTGAATCGGAAATGAACGGCTATTTCCCGCAGGCGAAATTTAATTTTATGGTAGGGGTAAATCTGAAATTTTAAACAGGAAGTTTCTTTTATCGTTGCCGCAGCACTTTCCGGTAACGGTTTCCGTTGGGGGCATCCACTTCGCTCATAATACGAATCATGGCATTTTTTTCAGCCGGAGTAGCTTCGGAAAAGATATTGATAATTTCGCCTCGTTTGGCATCAAGTATTAGTTGCAGATCGTATAATCCGGGTCGTGTGTTATAGACTTTTTTCAGCAGTAACAGCGAATTCAGAATTGCTTTTCTTCCTTCAATCACGTTATCCGCCATAACATCCAGTCCTTTACGGTGGTATTGATACAAAAAAGTACGCAACGGCTCATAAGCTTTGTTTAAAAACTGTTCCACAAAATGATACCGGTTTTTTTCACTTTCGTACGATTGCCATCCGGTGTATCCCGAATTTTGTGCAGTCTGTACCACGGTCATGGCCTTTTCATAAAAAATAGTACCGCCGTTCGGGGCAAAAGAATCAAAGTCAATCCCCAGCATCATGTAGGAATAAAAAGCCAGCAGCGAAGTAAGGTTATTGGAGAAAGTATTTTCAGAAAAGTTCATGGCCTGTGAAGGCTGATATTTAAATCGGATATTTTTATCAATCATATTCAGTAGCGGTGAACGATAATCAGTCTTATACACAGGGCGTTGCAGTACAATATTAAAAGTCCCTTTAAACTCGTCGGAAGAGATGATTTGGGAAACATTAAAGAGAAGAGTGCATTCAATCCGTTCTTCAGGCGCAAAGTTGTAATTAGTCCATTTCCGGTTGTTCATAAAGTCGGTGATGGCTGTTTTTAAATTACTAACTACACTGCGGTCAAAGCCCTGCACCTGTTGGGTGTTGATTTGCACTTTGCAATTAAACTCCTGTGCAAAGAGGCCGGAGGTAAGCAGGAAAACAAGAAAAAAAAGCAGACCTGTTTTTTTCATTTGTCATCCCCCCATCAAATGTTTAATGGCAGAAAGAATATCTTCGGCAACAGCCTCTTTAGTTTTCAAAGGAAAAAATTGAGGTTCACCTGTTTGAGTAATCAATGTAATTTTGTTGGTATCTGTGTCAAAACCTGCTCCTTTGTCGTTCAGCGAATTCAGAACGATCATGTCTAAGTTTTTCTTTTGGAGTTTTTTTCGTGCATTGGAAAGTTCATCCTCCGTTTCGAGGGCAAAACCAATGAGCAGTTGTTTTTTCTTTTTCGTTTTCCCCAGACCGGCGAGAATATCGTTGGTGGGTTTCAAGCGGATAACATCCAGTCCGGAATCTTTTTTGATTTTTTCTCTGGCAGGACTTACCGGTGTAAAATCGGCCACAGCGGCAGCCATTACAGCAATGTCGACAAGAGGAAAAATCTTTTGGCACGCATCATTCATTTCGGCAGCGGTGTTTACCCTTTGTGTGTGGATACCCGGAAAACCGGTATCCAGCCTGGCAGGGCCCATAATCAATTCTACTTCTGCTCCTTTTTCGGCAAAAGCCCTGGCGATAGTTAGTCCCATTTTCCCCGAGCTGCTGTTTCCGATAAAACGAACCGGGTCAATAGGTTCGTGTGTAGGACCTGCGCTCACCATCACTTTTTTTCCTTTGAAAGTTTGCTCCGTGGAAAAAAAATCAAGGAGCACTTGCAGCAGCTCTCCCGGCTCTTTCAGCCGTCCTTTGCCTTTTAGTCTGCTGGCCAGCTCACCTTCTGCTGGTTCGATGTAGTGATAACCGTAGGATTGTAATTTTTTTATGTTTAAGGTTACCGTAGGATGTGCGAACATATCCAAGTCCATGGAAGGTGCGAAAAACAGCGGGCAACGTGAGGAGAGTACGAGTGTCATCAGCAAATTATCGGCAATGCCTGCTGCCATTTTCGCCATGGAGTTGGCCGTAAGCGGCGCTAATATCATGGCATCAGCCCATAAGCCGAGGTCAACATGGCTGTTCCAGCTTCCATCCTTTTTTACAAAATAGTCGGAAAGCACCGGATTCTCCGAAACCACCGAAAGTGTCAGTGGGGTTACAAAATCTTCGGCAAATGGCGTCATAACTACCTGTACTTCTGCGCCTTCTTTCTTTAACAACCGAATAAACAAAGGAATTTTATAAGCAGCAATACCTGCCGTAATGCCAACAATTATTTTTTTTCCTTTGAGCATGGTGTTTCTTTACGGAACAAAGATACCAATTAAAAATCGGTAGCCGACTCTTTATGCGGATTTCTGATATAAATCTGATTGTTCATAAACTCATGAATTGCCAGTAATGTAGGTTTGGGAAGACGTTCATAATATTTGGCAATCTCAATTTGTTCCCTGTTTTCAAAAACTTCTTCAAGGTTATCATTAGAAGAAGCAAACTCGGAAATTTTCTTGTCTAACTCTTGTTTTAGATCCTGTGCAATCTGGTTAGCACGTTTCGACAAGACCACCACCGTTTCGTAGATGTTTCCGGTTTGCTCATAAAATTTTTCTTTATGGCGGGTTATAGCGGTTGTTTCCGTTTTAATTTTTTTGTAGTCCATTTTCGTTTATTTTAAATGTTCTTTTGCTTTCACACTCAGCGGTTTTAACTCCGGTAAATATTTACTTTTGGGGAAAAGAAATAACAAATTGTTATAGGATTCCACCATTTTTTCATAGCGGTCCTTTTGTTTTTCCACAATACTTTTCTCAGCATACTCATAATAAGCCTTGGCAATATAGTAAAGATAAAGTTCTTTGCTATCAGTATTCGGATAATCGTTAATCAAATTCTGAAAAGAAGTAATGGCAGCCTGATAACTTCTCATACGGTAATAGAGATAAGCTATATTGAAGTCTTTGATTTCCAGTTTTTTATGCAAATTATCCATAAGCCGGGTGGCGTTGGCCACTTTAGGACTGTTGGGATAACGGTCGATAAACAACTGAAGCTCCTGCAAGGCTTTGTAGGTGTCTGACTGATCAAGCTGGGGCCGTGGCGATTGAAGATAAGTACAGTAGGCTTGCAAATATGATGACTCTTCGGCATGTTCCCCTTTGGGATACATCTGCTGATACTGATGAAAATAATAACCGGCTAACTGATAATCCTTCATCTGGAAGTAACAGTTTGCCGTGTAGTATGTTAGCTTTTCACCTTTTTTTGTGCCCTGATAAAAAGATCGCAGCATATCAAAGAACTGCAAAGCCTTTTTAAAATTACCATTCTCGTAAAGGTTAACTCCCGTTTGATACTTCAATGTATTATCGGGGCTTTTTAAAATTTTGGAATAATTATTACATCCCGTGTTAACTACAAGAAGAACAGTAATCAACAAAATAAAATAAGCCTTTTTTAGCATGGGGCAAAATTATAATAATTTATTGAAGTACAAAACGAAAATTCAACATATATCGTATAAATACCGGCTCAATTTTTTCTTTATAAAAAAGATAAAAATA
>VAOW01026464.1_pt1 | contig 12117 bp, 13 predicted proteins | sample 3393921 | NCBI WGS metagenome assembly VAOW01 (sample SAMN08290428, study PRJNA428436) | hydrothermal vent metagenome | isolation source: Deep-sea hydrothermal vent chimney | place: Indian Ocean: Southwest Indian Ridge | depth 2742 m m
ACCGCGTCCAGCACTTGCGGGTGGGCATGGCCGACGATCATCGGGCCCCACGAGCCTACGTAGTCGATGTAGCGCCGCCCGTCGGCGTCGAAGAGGTACGGTCCCTCGCCGCGCTCGATGAATACCGGCTCTCCGGCAACGGCACGGAAGGCACGCACCGGGGAGTTGACCCCGCCCGGGATGCACTCGAGCGCGGCGGCGAACAACTCGTGGGATCGACTCATGGCGGCTCCCCGCTGGTCAGGTCGGTGATGGACGAGGCGCGGTACGCGCCCGGATCAAGGTATCGGGACGCCGAACAAAGCGGCGCAGCGCCGTGCCGCGGCCTCGATGTCCGCGTGCCCGAACACCCCATGGCCGACCGCCAGGATGTCCGCACCCGCGGCGATCAGCGCCGCGCCATTTTCCGGTGTGATGCCGCCGATGGCAACTATCGGGACCGACAACGCGGCGCGCGCGCGGCGCAGCAGACCGATGGGTGCGGGGGTGGCCCGGGGTTTCGTGCGCGACGCGAAGAAACGGCCGAAGGCGACGTAGTCGGCGCCGCCCGCCTCGGCGGCGCGCGCCCGGTCCAGGGAATCATAGCAGGAGATGCCGATCAACGCCCCGGCGCCGAGCGCCTCGCGCGCCGCTTGCAGTGAGGCGTCGTCGCGGCCGAGATGGACACCGGCGGCGCCGACCGCCCGTGCCAGTGCAACGTCGTCGTTGACGATCAGGGGGACGTCGCGTTCGTCGCACAGACGGCGCAGGACCCGCGCGCGCGCGGCACGGGTATCGGGCGGGGCGTCCTTGTCCCGGTACTGGACCCAGCGCGCGCCGCCCCGGATCGCGGCCGCGACGCCTTCGAGCAGCCCGCCTTCGGTGCAGGATCCGCCGCCGGTGAGTACGTAGAGCCCGGCCGGCACGGTGCCCGTCATCGGCCTCAGTTCCGGATGCGTTCGAACCGGAACCGGCGCTCGGGGACGTGCTGGCCCATGCCCGGGCGGTAGCCGTGACGCAACGCCTCCCAGGTGAATCGCTGCGCTTCGCGCGCCGCGCAGATCGGGTCGCAACCCTGGGCGAGGAGTCCGGCTACGGCGGCGGCCAGCGTACAGCCCGATCCGTGGTATTCCCCGGGCAGGCGCTCCCAACTCGCGGCGTCGAGGAGGCGGTGGTCGCCGTAGAGACGGTTGGTGATCTTCGGCGTCGGTTCGTGCGCACCGGTAATCAGCACGAATCGGCAGCCGCGATCGAGCAGGGCCATGGCGCAGGCCTCGAGGTTGTCCGCCTCCGGGGCGAGGGTGCGGGCCTCCGGAGCGTTGGGGGTGAGCACGGTGGTCATGGGCAGCAGCAGGTGGTTGAGCGCCTCGACGATGCCCTCGTCGGCCAGTGAGCCGCCTCCGCCGGCGGTGAGCACCGGGTCGAGGACCACCGGCAGATGGGAGTAATCGCGCAGCAGCGTGTGGACGGCCTCCACGGCGGCGACGCCGGCGAGCATCCCGATCTTGATCGCGGCCGCCGGCATGTCCTCCAGTACCGCGCGGGCTTGTTCGACGATCAGTAGGGGGTCGAGCGCGGTGTAGCCCTGTACGCCGCGGGTATCCTGCACGGTCACCGCGGTAAGCACCGACGCCGGATGACACCCCAGGCTCCCGAGGGTCTCGATGTCCGCCTGGATCCCGGCCCCGCCGCTGGGGTCGTGACCGGAGATGGCGACTACCACGGGACGGGGTGCGATTGTCGGGGTCGGGTTCATGAGGAGGTGCACACGGCGCGGCTTGCGGGCGGGGTGTCGGATTGCGGACCGGCCCCCCGGAGATGTTCCGTAGTCCGTAGTGATTGTAGCATCGTCCGAACCGTTCGCACCGCGGGATGCTACAATAATCCCGCCAGGGGGCGCCGATAGTGGGGTGCCCGGTCCAGATTTCGACGGAGGCCGCTCGGTGATGGATGAATCGATTCAGGCGGGTAACGCGGAAGACGCGGGACTCTTCAACCCGGTATTGACCGAAGACGATGTCCGGTTGAGCGAGCCGGCGCATGCCAAGATGGCGGAGCTGTTGCGTGAAAACGTCGACGAGGTCGAGGCGATCCGCATCTTCGTCGGCGGCGGCGGGTGCGGCGGGATGAGCTACGGCATGACCTTCACGGAGAGCCGCACCCCTTACGACTGCGTCTATCAGGCCGAAGGGGTCGCGATCTACGTGGATGCGATCGCGCTGAACTTCCTGCGAGGGGTGGAAATCGACTACGCCGAGCGCCCCACCGGCTCGAGTTTCGTTTTCAACAACGTGTTCGCCGCCACCGGCGGGCGCGGGACCTGCTCGGCCTGCGGCGCGGCCGGCTGATCGCCCTTCCCGGGGGCGCGTCCGGCGCCGACTTCCGAATCGTCCCGATTCGCACCGAAGCGGGTTCCGTGCCGTGAGCGCCGCTGCACGACCCGGCCGGGACCGACCGCGGCTGCTCCTGATCGCGCCCCCCACCAGCTATCGCATCGCCCCCTATGCGGCGGCCGCCGCGCGCCTGGACCTCGACCTGACGGTCGCCTCTCAGGGCGAGCACTCCCTGGTGAGCGCCGTGGCCCGGGGCCTGCACCTCGACCTGCGCGAACCCGAACGGGCCCTGGCGCGGATCGTGGAGGCGCTGAACGGTGCCGGGATCGCGGCGGTGGTGGGCACCGACGATTCCACGGTGGAGTTGGCGAGCCGCGCCGCACGGGCCCTGGGCCTGCCCCACAACCCACCGGAGTCGGCGCGGCTGGCGCGGCGCAAGGATCTCGCGCGTGCGCGGCTGCGCGCGGCGGGGGTCCCGATCCCGGAGTTCCGCGTCGTCGACCTGATTCGGCCGGTCGTGCCGCAGTGCGCGGGCCTGGATTTCCCGGTGGTGGTCAAGCCGCTCATGCTCTCGGGCAGCCGGGGCGTGATCCGCGCCGATGACGCCCCGGCGCTGGAGGCCGCCTGCCGGCGGCTGCACGCGATCCTCGAACAGGAGAAAGACGCGGCGCCCGGGGAGCGTACCCGCGCCCTGGTGGAGCGGTACCTGCCGGGGGCCGAGGTGGCGGTGGAGGGGATGTTGAGCGGCGGGCGCATGGAAACACTGGCCCTGTTCGACAAGCCCGATCCGTTGGAGGGCCCGTTCTTCGAGGAGACCTATTACGTCACGCCTTCGCGCCTGCCGCGCACCGTGCAGGAGCGGATTCGCCGACGCACGGCGCAGGCGTGTGCCGCGTATGGTTTGTGCGAGGGCCCGGTGCACGCGGAGCTGCGCGTCGACGGCGCGCAGGCGTGGATTCTCGAGGTCGCCGCGCGGACCATCGGCGGGCACTGCGCGCGGCTGCTGCGTTTCGGGACCGGGCTCGGGCTCGAGGAATTGGTGCTCGCGCACGCCGTGGGGCGCGCGCTCGAACCGCGGGCGGGTGCCGGGGCCGCGGGCGTGCTCATGATCCCGATCCCGCGCGCCGGCGCGTTACGTCGGGTCGAAGGCGTGCTCGCCGCCCAGCGGGTGCCGGGGGTCGAGGAGGTGGAGATCAGCGTACGCGAGGGTTACGAATTGGTGCCGCTGCCCGAGGGTTCCAGCTACCTGGGTTTCATCTTCGCCCGCGGCCCGGAGCCGGCGGTGGTGGAACAGTCCCTGCGCCGGGCCCATGCCTGCCTGCGCGTGGTGACCGCGCCGTTGTGGAAGATCACCGCCGGTTGACGCGGGTCGGCTACTTCTTGTTGCCCGGTGGGTGGAATCCCTCGGGCATGGCGCCCTGCTCCCCCTCGCCGAACAGGAAGCCGCGCATGTGCCGCTCGATTACCGGGATGCCGGCCGGGTCCGCGGTGCTGAGGCCGTTCTCGTTGATGATCATGGTCAAGCGCTCGAGCCACTTCTGCCAGCCTTCGCGGGAGACCTCCTCGTAGATCCGCCGGCCCAGCTCGCCGGGGTGGGGCGCTGCATCGAGGCCCTCCGCCTCGCGCTTGAGGATTACACACCGTACCGTTCTGGCCATGATCCGTCGCCTCGCCGGCCGCGCGGGTTTGCGACCGGCGGAAATTGTACACCTGCGGCGGCGGTGTCGTAACCCCGCGCCGACGTGAACCGGTGGACCCGCGCGCCGGGGGGGCGGGGTATTGAGAATATCCTAATAAGCTTATATAAATCAGGTCATTGACGACGCAAACGGGCCGCGCTATGGTGGTGCCACTCCGGTTTCCCCGCTCCTGCGCCTATCGCAGGACACCTATCCGAAACAATAACAACCAGCACCACCCCAAGTCTTTCAAAGCGGCTCCGGCCGCTTTCTTTATGCCGGATTCCGTTCCGGGTCTGCGACACCGTGAGTGCTTTCCCCCGCCGCGTGCAGTCCTTAGTATGGACGCGCTGACAGGCGTGATGCCGGAAAGGGACCAGACATGATCACAGCGGCCATCGTGGGCGGTACCGGGTACACGGGCGCGGAATTGCTGCGGCTGCTCACCGCGCATCCGCACGCCGAGGCGGTGTTGGTGACTTCGCGCACCGAGGCCGGACGCCCGGTCTGCGAGCGTTTTCCGAATCTTCGCGGACATATCGACCTCACCTACGCGGCCCCGGATCCGGCGGCGCTCGCCGAGTGCGATGTGGTGTTCTTTGCCACCCCGCACGGCACCGCCATGACCATGGCCCGCCCGCTGCTGGAGGCGGGCGTGCGGGTGATCGATCTCTCCGCCGATTTCCGCCTGGCGGATCCCGCGGAATGGGAACGCTGGTATGGGATGCCCCATCAGGCGCCCGATCTGCTCGCCGAAGCGGTCTACGGTCTGCCGGAGTGGAATCGTGAGCGGTTGCGCGGCGCCCGGCTCGTCGCCAACCCCGGTTGTTATCCCACGGCCGTCGTGCTTGGCCTGTTGCCGTTGGTGGAAGCCGGGGTGGTGGCCCGCGAGGGACTGGTGGCGGACGCGAAATCGGCGGTCAGCGGCGCCGGGCGCACGCCGCAGGTGGGATTGCTGCTGGGTGAACTCGCCGACAATTTCAAGGCCTACGCGGTGTCGGGTCATCGTCACCTGCCGGAAATCCGGCAGTGTCTGGCCGCCATCGCCGGCGGGCCGGTGCCCCTGACGTTCGTCCCCCACATGGTGCCGATGATCCGCGGGATCCACGCCACCCTCTACGGCCGACTGTCGGACCCCGCGGCGAACCTCCAAGAGGTGTTTGAGCATCGCTACCGGGAGGAACCCTTCGTGGACGTGCTGCCGCCCGGCAGTCATCCGGAGACGCGCAGCGTGCGTGCCAGCAACTGCTGCCGCATCGCGGTCCATCGGCCCGCGAACGGCGAGACCGTGGTCGTGCTCTCGGTGATCGACAACCTGGTCAAGGGGGCCGCCGGCCAGGCGGTGCAGAACATGAACCTGCTGTTCGGCCTGGACGAGCGGGTCGGTCTCGAGGCGGTCGCCGTACTGCCGTAGCCCCTGGTTCCGTGCCGCTGCGATCGGGTATCGGAGTTGTGCGTCGGTCGGCGGAATGCCGGCGGTGAATGGGAGATCCTGTCCCCCGGTGCCAAAAATCCCGAAACCTCTGGTCCTCCACTCTCGGCCCTCGCGGCGGCTGCGGGGGATGCTGGTCGCGCTGCTGATCGTCGTCGCGACGGCCGGTGGCTGGGCACTGTTCAATTACGGGCGCGTGCGGGCCGGATTCGATGCGAGCACCGCGGAGCGGGCGCGGGCCGGGCGGATGGAACGTATTTTGCAACTGGAAAAGGCGAACGAGGGGCTGCGCGAGCGGTTGGCGCTCGTACAGCGATCCCATCAGATCGATCGGGAGGCCTATGCGCGGGTGCGGGGATCCCTCGGGCGGTTGCAGGACGAGATGCTGGAACTCAAGCAGGAACTCGCCTTCTACCGCACGGTGGTGGGTCCCCATCCGGGCGGTTCCGGCCTGCAGGTGCAGAGTTTCGAGATCCGACCCACCGGGCAGGCGCGGACCTATCGCTACGAGTTGATCCTGAGCCGCATACGCAGCCGCGGGCGGGACGTGCGCGGGACGGTCCGCCTCCTGATGGACGGGGCGCAGGGGGGAGTTGCCAAGCGCCTCGATTTCTCGGGACTGGCGGCGGACGGCAAGGCCGCGGCGCTGAAGTTTCGGTTCAAGTATTTCCAGCGGCTGCAGGGCCGGGTGCGGCTGCCGCCGGGCTTTCGGCCGCGGAGCGTCCTCGTGCAGGTGCGCCCGGAAGGCCGGCGCACGCGGACGATCGAGAAGATTTTTCAGTGGCCGCAAGCGGCCGGGGAGAAGACTCATGTGGGGTGACGGAAAGGGCCGGCGTCCGCGGCGCACGCGGATCGAGACGCTGGTGGGCCGGCATACCGAGGTCCACGGCAACCTGCGCTTCAGCGGCGGACTGCACGTGGACGGTACCGTAAAGGGTGACGTGGTCGCCGATTCGGGGGCTGAGGCCGTGTTCACGCTCAGCCGGGAAGGCTGCATCGAGGGCGAGGTGCGGGTGCCCACGGTGATCCTCGACGGGCGTGTGAACGGCGATGTGCACGCCGCGGAGCGGGTCGAGTTGGCCGTGCATGCACGGGTCACCGGCAACGTGTATTACAATTTGATTGAGATGGCCGTCGGCGCCACGGTCAACGGTAAGTTGGTGCACCGCGCGGCGGGGGGCAAACCGACGTTGGTGATGGCCGATGCGGAGGCCGGGTCCGCCGGGCCGCCCGCCCGGGCGGGCGGGGTTCCTCCGGCCCATACTTGACCGTTTTAGTCGGGAACTCTATAGTGAAGTTTCGGAGGGCCGTCCCGGTGGCCCAGGAAATCATGGGCGCACGCAGCTCCGGAGGATCTTCCGGGCGGAACTCTGCGGTGAGTTTCCGGGACGGTGCGTGCGAAGAGGACTTGAAACGATGAGTACACCGGCAAGCGAAGCGACTCCCGGCCCGCTGCTGTTCAGCGACAGCGCGGTCCACAAGGTCCGCGAACTTCTGGAGCAGGAGGACAATCCCGACCTCAAGCTGCGCGTCTTCATCACCGGCGGCGGTTGTTCGGGTTTCCAGTATGGCTTCACCTTCGACGAGAAGGTGCAGGACGGGGACACCGTGGTGGAGAAGGGCGGCGTCACGCTGCTGGTCGATCCGATGAGCTACCAATACTTGGTCGGGGCGGAGATCGACTACACGGAGGGTCTGGAGGGCGCGCAGTTCGTGATCCACAACCCGAACGCCACCACGACCTGCGGCTGCGGATCCTCGTTCTCGGTCTGAGCAGGCGCGCCCGCTCCGTGCCGCCGGGGCCCGCCCTTGCGACGGGCGGAATGTTCTCCCCGCTCGTTTGGTATCCTTGTCCCTCCTGCGGTTTCCACTCGAGGGACGGCTATGAGTGAGTATCTGCCCGGTCTGGAGGGCGTGCCGGCGACCAAATCGAATATCTCCTTCCTGGACGGCAAGAAGGGGATACTGACGTACCGCGGTTATCGCATCGAGGAACTCGCCGAACGCAGCAGCTTCGAGGAGACTGCGCTGTTGCTCCTCGACGGGCGGCTGCCCACCGCCGGGGATCTGGCGCGCTTCGACGAGGACCTGCGCCGGAACCGGCGTGTCAGGTACAACATCCGGGAGATCATGAAGTATCTCCCGCCCACCGGCCATCCCATGGAGATGCTGCAGACCGCGGTGGCCAGTCTCGGCATGTTCTATCCGAGTGACGAGTGCCTGACCGGCGGCGATCGCTGCGCGGATCTCAACTATATCCACAATATGTCGGTCAAGATCCTCGCGCGGATGGCCACGCTGGTCGCTATGTGGGAGCACCTGCGCAACGGATACGACCCGGTGGAGCCACGATCCGATCTCACCTACGCCGAGAATTTTCTGTACATGCTCAGTGGGCGCGAGCCCGATCCGTTGCACGCCCGTATCCTCGACACCTGCCTGGTGCTCCACGCCGAGCACACCATCAACGCCTCGACCTTCGCGGCTCTGGTGGCCGGCTCGACCCTCCCCAGCCCCTATCTGGTGGTCGCCGCCGCGGTCGGCACGCTTGCCGGCCCGCTGCACGGCGGCGCCAACGCGCGCGTGGTGAAGATGCTCGAGGAGACCGGTGGTCCGGACCGTGTTCAGTCGTGGCTCGAGCGGCGGTTGGCCGCCAAGGCCAAGATCTGGGGATTCGGTCATCGCGAGTACAAGGTCAAGGATCCGCGCGCGATCATCCTCCAGAAACTCATGGAACGGCTCATGGAGCATCGGGGCGGGCGCGTGAGCCGGTTGTTCGAGACCGCGCTCGCCTTGGAGGCGGCGGCCGAGGAGCCGCTGGCGGCCAAGGGGGTCTACCCGAACGTGGATTTCTACTCCGGCATCCTGTACACGGAGATGGGGATCCCGACCGACCAGTTCACGGCGGTGTTCGCGGTGGCGCGTTGCGCGGGCTGGCTGGCCCACTGGCGCGAGCAGTTGGCGGACAACCGCATCTTCCGGCCCACGCAGGTCTATACCGGCGAAGGCGTCCGCCCCTACGTCCCGGTGGAACAGCGCGGCTGAAGCACGCCCGGTTCCCCGACTTCTCAGCAGGCCGGATAGATCGCCCCCAAAACCACCGCTCGGCGCGCACCCGTCACCGCGGGCAGGTTTCCCGGCGCGCCGGCGAGCGTGCGCTGGGCGAGCCACGCAAACGCCGTTGCTTCCACCCACTGCGGGTCGAGGCCGTGGGCGGCGGTGGTTTCCACCGTGCAGCCCGGCAGCCGACGGCGCAGGCGCTCCAGGAGCGTGTGGTTCGCCGCACCGCCGCCGCACACCAACAGGCGCCGTGCCCCGGGGGCGTGCCGTTTGACCGCCTGGGCCACGGACGCAGCCGTGAGTTCACAGAGCGTAGCCTGCACGTCCTCGGGCGCCGCCGGCGTGGTGGACCCGATCTCGGTAAGGGTCTGCTCCAGCCAGGCGAGATGGAATTGCTCGCGTCCGGTGCTCTTGGGTGGGGGCCGGGCGAAGAACGGCTCCTCCAGCCACGCTGCCAGCAGCGCCTCCAGCACCCGCCCGCGCGCGGCCCAGGCGCCGTCCCGGTCGTAGGGTTGCCCGAGATGGCGCATGCACCAGGCGTCCATCAGCACGTTGCCCGGGCCCGTGTCGAAGCCGGTGACCGGCGCGCCGGACGCGCACGGCAGGCAGGTGACGTTCGCGATGCCGCCCAGATTCAGCACCACCCGGTCCTCGCCGGGGCTGCGGAACACCAAGTCATGGAAGGCCGGCACCAGGGGTGCGCCCTGACCGCCCGCCGCCAAGTCGCGGCGCCGGAAATCCGCTACCGTGGTCACCCCGCTGCGCTCGGCGATGAGGTTGGGGTCCCCGATCTGCAGGCTGAACGGGTGCGGCCCGTCGGGTCGATGGCGCACGGTCTGTCCGTGGGAGCCGATCGCCCGTACCCGGTCGGATCCGAGGCCGGCCTCACGCAGCACGGCACGGGCGGCCTCGGCGAACAGTTCGCCGAGGGTCGCATCGAGCCGTCCGTAGCCCTCCAGTTCCCGCGCGATTCCGCCTTCCGCCAGCGCCCGCAGGTCGCGCCGCAGATCTTCCGGCAGGACCCGCCGATGGGTGGCGAGCAGGGCCGGTGCGTGTTCCAGATCCACCAGCGCGGCGTCTATCGCATCCATGCTGGTGCCGGACATCAGGCCGATATAGTACTCGGGCACGGGGCGTGTCCCCTCATTGACCAGGCCCGACGGGTCGGTGCGGAGTCGTTTCGCGCCGCGTATCGGGATCCATCCTAAGACGCCCGCACCGGTGCGACAATCGCGCCGGTGCGGCTCATTCGCCCATCGCCACTTGGTTGCGCCCCAGCACATCGAGTTGGGCGAGCAGCGCCCGGGTGGTGCGCCGGAAGTCGTGCCGATAGCGTGCGGCGATCGGCCGTGCGGCGGGCAGATGTACGCGCAGCGGATCCCGGTGCACGCCGTGGATCCGGAATTCGTAGTGCAGGTGCGGCCCGGTCGCGAGACCCGACCTGCCGACGTAGCCGATCACCCGGCCCTGGCGTACCCGTGTGCCACGCCGCAGGCCGCGCGCGAAGCGCGACAGGTGCGCGTACAAGGTCGAATAGCCGCCGCCGTGCCCCAGGATCACGGTGCGTCCGTAGCCCCCCTTGCGCCCCACGAAGACCACGCGAGCGTCGCCTGCGGCGTGGACCGGCGTCCCTGCAGGCGCCGCGTAGTCGACGCCCACGTGGCGTCGGTCGCGGTGCAGGATGGGATGGCGCCGGTGCAGAGTGAAGCGCGAGCTGATGCGAGTGAACGAGACCGGCGTGCGCAGGAACGCCTTGCGCATGCTGCGTCCGTCCGGCGAATAATAATCCGTGCGCCCGCGCGGGTCGGTGTAGCGCAACGCGCGGTAGACACGACCGCGGTTGATGAACTCCGCGGCCACGATGTTTCCTTCGTCCAGATGAGTCCCGTCCAGGTAATGCCGCTCATAGACCACCGTGAATCGGTCCCCGGGGCGGATATCCAGCGCGAAGTCGATGTCCCATCCGAAGATGTGCGCCAGTTCCATGATCAGATTGTCCGGCAGGCCGGCCCGCTGCCCCGCGACGAACAGCGAGTCGTGGATCACCGCCGCGGCATAGCCGACGCGCAGCTCCGGCCGGCGCTCGATCACCTGTGAATCGAGGCCCTTCGGCCCGCGGCGTATCAACAGCCGGCGGGTCGGCCGGATACGGTAGTCCATCGACTGCAGCCGGCCCGTGCCATCGATGACGAAGACCAACCGCTGCCCCGGGTGAATGCGCCGCAGCCGCGCGGTGTCCCGGTTCAGGTGCAGGATCTCGTAGAGCTGTTGCGGGCTCATCCCGACCCGATGGAAGATGGCGGCGAGGCTGTCGCCGCGGCGCACCTTCACCTCGCGTGTGGACAGTGCGGGAGCCGGCGACGTCGTCTCGGCCGGTGCCGGCGCGACGACCCGGCGCGGGGCCGCCGCGCCATGCGCCGGCGGCGGAAAGGGGCTTACCAGGAGCAGCGCCGCCAGCAGCGCCGGCCACCGGCGGACACGGGGCGGACGTTGTCGACCCGGACCGCCCGATGCCCCGCGAGGGTCGGCGTCTCGCCCGATAAGGGTTCTGTGATCCACGGGATTCATTGCGGGAGCTTGGGCGCTGCAAGCGATTCCGAGGCGCGGGGAAGGGCGCTCTACGGGCCGCCTCCCGCCGGATTGTTTCGTCGATAGACTACGTGCGCCAGTGATTTCGCCAGTGCCTCGGACTCTTGTTCCATAACGTTGGTGATGGTCTGCGTGACGGCATCCCGGGCCAGGCTGAGCAGATGGGGGATGCGCACCGAGCGACTTAACATGCGGGTTTCCAGGGCATAGAGCCCGAGTATGTCGTGCAGCAGTTCCCGAAACTGCGCTTCGTCATAAAGTTTGTTCACCGCCGCACGAAACGAACTCACGCCCTGCCATTGGGTAAGGATGCGGTAACTTGTTTGCAGCAGCAGCTCGATGCGTTGTTGCCGATAGTGCTCGATGTCCCGATACTGGATCCGGATGTCGATAGGAAACATGGCCGCTTTGCGCACGAAGGTTTGATCGATTTCCCGCGCTTGCTGCAACAGGGCGGCCACATGGGCGGAGTCGGGTTCGGTCCCGGATCGTTGCAAGTCGGCCGCCTGGAGGATGACCATGCGGTCCTTCTCCACCTCCTTCCCGACATTGATGTTCAGGAAAGACTGGAAGGGCGGTAACGCCAGTCTGAACAGGGTGTAACTTTTGAGGCCTTCCACGGTGCGCCGGCTGAAGGCCTCCATCATGGCGCGGCTCATGGTGCAAAGTAGGTCGACCCTGTTCATGATCCCGGAAGGTCGCTATTTATCGAGAGGCTTCATTGCACGATGATGGCCGATCATGCCGCCGAACAGGGTCCGGCTCGAAACCTCATCGAATCCGACATCACGAAGAAGGGCGGTGAACTCGTCGGCGGAATAGAACATGCGCAGGGCATTGATGAAATATTCCTTGCAGTCGCGGGCCGAGGCCGAGCTGCGGAACAACAGGGCGGTAAAGTTCAGACAGAAACGCAGGTAGGTGTAATAGCTCAATTCCACGAATTTGTTGGCCGGACGCAGCATATCGCAGTGGTAGAAATGTCCGCCCGGTTTCAGGACCCGCTTGATTTCGCAACTGACATCCATGATGCGCAAATGCCGCG
>VAOW01001570.1_pt1 | contig 12067 bp, 7 predicted proteins | sample 3393921 | NCBI WGS metagenome assembly VAOW01 (sample SAMN08290428, study PRJNA428436) | hydrothermal vent metagenome | isolation source: Deep-sea hydrothermal vent chimney | place: Indian Ocean: Southwest Indian Ridge | depth 2742 m m
AATTGGTATAATGCCTTAACTTTGTCCCTGAATAAATTGTCAAACAAAAAAACGGTGAGTACAGTCTGGATTATTATTATTATTTCTCTGCTTTTGTCAGCCTTCTTTTCGGGAATGGAAATTGCTTTTGTCAGTTCCAGCCGCCTGAAACAAGAGCTTGATATGAAAAGAGATGTCTTGCCGGCAAAAATTCTTTCTTCTTTCTATACCCATCCTTCCCGGTTTATTGGCGCCTTGTTGCTGGGAAACAATATTGCACTGGTCGTTTATGGCATCGCCATGGCTCTCGTTCTCGAACCCTTCATTTTACACTTTTTACCTGTTTCGATGCACTCGGAATTCTATTTGCTTCTGCTGCAAACTATTCTGGCTACTTTATTGATTCTTATTGTATCAGAATTTATTCCTAAAATGTTGTTCCGTATTGACCCCAATACTATTCTAAAAACTTTTGCCATCCCCGTGTGGTTGTTTTACTACCTCTTTTATCCTGTTATTTTCCTCTATATCGGCATTTCCGAATGGATTATACGGTTGTTTCTCCGTGTGGATGTCTCCATCGATAAATATACTTTCAGCGCCGTTGACCTGAATGAATATGTCCAGGAACTACATCAGGAAAAGCACGAAGACGAGCCTTTCGTTCAGGAAATACAGATGATGCAGAATGCCATTGAGTTTAAAAACATTAAGCTGCGCGACTGTATGATTCCCCGGACGGAGATTGTAGCTACCGATATCAACGAAGAAATTCGGAACCTACGTAAACTTTTTACCGAAACGGGGCATTCCAAAATAATGATTTATGAGGATTCTATTGATAGCCTGCAGGGATATGTGCATGCCTACGATATGTTTAAACATCCCGTGAGCATCCAACAGGTTATGCGCCCTGCAGAGATTTTTCCCGAAACTATGGCCGCCAACGAGGTGTTGAGCTTGTTCATTAAAAAACATAAAAGTGTAGCCATTGTCGTAGACGAGTTTGGCGGAACCTCCGGAATGGTAACCATGGAAGATATTATTGAAGAAATCTTTGGCGAAATTGAAGATGAATACGATACGGATGAGGTGGTTGAAAAGCAGCTGTCAGAAACAGAATTTATTTTCTCTGCCCGCCTCGAAATTGATTATCTCAACGAAAAATACAAGTTCGATCTTCCCGAATCGGAAGAATATGAAACCATTGCCGGGTTTATTTTGCATTATCACGAAAGTATTCCCCTCGTAAACGAAGAGATTGAAATATCACCTTATTCTTTCAAAATTCTGAAAGCTTCGGGAAACCGGTTAGAGGAAATTAAGATGAATATCAAAAAATAAAACCCCTTTCCCCGACCTTTTTCACAAAAGAAAAAAGTCTGTTTTCCCCTAAAATCGGTTTTTTCAATTAACTAATTGATACTAAAATCAAAATTCGTTCCGATTGCTTTTATATATCATTTCAATTTGTACATTTGCAGCTCGAATTAGAAAAACAAAAGATTAAGATAAGATGGCAGCTATAGGTAGCATTAGAAAACATTCAACTCTTCTTGTGATTGTAATTGGCGGCGCATTGTTCGCTTTTATTCTCGGTGACTTTATGAAAAAAAGAAGCAGAAGAGATGTGAATGCGGGAAAAGTGAATGGTGTGGAAATCACCATCATGGGCTTTAACAAAAAACTGAATGCAAATATTGCGAGTACCAAACGACAACAACGTACAAAAAGTCTGACCTCTAAAGAGATGGTCCGTGTAAGAGAGCAAACCTGGGAACAAATTGTCCGGAAAATTCTTATGGACAAACAATACAAAGATCTGGGAATTACCGTTACTACCGATGAGTTGTTTAATCTGATTCAGGGGCCAAACCCGAATCCGCTGATTAAACGATATTTTGTTAATCCCAAAACCGGCCGTTACGACCGTAATCTGGTGATACAATATCTCCAGCACTATAATCAACTGCCGGATGCTGCGCGTCAGCAATGGATAATGCTGGAAAACTATATCCTGGCCGACCAAATGCGAATCAAATACAACGCTTTGATATCACAAGGTTATTATATCCCCAAAGAACTGGCTCAGAGACTCTACAACGAGCAAAATACACGCGCCAATATTACATACGTTGCTGCCCGCTATTCGGATGTCCCCGACAACAAAATTACGGTAACAGAGGCTGATTACCAAAGCTATTATAATACGCACAAAAATGAATTTAAACAGAAAAATGCCCGGTCCATGGAGTATGTGGCCTTTACTGTTCTTCCATCAAAAACAGACATAGCCAAAGCCCGTAAAGAAGCGCTGGCTACGAAAGCCGATTTTGAAGTTACCCGAAATCCGAAACAATTTGCCCGGGCCAATACCGACCATCCTTACGATACTTCCTGGCTAAAAGAAGGTCAGCTTCCAACTTCCATCGATTCGTTAATGTTTCACTCTAAAGTGGGGACGGTTTCCAACCCTGTGATGAGTAACAATACTTTTATGTTTGCACGACTACTCAATGTGGCCACCCGCCCCGACTCCATGAAAGCTTCTCATATCCTGATTGCTTACAAAGGGGCACTAAGAGTTAGCCCCATTGTTACCCGTACCAAAGAAGAAGCAAAAAAACTGGCTGATAGTTTATATGCTGTTTTGAAACATAATCCTTCCAAATTTAAAGCACTTGCCGATAAATATTCCAACGACGGTTCGGTTTCGACCAACCATGGTAATCTGGGATGGTTTATGGATGGCCGTATGGTTCCCGGCTTTAACGAAGCTGTGGTAAAAACCAAAATAGGTCATTTTACCGTGGCCGAATCACAGTTTGGTTTCCATGTTATTAAAGTTACCGGTAAAAAAGACTTCAGCCGTAAGGTGAAAGTTGCTCTGATTACCCAGGATATTATCGCCAGCAATACTACTTATCAGAATGTTTTTGCTAAAGCCAGTAAAATTGCCTCCGTAGCCCATGACCAAAAAGCTTTCGAAGCTGTGGCAAAAAAAGACCACCTGCGACTACGAATTATGCCTAAGATGTACGAAAACACCTACTCTATTCCCGGTCTGGAAAACTCTCGCAGTATTGTACGCTGGGCGTTTAAAGATGGTACCGATGTCGGGGTCGTCTCTAACGTTTTCGATTTGGAAGGTCAGTACGCTGTTGCAGTTATTACTAAAAAATTTGAAGCCGGAATTCCCTCCCTTAAAGAGATAAAAAACCGGATTAAACCGTTTGTAATCAACAGAGTTAAAGGAAAATACCTCACTGAAAAGATGAAAGCTTTCAACGGCAACCTTGACGAAATAGCAAATGCGATGAAATCTTCAAAACAAACCATGACCGACCTTTCTTTCGACACAAAAAACATTGTAGGTTTCGGAACGGAAGACAAGGTAATTGGTACTGTTTTCGGGATGAAAGACGGGAATACAAGTCAACCGGTGGCTGGCAATGCTGCTGCTTTTATCATCAAATTAAATGCTTTGCACAAAGCAGGAAAAATGCCGAACTACAATGCTTTTGTCAGTTCTTATATGTATACTTTCAAACAGCGTGTGCAACAGGATTATCCTTACCTCGCCATTAAAGCTGCCGCCAATATTCAGGATAACCGGATTCTGTTTTATTAGAAAAAAAACTTAAAAAAACCCGGTAAAACCGGGTTTTTTTTATTTAATTTATTCCGTGCCATTTTTTTACGGCACGCAAGCATCTTGCTTGTACCAACTATTACGTTGAGGAGATTGCTTCACTCGCCAAAACGGCCTTTCAAACCTTTTTGGAGTATTGCGTGTTCGCAAAGACGACGTTTTGCTTTAAGGTTGTTGTTCTTGCCCTTTGTCGCCCCATCGTATCTTCGCTCCGCCAGTGTGTCCCATTGCCCGAAATCGCACACTTATGTAAGTCAGCCGAACACTTTACTATTTTATTAATTTTATCGTCTTCGATAGAAAAGCGTGTTACGTATTGTATTTCAACCCGTTTCCATTCATGGCACAATTCATGATTGGGAAGGTGCATTCTTAAATCGGAAAAAAGAAGAAATGAAATGACAAGTCAGCTAACAAAAATTGGGTGCAATAAAAAAGAAAAAAGATGACCATAGAAACAATTACATATTTTTCCATCTTGTTTTTCTTATCTGAATTAGTCTTAATGATTACAAAACGTTCAAAAAAGAACAATACAAAAGCCAAAAATGACAAAAAATCATTGGTGCTATTTTGGATTACAATACCTCTGAGTTTAACAATAGGATTTTTTACGGCAAATCGTCAGGAATGGAATACATTAAATCATGCGATAGCCCTGCTCGGATTAAGTGTTTTTATGACAGGAATTATTATCCGGTGGATGTCAATAATTCAATTAAACAAAGAGTTTACAATTAATGTAGCCATAATAAAAAACCACAATCTAAAGACTGACGGATTGTATAAAAACCTCAGGCATCCAAGTTATCTCGGATTATTACTAATTGGTTTCGGACTTTCCATCTCAATGAACAGTATCATCTCAATAATGGTAATTACTATTCCATTTTTGCTTGCATTAAGCTACCGGATAAAAATAGAAGAAAATATTTTGATAAAACAATTTGGTGAGACTTATAAAAATTATATGGCAAAAACTTGCAGGATAATTCCGAAAATATATTAGCAAAGCAGATACATGGTTCCTAAAACCGCCACAGACCACAAGTTCATCGACAGAGAAGAATTTAATTTTAAAACAGAAAAAATCAAAGAATGATAAGGCTCGAAAACATTCATAAAAGTTACAGTATGGGGAAAAATAAACTCCATGTACTCAAAGGAATTGATTTGCATATCGAAAAAGGAGAACTGGTTTCCATTATGGGATCTTCCGGTTCGGGAAAATCCACTTTGCTGAATATTCTGGGGATTCTCGACAGCTACGATGAAGGAAAATATTTTCTCGACAATACGCTTATTGCGGGGTTGAGTGAAAAGAAGGCGGCTTATTACCGTAACAAAATGCTTGGTTTCGTTTTTCAGTCGTTTAACCTGATACCTTTTAAAAATGCAATGGAAAATGTGGCGTTACCGCTTTATTACCAGAAAATTCCACGTAGAAAACGCAACAAAATAGCGCTGGAATACCTCGAAAAAATGGGGCTTAAACCGTGGGCCGGGCATTTGCCCAATGAGCTTTCGGGCGGAGAAAAACAGCGGCTGGCCATTGCCCGTGCACTTATTTCACACCCCAAAGTCATCCTCGCCGACGAGCCTACCGGTTCCCTCGATTCAAAAACATCCATGGAAGTTATGGAACTGATGCGCCAGATTAATCGCGAAGGTATCACCATGATTATCGTTACCCACGAACAGGACATTGCCGAACAAACCGATCGTATCATACACCTGAAAGATGGTCGTATTGAAATCGATGCCAGCAGCCATGAAACCAAACAGAAAGTATTTGAAACCCTTGTTGAAGAAAAAGCTCAGGTATGATCATCGATAGAGATAAATGGCAGGAGATATTCAGTACGATTAATAAAAATAAGTTACGTACGTTTTTAACCGGGTTCAGCGTGGCTTGGGGTATTTTCATGCTGATTATTTTGCTCGGCTCCGGCCGTGGACTGCAAAACGGTGTGCAGCACCAGTTTGCCGACGATGCCACCAACAGCCTGTGGGTTTTTCAGGGACAAACCACCAAACCGTACAAAGGCATCAACGCCGGGCGCAAAATCCAGTTTACCAACGCCGATTATTACCGTACCAAACGTCTCGACAAACACATCAACCACATTTCGGGACGCTATTATGTGGGCAGCAAAACCTTAAGCTACAAATATAATTATGGTTCCTACGACATTCGTGCAGTGGACCCCGGTCATAAATATATCGAAAATACCAACATCACAAAAGGTCGTTTTCTGAACCGGCTCGACATGGAGCATTTCAGCAAAGTGATGGTCATAGGTGACGTTGTCCGTAAAGATCTTTTTAAAAACGGCGAAAATCCGCTTGGGAAATATGTTAAAATAGGCGATATTCCGTTTAAGGTGATTGGCGTTTTTAAGGATGCAGGCGGCAACGGCGAAATGCGAAAAGTCTATATTCCGGTGAGTACGGCACAACGGGTCTTTAACGGTGGTAACCGTCTGGACCAGATTATGTTTACCGTGGGTGATGCCACACTCAAACAGACTAAACAAATTGAAAAAGAACTGCGAACAGAGTTTGCAAAATTTCATCATTTCGACCCCACCGACCGCCGTGCCATCCGCATTTCAAACAACTTAGACGAATACAAAAAGGTGATGAATCTCTTCCTCGGCATCCGTGTTTTTATCTGGATTATCGGTATCGGTACCATTATTGCCGGTATTGTGGGCGTGAGTAATATCATGATGATTGTGGTGAAAGAGCGCACCAAAGAAATTGGGATACGTAAGGCACTCGGCGCCACACCGAAATCCATCATCGGGCTGATTTTGCTGGAATCGGTTGTGATTACCAGCCTGGCCGGCTACCTCGGACTTATGGCCGGCGTGGGATTACTCGAGCTGGTAAATAAATATATGCCGCCGTCCGATTTTTTCAGAAATCCGGAAGCAAACCTTTCCATTGCGCTCACAGCTATGGCGCTGCTGGTGATTGCAGGCGCTATTGCCGGATTTATTCCCGCAAAAAAGGCAGCTTCCATAAAACCCATTGATGCGTTGAGAGACGAATGACAAAGAGAAGTTGCGAAGTTGCGATAGACGAAGTTGCGATAAAGCGAAGTTGCGAAATTAAGCGAATAACGAATTAACGAATAACCAATTAACCAATTAACGAATGACCAATAGCAACCATGAAAATATTTGATTTAGACAACTGGCAGGAGATTTGGACGGCTTTGAAAAAAAATCCGGTGAGGACTTTTTTCACTGCCTTCGGCGTATTTTGGGGAATTTTCATGTTGGTCGTCATGCTTGGTTCGGGAAAAGGGCTTCAAAATGCCGTTTATCAGGGATTTGGCGATTTTGCCACCAACAGCTTTTTTATGTGGGCACAACGTACTTCCATGCCGTATCAGGGTTTCAAAAGAGGTAGAAGTTACAATTTTACCAACAGTGATATTGTCGCCATCAGAAAAGATGTTCCGGATGTGAAGCTGTTGGCACCGAGACTTCAGGGTGGCGGATATAGTGGCGCCAGCAACGTGGTACGAGGAAAAGAATCCGGAAGCTACACTATCTACGGCGATTATCCCGATTTTATGAAAATCGATCCGGTGGACATACTTACCGGGCGTTTTATTAACCTGAACGATGTGCGCGAATACCGTAAGGTGGCCGTGATAGGAAAAGACGTGGTGGATGGGCTTTTCAAAAAAAGCGAAAATCCCATTAGGAAATATATTCGTGTACAGGGCGTCTATTTTGAGGTTATCGGCACCTTTAAGTCAAAGAAAAAAGGCGGACAGGCCGACAGGGATAACAACAGTATTTTCCTGCCGTTTTCCAGCATGCAACGCACTTTTAATTATGGTAACAAAGTCTTCTGGTTTGCCATCACTTCAAAAGATAATGTGCCGGCGACCATTACTGAGGCAAAAGTCATTGCCCTTATGAAAAAAATCCATCATATAAATCCCAAAGATACGCAGGCCATTGGTCATTTTAACGTAGAAAAGCAGTTTAAAAAAATGTCGGGATTGTTTACCGGCATCAACGGACTGATATGGATAGTAGGTATTGGTACGCTGCTGGCCGGAATTATTGGCGTATCAAATATTATGTTGATTATAGTGAAAGAGCGTACCCGCGAAATCGGGATCAAACGCGCATTGGGAGCCACCCCGATGAATATTATTTCACAAATCATTCTGGAATCGGTAACACTCACGACTGTAGCCGGTTATGTGGGTTTGGTAGTTGGCGTCAGTCTGCTTTCGCTAATCGATAAAATTATGGTGAAAAGTGGTGCCAGTTCGCAGTTTTTCCTGCATCCGGAGGTTAATTTCCACGTGGCGCTTACCGCTTTAGGCGTGTTGGTGATTTCCGGCATTTTTGCAGGAATGATTCCGGCCAAACGTGCCGTAAGTATCAAGCCGGTGGAGGCATTAAGAGACGAATAGTGAAAAATAACAAATTTCAAAAACAAACATCAATCAACGAATCAACCAATTATCGAATTATCGAATTATCGAATTATCGAATCACGAACAAAATAAATTTAAAAATAGAAACAGTAAATACAATTGAACATGAAGACGTTTTTTAAAATTCTAATCATTTTTATCATTTTGGGTATTTTCGGATATACCCTTTATTACCTGTGGGATAAATCGAAGGAAGAACCTGTGGTTTACAAAACAGAAACGCCGTTTGTTACCAATATTATTAAAAAGACCGTGGCTACAGGTTCTGTGGTTCCCCGAAAAGAAATTGACATTAAACCGGTGGTTTCGGGTATCATTTCTGATATTTACGTACAGGAAGGCCAAATGGTGAAAAAAGGCGATTTAATTGCCAAAATCAGAATTATCCCCAACATGATTAACCTGAACAATGCCGTTTCGCGCGTAGATCAGGCAAAAATAAACCTGAAAGAGGCCAGGCGTAATTATGACCGCCAGCATGAGCTGCTGGTAAAAGGCGTGATTGCCCAATCCGATTTCGATGCTGTGGAAACAAAATACAGCATTGCTCAGGAGGAACTGCAGACGGCACAAGAGAACCTGCAGCTAATCAAAGAGGGACAGATTAAGAAAAAAGGTGCGCCTACCAACACGCTGGTACGCTCCACTATTTCGGGCATGGTGCTGGCAATTCCGGTAGAAATCGGCAACCAGGTTATCGAAGCCAACAACTTTAACGCCGGGACAACCATTGCCACCGTTGCCGACATGAATGATATGATTTTCAAAGGAAAAATCGATGAAACAGAAGTGGGAAAAATCAAGGTGGGGATGCCGCTGATTCTCACTATAGGCGCCATCGACAATACCCGTTTCGATGCCGTGCTGACAAAAATTGCCCCCAAAGGGGTGGAAGAAAACGGCGCCGTACAGTTTGAAATTCAGGCCGATGTAAAACTGAAAAAGGATGATTTTATCCGGTCGGGATACAGCGCCAATGCCGACATTGTGCTGCAACGCGCCGACAGTGTGCTGGCCGTACCGGAAGGATTGCTGTTGTTTGAAGGCGATTCGACCACTTACGTGGAGGTGGAAACCGCTCCACAGGTATTTAAAAAGCAGGTGATAAAAACCGGACTTTCGGATGATATTAATATTCAGGTTCTTTCGGGTCTCAAAAAAGACACAAAGATAAAAGTACCAAAATAAGCCTCTGTTAGAGTGACTTTTGCTTCAAACCGGAGGAATAAATAATCCTCCTTCATTTTTTGAATAATGAACGCCAATTTCCCATAGGGATGCCTTAGGCAAACGATTTTAGAAAATTGAAGGTTTTTCAGTAACATCTTAACTCATCATTCGTTAATCGATATTCATCATTCAATTTCAATAAATACAGGACGTACGTAGCCAACAGGACATGGCCACGCTCAAAGGATGGTTTTATAAAGTGTAATAAAAAGAGAAAGGACTGTTCGTTTCAGGAAAAACGGTGTCCTAATCCGAACACACCCCACTTTTGGTAATTTGGAAATATTGCATAAAATTCTGTTTGTCTGTTTGTTTAGTTTTGTGGAACAATTTGTGTACGTTTGTATGGCTTTTATAAATGTCTTACCAATTAAAAATAAAAATGAAAAAATTTTCCTATTTTCTGGCTGTTGTTCTGATTTCTATCGGTTTCCAGCTAAAAGCGCACGAGGGCATGTGGATTCCCATGTTACTGCAACAAAATTTTACTGAAATGCAACGCATGGGGCTGAAACTTACGCCCGAAGAAATTTACAGCGTGAATCATTCCAGTCTGAAAGATGCCATTGTAGGCCTTTCCGACAGCCCCAACCCACAGGGCTTTTTCTGCACCTCCGAAATCGTGTCCGACCAGGGGTTGCTGATTACCTGCCATCATTGTGGTTATGCTTCAATTCAGCAACACAGTTCGCTGAAACACAACTATCTGAAAAATGGTTTTTGGGCCATGAGCAAAAAGGAAGAATTGCCCAACAAAGGACTTACGGCTTCTATTTTGGTACGTATGGCCGACGTTACCGACAGCATTGTTCCACATCTTTCCGATACCATGAGCAACCAGCAGCGTTCCGCCATTGTCCGCCCTATTATTGCCCGGCTGAAAAAAGCCAATTCGGACAGCGGCAAATACAATGTCGTTATCAAGCCTTTCTTTGCAGGTAACAAATATTACATGTCGGTTTATATTGTTTACCGCGATGTACGTCTTGTTGGCGCACCTCCTTCCTCCATAGGAAAATTTGGTGGCAATACCGACAACTGGATGTGGCCGCGCCAAACCGGCGATTTTACCCTTTTCCGGATTTACACAGCTCCCGATGGTTCTCCGGCAACTTACTCTAAAAAAAATATTCCGTTAAAACCGAAATATCATCTGCCTATTTCGCTCAATGGCATCAAAGCGGGAGATTTTGCCATGGTTTGGGGTTTCCCGGGAAGAACTAACCGTTACATGACTGCCCCGGAGCTGGAATTCAGAATGGAGCACTATTTTCCACCTTTAGTTAAAGCCTTTGGTAAAAAACTGGAAATCTGGAAAAAACACATGGATGCAAATCCTGATGTTAAAATTAAATATGCTTCCAATTATGCTATGATTGCCAACAGCTGGAAATATTTCGTAGGCCAGATAAGAGGGGTTAAAAAACAACATGTAATTGAGAAGAAAAAAGCATTTGATGAAACATTTGCCAAATGGGTTGGCGAAAGCCCCAAACGTCAGGCTAAATACGGAGAAGCGCTGAAAGATATTTCCGATGCTTTTGCTTCCGAATCGAAAACTATCGAACCGCTTATCTACGCCAGTATTACCGGCGCCCAGGGTGCCGAGTTACTTAGTTTTGCACAGAAATTCAGTGGTTTGGAAGGCATACTGAAACAGTACAAAGAGACCAAAGGCAGAGAACAAAAAGCAAAAAAGCTGAAACAGATAAAGAAGATGTCCGCCGAACTGTCCGGGAAACTCCAAAAAATGTACAAAGATTACGATATGGCCACCGACCGTGATGTTTTTGCCGCTATGACAAAAATGTACTTTGGCAAAGTTCCGGAAAGTCTGCATCCCGCGTACCTCGACAAAATGATAAAAAGGTATAAAAATAATTTTACCGCTTTTGCTGATTATGTTTTCGAAAAATCGCATTTCAGCACCGAAGCCAAAGCCAAAGCTTTTCTTGCTAAACCCACGCTGAAAGGGATAAAAAAAGACCCGGCTTTTATCCTTTCGCAAGCCTACATGGCCAAACTAATGGATGCATCCGCCGGTTTTCGCGCTGCGGCAGGAAAGTTAGACAAGGGCAAAAGATTGTTTATGGAAGGAATTATGAAAATGCAACCCGACAAAATCTTTTATCCCAACGCTAACTCCACACTGCGTTACAGCTATGGCAAAGTGGAAGGCTATTATCCCAGGGATGCCGTACACTATTTGTTTCAGTCCCATTTGTATGGCGTTATGCAAAAAGAAAATCCAAATAATCCTGAATTTATTGTTCCCAAAAAGCTGAAAGAGCTTTTCAAAACAAAAGATTATGGTCCTTACGGACAGGATGGGAAACAGGATGTCGATTTCCTGACCACAGATGATATCACCGGCGGCAATTCCGGAAGTCCGGTTATCAACGGTAAAGGTGAGCTGATAGGGATAGCTTTCGATGGCAACTGGGAAGCCATGAGCAGCGACATTGCTTACATTCCCAAACTGCAGCGTGCCATTGTGGTGGATATTCGTTATGTGCTGTTTATCATTGATAAATATGCCGGCGATACCCGTCTGATTGACGAAATGACTATTCACAAAGCTGTGCCGCAACCTAACCGGGTTGATGCAACTACAACCGAAGCAACAATCAGCGCAAAATAAATTAAACTGAAATTGTACCGGCAGCGAATTTTAATTGCGGTGGCTCAGAATTAAACAGTAATAATTGTATTCCATCGTTTAACTCTGAGCTAAC
>VAOW01045362.1_pt1 | contig 12066 bp, 12 predicted proteins | sample 3393921 | NCBI WGS metagenome assembly VAOW01 (sample SAMN08290428, study PRJNA428436) | hydrothermal vent metagenome | isolation source: Deep-sea hydrothermal vent chimney | place: Indian Ocean: Southwest Indian Ridge | depth 2742 m m
ACCCCCTCCATGGCCGGGAGGAGACTCCCATAATCCCGAACGTCGCCAATGTAAAACTTCACCTGTGAATTCGCAAAGCGAATCCGCATGTCCTCCTGCTTCTTCTCGTCCCGACTGAAGATACGGATTTCCTTGATGTCCGTAGCGAGGAAACGGCGGAGGACAGCGTTGCCGAAAGAGCCGGTACCGCCGGTAATCAATAGAACTTTGTCATCAAACATCCTTGATTCACCTCTGTTTTGCAGCTAATCCCGAGCGAAATGTGACGTGCTCGATCACCTCCATAAACAAGCGCTCGTTGGCTTCGACGATACTCACATCTTCTCCAACCTTCTTGGCTATATCGCGCGCGCGCATCGCCCATTGCCGGTACTCCGTGCAGGTCCAACCCCCCACCTTTTCGATCATGCGCGCAAAACTGTGCGTATCGGCTAGCGATAGATCCCAACCAACGCCCTGCTGCTCCAGATCTCGCCACGGCGTCTGATCACTGATTAAAATCGGAAGACCGGCACATAATGCCTCATAAATGACATGGCCGAAGTTTTCACCGCGTGTCGGAAACAGAAACAGATTATGTTGCGCCAGCGTCTTAACAACGTCGCAAGGCTTCACAACGCCCTTGTAAATCACTTCGATGTGTGACGGTAATTTACGTGCCAGCGTCTGACACACTGCCCAATATGCGGCATCTTCAATCGGACCGTAAATGAAAAATACCACGGGCAAACTCACTTCAGACAAAACGCGCAACGCAAAATCCAGGTTCTTCATTGGGCTGATGCGTGAGATAAAGCAGATACGCAATGGATAGCCCAGTCGGTAGCCCTCCCTTTCTGGTAGTGCTGAAACCTTGTTCTCTGCAGGCTCGGTCAAGTCAGGCGCAACTCTGACAGATACTTTGATTTTACCGAGAAACGGCGCCGTGTGACGCACAAGAAACAGGCGCTCTATCTGGTCGGCTTCGGCTTCGCTGGAAGCTTGCCAGGTCAAGTTGTCATAAAGTCCGAATAACTTGGCCAGACGGATGAAGAGACGTTTCTTACGCCGTTTAAGAAGTAGAGCCCCCTCGGAAAATTCGCCGCGGGGCGCAATTACGATAGGGCATTTTTCGAAGCACCCCAGACGTCTGCAGACGAGCACCTGCTGGGTGAAGCGCGGATCGAAGAAACTGTTGAGATAGATCACATCGTGTGGCGTATTACGCACAATACCAGCAACCTGCCGGAATCCGAAATAATCCAGAGAAACATAGCGTACCAATGCCTTACCACAGGGCATCCAAGTGCCGGGCTGAACGCCAGCATAGCGACCATTATCCCCCAGGTCGCGATCCAGTGTGATGATGCGAAACTGAAACGTATCGCCCAGTTTCTCGACCAAGTTGGCAAGCGCGCGGATCGGGCCACCCCCACGATAGCCCGGCAGATAATAACGTGTAAACGTCAGAATGGTGGGCCTCATATGGCTTCCCTTTGGCCAAGCGGCCTCAGCCACCGTAAGACGGTGTCAGAACCCCGTTTCAGTCCGAGTGCACCCGGCGCGAGAACTTGCCGCACTGAGCAGGAAATAACCCACGGTGTGCGGTTTCGAGCGGAGGCATAGAACACCTGCGCCCGGCCCCGCCCCTGCCAGCGGTCCGGCTGGATTCCATCCAGCACCTCGGGGGACTTGAAATCGGTGTCGCTCGTAAAGACATGAAACTCCACTTCAGGGAGGGATTCCACCATCGAAACAGTCGACCGCACCGGCCCCCCAAAGTGACGGGCAGGCAGGTAATGCCCGATGAACATCAATACCCGCGTCATGTCCGAAAAAGATCCATCACCTCAGCGATCCCCCAGTATTCGTCTAACGGCCTCTATCACCTCATCCACCCGTATCGAGAGAATACAACGCTTATTATATTTCGTGCAGATGTCGAGTTTGCATCCATAACACGGCACCTGATGGTAAAGAACCTGGTGTCCTTCTCCCAGCGGGAACCATTCCCCGGGTGGGTTTCTGGCACTGAATATCGCCACACATCGGGTTCCCACCGATGCCGCGAGGTGCATGGGGCCGCTATCATGACCGATGAAAATGCCTGCTCTTTGCAGAATCGCCGCACTTTCGCGAGGACTTAAATCCCCGCATAGGTTCAGCGATGGACCGGACCAGTGGTCAAGCAACCGTTGGGAGCGATGGTACTCTATTTTCGCTCCGACCATGACCAGGGCATGATCCGGATACATATCGCATAGCTTTCGTAACAGCTCCGACCAATTCGCATCTTCCCAATCATTTACTCGCCATTTGGAACCTATACTTGCCGAAATAACAGGAATACCATCAGGAAGTAATCGTAGGGCCAAGTTGGCAGCACTCCGTTCTTGCTCAGTCAAAGCAAGCCGGTAGAATGCGGGGGCCTCCGGATTGACTTCTCCCAGTCCGGTTAAGCAACGCACCAGGCGGTTGGCTTCCCATTCGACACGCCCGGTATCATCAAGGGGTTGTACCCTCCTCCTATCCCGCGAAACCGGCAAGCCAAGAATATGCGGAATCCCGCATCCCCATTTGAAGTAGGCCGCGTCACGCAACGTTCGGTGCAAGCCTTTGGGTTCCATCAAATAGATGAGTATGTTGGGTTTCCATTTCCGGATTTGGCGAGCCAATCGCATCATTTCCTTGATCTTTTTTGTACCAGTAGAGTAATCGTAATAGCCGTGCACAAAACCGGTTCCATCTAGAATGGATTGGACCGGTGTGGCCTTATGATTGTCGGAAATGCAGGTCAAAAGTCTTCGTTCTGCATTCGGATACGCATTGACTATCAAACGAAAGGCGGGAAGCGCCACTAGTGTGTCGCCGAGCGAACCCACCCTAAATATGAGTACTCGCAACGTTCTGGAAAGATCACCCGTCATCAGTTCGAACCGTGCCCCCTTGGAAATTTATACTCGTTTGTCGTACACCCACCAACAACATGGGGTGTGCTCGCCAGGCTCCTCATGATCCGCCGACCCGGTATGTAGCAGGAGTGGGACTAGGCTTTCTCGCCAACAGGGGGATCGTTATCCACAGAGACTGTTGGAGTTTTCTTATAAAATTGGAAGATTTCACTGAACACCTTCCTGATTGCTACGATTGTCAGAAATATACCGCCTGTTTGAGTTAAATAATGACAATGACAAGTTGGATATAATTGCCAAAAGTAACACAATCAACAGATACCGCCAAAACTGGAAAATAGCAATATAAAGATCATTTTCAACATTGATTAGGATATATGCGGCGTTCCCAACCACCAAGGACTGGAAAAAAGGTCTTTGTCGGAACAATCTAAGAAATATACCTGCTGGAATCAAGATTCCAAACAGGTAAGCCAGGACCCCCACACCCAAACCCGGCACCGGCCCCCAGTCCACAAATAGAACCTGTCCTGGTGTATTGGGCAAATCCACCTGAGGCCACCCGAAATGTGCATTGATAATGGTCGATACATTCACATACGTTTTACGGCCTGTCAGGATTAACGGCAAACTGTTGGCTGCGTCCTGGATCATGATTTTCCCCATAGTCCCTGGTTTTTCTTCCAAGCCCTCCAGGGCCATGTACGCACCTGCCCAATCCGCTCTTCTGGCATTCAAGTTGCGGTTTGTCAGTGTGAAGTCATCCCAATGGCTGGCGACATCCACGATGCTGGTTTCCCCAATTCGGCTTCGATAATATTGATACATATTGCTTGCGGACACCAAAACGGCCAAGGCCAAAGCAAACGTAATGATCACTTTTGGACTGAACAATCGACGTATATCCATGGCCATGAAAATCATCAAAATAAGGCTATACATCAAAATTCTTCGCCCATAGATAAAGGCAATCACCAACAACAAAACAGCCAGAGCACCCCATACCTTGGAATGGGCCTGGTTGTCGTGATTCTTCCCAAGATGGGCCCCCACCATAATGATCGCGGAGAAGAACAAGGGCATGGCCAATTGCCTAAGCGAAGTGTACCAATACGGAGCCAAACGTTCCCCGATAGCTTCTACCCCAACGCGATGCGCGACCCCCAAGTGCCCTACCAAGCCAAATTCTATTACTCCATACAATGCGATAAACAGGATAATTCCTATCAATAGAGCGGCCTGCATACGTGTAACCTGAGCAACCGAGTTTTGAATGGTCGTGATCTTTAGATGCTCCGCATACTCCGGAAATACCCAATCCCATGCATATATCGTTGTCCACGCCAGATAGAACAGAATGACGACGGAGAATAACAAGGTTTCCTCATCAGGTCTTTTATACAGCCATCCGGAAACATCCTGCAGGGGGGAGAACGCAGAGACAAACAAACCAACCCCGTAGGTCAGCCCGAAGGAAACCAATAACAAATCTGCTAGGTTGAAGCGTTTGCTACGCAAATGCAGCAGAATACCCGTAATTCCCATAGCCAAGACCCCAACAACCATGGCAAAGTTTTCCCAATTCATGGGTGACACCGTCCATATTCACTTGGGAGGGTCTGGCAGCCCATATCTATCCCTCTATCTCCTTCAGAATGCTTGCCATGACCGGTTCATTGAAGAGAGTGTTCTTCAATGCCCGCTCGTGCCCGCGCCGAGCGATCTTCCGTCGGCGCGGTTCGTCGGCGAGAAGTTCCTTGCACAGCACTGCACATTCTTCCGCGTTTCCCCAGAATACCGCTTCCTCTCCCTCCCGGTAGAGTTCAAGATGCTCCGCGGTTCTCTCGGCGCACAACAGGCTGCCCAATGTGGGGATCTGAAGGCTGCGGTCTATATGCAGGCTACCACTCGATTTGTTGACCAGGCCTAGGCAAATTTTCGCGGGCTGCAAAATGGCCGTATAGCCGTTTTCATCGTACACGCCGGGGCACCTCCACTGGGGGCGGATGGACTACTCGCGGGGTTTCTGACATAACCTCACGCAGCCGGTAAGCCACGTCGTCGGCAGAGATGAACCGCCGGATAACGCGGCACACCACCGCTTTCTTTGCGGCCTCGACGGCGCCGGTAAACAGGTAGACCCAGATCAGGCTGAGCAGCATGACAACAGCCAGCCGGGCGGCTCGCCCGCGAATGACACAGTTAACGTCGAATATACAGTATTTTTAGAAGCGATACTCATAAATTTTTGGGTCTTCATCAAATCGTGTGGGTAGAATTCATCTGACAACTCCTTCCGGGTAGAGATCCAGTCCCCCCAGATGGAAGTAGATAGCGTTGCGGTAGCGCGCTTTATTGCGAAAGCCGCGGCTGCGTATTTTGATCATGTTGATCCGGCTGTTGATGCTCTCGGAGGCGCCATTGCTGACCTTCAAGATGATGGCGTTAATAATACCCCAGAGATGTGCCTTGATGGTCCTGGCAACTTTCTTGATGGGTTCCAGTCGACTGCGAACCGCCCAGGATAGCCACTGCTTCCAACGCTTCTCGGCCCAGGTTCGGCTGACATAACTCCACAGGTGCATCGCTAGATTCTTGATGGCCCAGGCCCGCGCGGTCTTCAGTGTGCTTTGCCGCAGTAACTTGAAACTTCGTTGGCGTTTTCGACTCAGGTTCCCCAAGTTGGTCAACCAATCGTATTTGGTGCCTTTCAAGTCTTCCCAGCCTTCTCCCATCAGCACCTTATGCTCTTGTCTGCGCACCTTGTCGACGGCTTCGTTGAGATATTTGGCTACGTGGAACTTGTCAAAGGCGATCTTCTTCTCGCCACCCGGGAGGTTCTCCAGTGTGGCGTTGATGTAAGCGGGCCACATGTCCATCGATACGCTCTCAATCCCCGCCTTCCGGGCCTCATCCAACGTATCGTAATAGCTTTGCAGGCTGGCCTTCTTGCGCTCATCCGCCACATATAGCACCTTCTTGCCATCCGCTACGACGGTGAGGTAATCGTGTCTCTTGCGAAAGGCGATCTCATCCACCCCAATGTGCTTCGGGGAGTCCACTTGACGGCGTGCCAGCCCCCGCTTAACCGCGCGCTGCATGATCCCATCGATCGCGTTCCAGCTTAACGACAATTGCCGTGACACCGCCTGGATCGAGGCCTCCTTGAGCCAGTCAATGACCAACGCCTCATACAGCGCGGTAAACCCCGAACCCGGCTCCGCCCATGGCACCCGCACCGACACCACCCCGGGTTCCTTACACTCAACCCGGGGCAGCTCCGCCACCAGGAGCGTCTTGAGCTGGCAGGTGTCCAAATGCCGCCACTGCCGCCGACGCCGGTCGTAACCAGGGCAACCGGTCCCACATTGAGGACATCTCTGCTTGACTCCCGGCCTCGGCTCCACATACACCTTGACCTCGCCCGCCTCGATGTCCAGTTCAATCTCAGACACCTCCCACGGCGCCTCAATACCCAATATCCGCCTGTATGGCTCTTTGTCTCTCATCCTTTATCCCCCAATCCTTCGCCCTTCATACGATAATCTACCCACTCGATCAGGGGAAGAGCCAAATTTTTAATAACTTTCCATCCTTATTTCCAATTAAAAGGTGGACTAAAGTTTAATCACTATGGGTCTAATTCCCCGCAGCTTGCTGCGATATGGCACCTATTACATCAGCAATACCCCGCGGCTTGCCGCGGGGTTGTTTATCAACTAAAATTTTCTTCAACGCTTGATGTAGGTCCACTAATGGCGTGCAGGACTTAAGGAAAAAAGTTATAGTACTTTGTTGCGGAGATATCCCTATACGCGGGAGTTCATAAGACTTTGTTTTAGATTCTACAAAGCCGGGTTTAACGGTAACGGCGCCCAAATAGCCAATATCTTCCACCATGTAACATATCTTTGAATCATATGCTCCGAATGGGTAAGCGAAATACTTCACTTCATCTCCTGCAATATCTGAGAGGATAAGCCTGGATTCAGAAATCTCTGTCCGGGCCTCCACATTATCGAGATGCACCAAATTTCTATGTGCCAAAGTATGTGATCCAACTTCCATCCCCGTGGATACCCATTCTCTAATTTGGACGCTATCCATTAATCTCCTTTCACCATCCCCCCACTTGTCAAATTTACCAGAACCCAGATATTTAGCCACAAAAAAACATGTTGCTGTAAACCCATGTTCTTTTAATATAGGAACTGCAGATATCAAATTATCATCATAACCATCATCGAAAGTTAACGAAATTACTTTCCCTTGTTTGGGGTTGTTTTTTATAGCATTCATCCCCTCACTGAGAGACATCACTTTATATCCCATTCTTTTCAGAAGATTCATTTGTTTTTTAATAATCGAAGGTGGGACGCATAGATTCTTCAGTGCCCCTCTGGCGGTTCAGATATGCTGTGATACATAAATATGGGTAATCGCATTTTTCTATAATTCCGTCATATAAGATAGAAAAATTCTCAAGACATTAGTATTTCATATTTATAAAAGCAACAATTCACAATTATTTACTTATTCATTAATTTGTACAGGCTATTACCCATGAATGGTCGCATTCATATCCCGCTGTAATTAACGCGTCTCCTGCGTAATAATCGAATGCTAATGCAGCCGTCCGTGTAAAGTAATTTCTCCAGTCCCCGCTGATTCCCTTATGCAGAAAATCATCTGATTTCACGACACCTGGCTTCCTCCCAGTTTTATAGAAAAAATCGTTATTTCCAATAACGTATTGGAGATGTTCCATATCTATATCTTTACCTGAAACCAATTCATACACTGACGTTAATTCTTTATATGGAGAAATAAGCATATTTTCATAACGTACCGTCCCCATGTAATGTTGCTTATAGTTAGCCCAAGTATTGATATGGTTAGCATATTTTTTCCCAGATAGACCGTACTTAGCCATGTATTCAATAAATTTAGGCAAATTATCCTCAATATTGCTTGCGAGCATAGGTATACCTAAAAACCGCTTAATGCGTACGAGCTGATGCTTTTCGGCTTCTCTCAATAGGTGAAAATATGCAGATATCATTATATCTCTACCATCCCGGAGCATGTATATTGTACGTTTACGAACGGAATCCCATGGTATGTGACGATGTGTATGAATAATCCATGGGCCACTGGCTGGCCAATTCATATTCCAAGGTTCTAGTATTGGAATAACAAATAGTTCAGATAATAAATGGCACAACCAATTTGTTCCACTTTTTGGGTGCCCAAGCACATATATACCTTGTGCTTTTGATAGGCCTGAAATATCCATTGCGACTGAAGGCCAATATATTAATTGCTCTCTACGTCTGAGTAGTGCGCCCTTAGTGGGAAACATTAGCAATCCTTTTCATTAGTAACACAAATAATCACCGATTCACTTCGTTCAAAATTGATCTGAGTATTGGTTCGTTGAAGAGATTATTCTTCATGGTGCGGTCATGGCCACGACGAGCGATCTCCCGACGTCTCGGTTCGTCTGCGAGCAACTCTTTACACAGTTCTGCACACTCTTCTGGCGAATCAAAAAGCAAGGCTTCCATACGATCTTTGTATAATTCATCGTGCTCTTCTGATCTTTCAGCACAAAGCGCTGTACCAATTGAAGGTATTTCTATACTTCGATTTGTATGGAGATTTCCTGCAGCCTTATAAAGCAAGCACAATGAAAGTTTTGATAGTTGAATAACTTTCCTGTATCCGTCATCAAACATACCACTCCCCCTCCATAAGTGTTTTATTTGCGGCCACTCTTCTGCTCTATTCCAGCGATCCCCCCATATGGAGACCGGAACACCAAGCTCACTCAAACGAAGCATAAATCGACCACGCTCAGGTGTCCATTGAGCAATATATGAGACATCACTCGAATAGCTGGTTATATCATTTTTAGAAACAAAAGATGACCGGTGAGCAATCTCATCGGCGGAGAGAAATACCCGCATAACTTTCTTGGCGCCGAGATTACGTAATGGATCGACGGCCGATCGAAAGGTTTGTACGATCAAGTCGTACATATCTAGATTGCTTAGGAAATTATTCCATATTTTTTGTGCGCCAAGCGTAAACGGGTTATCTGTTGAATAATTAACAACCGGTACTGATAAATTTCTCAATTTATCTAGCGAATTACGCCCTAAGAACTCACCGTTATTAATCCAAATTAAATCTGGATGAAATTCAAATACAGTCCGGTATATACGCTTACTTATTAGCCAATCAACGCCACAAAAATTAGTGTGATAATGAATACGCCATTGAAACGGATATTTCGCCAGCCAAGACCACGGGTCTATAAGTGCGACAGTGTGCCCGAGGCGTTCCAGTGCCTTTGCTCGATGCAACGATGTGCCCCAGCCAGGGCCAATGTAGGCGATCCGCACGATCAACCTCCTCGCGTCGCTACGGTCAGAAGGTTCTGCGAAAACACCGCCTTGCGGTCCACCTCGCCGGTCTCGACGGCCACGTATAACAGCAGGCCGGTGCGGATGACCGACCACAACGCCGCGCGGACGATGCTTTTCAACCCATGGGGCACCGGGCGATCCTCGAAACAACGTACCTCCGAAAAGCCGCTGGATCTTAGTAATTGCGCGATGGACACGCGGGTGAAGGCTTGCTCGTGGGTGAAATCCCAATAACGCATGCGCCCACCGAAAGGGCCTTCGGCGTTGGGCGTATGGATGATCCAGCGACCACCTGGCTTAAGCACCCGATGCACCTCATCGACCAGAGGGATCAATTCATTCTTCGTAAAGTGCTCAATCAAATCGAAGGCCACCACCACATCCAACGAAGCGTCCGCAGTTGCGCCCAGGCTGTCGGCCACATCGCCCTCTTCAACGCCGAGGATACCCAGCCGCTGCGCCGCCGCTATCTGCTCCGGCGATCCGTCCACGCCGCGCGCGTTATAGTAGCCAGCCTGCTGGAGAGCATATAGCAAGGCACCATGCCCACAGCCAAGTTCAAGAATGGCGGCGTCCCTGTCTGCGGGAAAGTGCCGTCGGATCATCTGCCGGAAATACGGCATCCGCGGACGCAAACCTTCCAATGTTTCGGGTGCCAACGAACTATCACGTGCCGTCACATAGGCCCCGTAGATGCGCGAACGATAATCGTGCCTGTTTGTCATTTTTAATTCCTCACTCTACGAAATAGCCTCTGACGTGACACTAAAAAAATCCGCTTGCTCAGAATGAACCGGCCCTACAACCATCACCGCCCCCCCCGAATGAACACGCCGATCCAGTGAATAGGCCGCTCCAGAATTCCTCGGCTAGCCATGACTTGTTGAACCGCTCCGATCGGGTTTGCCAGGCTGACGAGGACCAACCCAATTGGCGTACCCATCATGCGACCGGCGGCCAAGAGCACATAGCCCGCAAATAGACCATCGCCGATCAGCATTGCAAGGCCAGCCTCCGCGACCCGACCCGTCGCGGCAACCAGGGCAAAGGCAAGGCCCACGGTGAGGCCCGCACAGGCCACATAGGCCAATGCAGCCCGCGTCTGCCGATTAAACGCCACGAGGGTTGAGAGCGGAATATGCCAGATGCCTGCTAAAGCTCCACTGAGCAGCAACCAAATGAACAGGGGATGGTCCATGGCGACGCGTCCCTGTGTCCAGAGCTTGAGTACAACATCGCCAATGAAATACAGGACCAGGCCGGCCGCCAGGGAAAACCACAGACTCGACTGCAAGCCTGTGAGATACAGCCGGCGCTGGAGCACACGGTCCTTCCGGCCTTCAGCCGCCGCAATCTCCGGCTCGATTGCATGGCTGATGATGACCACCAGGCGTAGCGAAATACGGGTCAGGGTACGAAGAACGGAAAACACCACCACCGCGATCGGCCCTAAGAGGACGCTAACGACAATCACCAACCCCTGATTGCGCAAGGCATTGGCAAGCGACAGCATCAAGTTCGCCAGAGACGGTGTAATCAACCCGTGCAGGTAACCCAGGCGGGCCTTGGCCAAGCGTGGGCGGAGCCAGGGGTGGCGGTGAGCCAGGGTTCCAAAAACTACACTTGCTCCAAGGACACGAACCGCGAGGAACGCCGCGGCGGCTCCCACAAGGCCGAGACCTGAGCCGGCAACAACCCAGAGCATCACATACTGGGCCAACGATACGGTGTTCTCCAGGGCCACGCCGAAGCCATATTCTCCGGTCGCGCGAAAGCCGGCAGAGGAAACCCCACCGAACAAATGAACCAGGACTTCGCCGGCCAGCAGGAGAAGCACGAGATGCACTCCACCCGGTGCAAGCACCGTCAGGTGCAGCCATCCCGCGAGCGGTAGAAAGTACAGCAGCGGCAGCAGAACCAGCGCCGCCACCATGGCGGTAACACTAACCAACGCCACGAGACTTTGATAGGCCACGAGTGCCCCCTCGCGGTCGCCGCGGGCGACGCGCATCGTCATGTCGTTGGCGATAGAAAGCGAGTAGCCCAAGTTTGTCAGAGAGAGATACGCAGGGATCGCGAACAGCACCAACCACTCGCCGTAGAGCCTCACACCCCAGACATGGAGCAGGATTGGAACACCAATAAGTTGGACGATAGCGACAACGAACGTCCCGTAGGCGTTGGCGCCAAGGCCTTGCCACAAGCGCTTGCGCACGGCGCTACCCACAATCCACTCCCGTGGCCCCGGCAAGGTTGAGCCCCGAATGTTGGGCCAGGTTGCGTGCAATGGCATGGCTGACACTGGCCGGCCCCTTCCGGGATTGGCTCCTTTTTGGCCCGGTTTCCGGCCACCAGCTAGCCAGCGGCAAGCCGAAGCCGGTCTTGGAACGATTGGACCAATGCGTCGGCACAGCGCCTGCTAGTGCTCCTGCGAGAGGGGCCTTGCCCGGGGTTTCGCGCATGGCAAGCGTCGGGGCCAACGTACACCAGAGGCGCCAATCCACCAGCGGCGTGCGCAGTTCGAGCGAATGGTCCATGCCGGCCCAGTCGGCATCGCGCAGGAGCTGGTTGCGAAGGTAGATTGAAGATTCCAGGGCCATGACCTGGCCGAGATCGGTTACAGGATGGGAATCGAGGGTGCTCCCGATCCACTCGAGCGGAGCGAATTCGCGCAGGCCCGCACGGGCAAAGTCGGGCTCGAGAACTCCCTCGAGTTCCCAGGGCATGAACAAACCGCGGCGCGC
>VAOW01004223.1_pt1 | contig 12030 bp, 14 predicted proteins | sample 3393921 | NCBI WGS metagenome assembly VAOW01 (sample SAMN08290428, study PRJNA428436) | hydrothermal vent metagenome | isolation source: Deep-sea hydrothermal vent chimney | place: Indian Ocean: Southwest Indian Ridge | depth 2742 m m
AAACTTCGATCCGAACGGTGGAATGCGCTCTCAAATGCTTGCTCAAAATAAGGCTTGAAAATGACTTGTTGACAGGAGTTATCAAGATAGTATCTGACCCTATTCTATTTGACCCTATTCTATTGTACTACGTTGTTACCATGGAAAATAAATAATGAGTGAATATTGGGACACATAAATTTTGGGTATGGCAAATAAAAAAATCCTTGTGACTGGAGCGGACGGTTTCATCGGTTCCCACCTGACGGAAGCACTTGTTCGCCAGGGTCATGATGTTCGCGCATTCGTTTTTTACAACTCATTCAATTCGTGGGGTTGGCTGGACAGTTGCACACCGGATGTGGCCGGTCAATTCGACGTGTTTGCCGGGGATGTTCGTGACCCGCACGGAGTGAGGAAGGCCATGGAAGGATGCGACGTGGTCATGCATCTGGCGGCGTTGATAGCCATTCCATATTCCTATCATTCGCCGGATACCTACGTAGACACCAATATTAAGGGAACTTTGAATATCGTGCAGGCCGCGCGCGAACTGAACGTGGAAAAGGTCGTTCATACTTCTACCAGCGAAGTTTATGGCACCGCCCGGTTTGTACCCATTACCGAAGAACATCCGTTGCAGGGGCAATCTCCCTATTCAGCCACCAAAATTGGTGCCGACCAGATCGCCATGTCCTTTCATTGTGCCTTCAACACGCCGGTGGCTACCATCCGTCCTTTTAACACCTATGGTCCGAGACAATCCGCACGGGCGGTAATTCCTACGGTTATCACCCAGATTGCAGCTGGCAACAGAAAGATAAAGCTCGGTGCCCTGCACCCCACGCGCGATTTCAACTACGTTCTCGATACCGTTCAGGGTTTTATCGCTGTGGCAGAGTCCGCGAAAACCGTGGGCGAAGTGATTAACTGTGGCAGCAATTATGAGATATCCATTGGCGATACCGTGAACATGATCGCGGAAGTCATGGATACGGATATCGAAATCGAGACCGATGATATCCGTTTCCGCCCGGAGAAAAGCGAAGTGAAGCGGCTCTGGTGCGATAACGCCAAGATCGAGCGGATAACCGGCTTCAAACCCCAAACAACGCTACGCCAAGGGCTGGAAAAGACGATTGCGTGGTTTGAGGATCCCGATAATCTCAAATCATATAAGGCAGATATCTACAATGTCTAAACGCGCGGTCATTTTGGCGGGGGGGTTAGGAACTCGTCTTAGGCCTTATACGCTGGTGTTACCCAAACCATTGATGCCCATTGGCGACTATCCCATTCTCGAGGTTATTATCAGGCAGTTAGTACAGCGTGGTTTTGATCATATCACGCTGGCGGTGAATCATCAGGCTGAATTATTCAAGGCGTTTTTTGCGGACGGATCCCGGTGGGGTATTCGGATCGATTACTCCCTGGAGGACAGGCCACTGAGTACGATGGCTCCGCTCCGGTTGATAGATAATTTGCCGGAAAGCTTTCTTGTAATGAATGGCGATATCTTGACGGATTTAAATTTCGCTTCCTTTTATGAAGAGCACATAGCTAATGAAAGTATTTTCACCATATCTTCGTATATTCGAGAGCATAAAATTGATTATGGTGTATTAGATGTAAATAAAGAGCGTTGCCTGTCTGGCTTTACCGAGAAGCCCGTGAAGACATTCGAAGTCAGTATGGGCATCTATATGATAAGTAAACCAGTGTTGGATTTCATTCCCCGTGGAAAGACTTATGGTTTTGATGGGTTGATGTGCGACCTTCTGTCTGCCAATAAACGCGTGGCAGTGCGTTCGCATGAGGGTATCTGGCTCGATATTGGCCGTCCGGATGACTACATGGAAGCTATCGAATGTTTTGATAACATGAAGGATAAATTATTACATGAGTAGCATCCTTGTAACAGGAGCAAGCGGGTTTATTGGCAGGGCCTTGACGAAAAGGTTGCGCGGTGACGATTATCAGGTTGTTGCGATGGACTCTTCTGATGGTGACATATCATCTCCATCAACATGGCAAAAAAGAAAGATCAAAGATATTTCTCATGTGTTCCATTTGGCGGGGAAAACTTATGTTCCGGATAGCTGGGATAATCCTTATGGGTTCTATAAAACAAACACGCTTGGCACGGAATCCGCTTTGGAATTTTGCAGAAAGAGAGATGTACCTCTCACCTACATTAGTGCCTATATTTATGGCGTTCCCAAGCGGTTGCCAATTTCGGAGGATGCTCCAGTTTATCCAAATAATCCGTATGCGCACTCCAAGTATTTAAGTGAGGAGTTGTGCCGCTTTTATGCATCAAGTTTTGGGCAGGCAGTGTCAGTAATACGCCCGTTTAATGTGTTCGGTATCGGCCAGAGTACGCGATTTTTGATTCCAATGATTATACAGCAAGCGCTTTCTCACGATGAGATTGTAGTGAATGATCTTTCTCCAAAGAGGGACTTTATACATATCAGTGATTTGGTTGCAGCCTTGACCGCAACACTATCGCTGAAGCAAGGGTTTAACCTGTTTAATATTGGATCAGGGGTTTCGTTCAGTGTAGGAGAAATTATAGATATTGTCCAAAAGTGTGCCGGCACAAATAAACCTGTTAAAAGTAAAGGTGATGTCAGGCCGAATGAGATTCCGGATGTGAAAGCTGATGCTTCCCATGCGCGGAATTTCCTTGATTGGAAATGCCGCATAAGTTTTGAGTCTGGAATAGCTGAAATGATTCGTTGGGAGCGATCGAAATGAGTGTGAAACATATTCCTATCAATAAAGGGAATTATTCAATGGATAGTGCGGAACGGGAAGCTCTGTTTGAAGCTTATCGTGGTGAAGGCTGGGAAGATGAGTACCGTGCCTACCGGAAGGCATGGGTTGAAAATGCCAGGAATCAGATCGTTTCAGATTATCCGCTGCTTGTTGATCTCGAATTGGCCTCTGTGTGCAATCTGAAATGCCCGATGTGCTATACAATTTCTCCGGAATTCAGAAAAAAAGTAAATGCAAAACTGATGGACTTTGATCTTTATAAAAGCCTTATTGATGAGATTGCAGGGCATGTGCCCGCCATTCGTTTGAGTCTGCGTGGTGAGTCTTTTTTACACAAAAATATCGTTGGCTGTATTCGTTACGCGAAAGAGAAAGGTATTCGCGAAGTATCATCGTTGACGAATGGAGCAAAGCTGACGGGATCATTCCTTAAGGATTGCATTGATGCCGGGATTGACTGGATTACCGTATCCATTGATGGCGTTGGTGAAACCTATGAGAAAATCCGTAAGCCCATTAAATTTGATGAGATACTGGATCATATCAAAGAGATCGATGCATACAAAAAAGAGAAGGGGCTCCATAAGCCTGTTATAAAAGTTCAAGGGATTTGGCCTGCCATCAAGGAAAATCCTCAGTTATATTATGACACATTTAAACCCCATACGGATTTGGTTGCCTTTAATCCGTTGATTGATTACAGAACCAGAGATGAGGATGTAGTTTATCTGGATGCGTTCAGTTGTCCCCAGCAGTATCAACGTTTGGTCATCGGGGCTGATGGGCTGGTGATGAAGTGTTCAAATGATGAAGAGAATCAGGAAGTGATTGGGGATGCGAATAAACAATCTATCCATAAAATATGGCATGGTGAGCAGATGCAACAGGTTCGGAATATGTTGAAAGACCCGCAGGGGTTTAAACAAAGTCGAGTGTGTCGCCAGTGTTATTTACCGAGAAAGACCCTCGAAGACGAGAGTACAACTATTGATGGGCGATTAGTGCTGGTGAAAAACTATGTGAATCGCTCGCAAATTATTGGTGAGTAATGACATTGTCCAAGCTATTTCAGGTGTGGAGTAGAATTCCCTGTTTTCTTCGGATTTTACTCCTGAGATTGAGAGGGATTGATATTTCGTTTACAGCTAAAGTGGATGCACATGTGGAAATCACAAAAGGATGCAGGATAGCTAAGGGTGTGCATATTCAGCGCGGTGTGTGCTTGAGTGGAAATGTAAGTGTTGGAGAAGGCTCCACTATTGGTGTTTATTCATCACTTTCAACGATGCCTGATGGGCATGTTAAGATAGGCAAACACGTGCTTATTAATTCATTCTCAACCATTGGTGCAGCTGAATCAGTAACGATAGGGGATGATTGTATTTTTGCAGCATACCTTCAGATAACAGATGCAGAGCATGGTTTTGAGGATCGCACTGTCTTAATAAGAGAGGCCCCTTGGACTTCATCTCCTGTGATGATCGAAGAAGATGTTTGGATTGGCACTCAGGTTGTTGTGCTTAAAGGCGTGAGACTTGGGAAAGGTTCAGTGATTGGAGCAAAATCCTTGGTTAATAAGGTGATTCCAGAGTATTCAATCGCTACGGGTCTAATTCCCCGCTGCTTGCGGCGATGTGGAAAAAACACGGCTCTGCAATACCCCGCTGCTTGCGGCGGGGTGGTTTATTTGCCTTTGGCATTCCTGCATCAGTGAAGGGGGAAAGAAATTAATGGTTGATAAAGCATCTTTCCGAAACAAAGGGGGGTGGCTACAGCGGTTAATTACCAAGTATAAATTGGTTAGATATTTTTCTGACTACGGAATCAATAATGTTGTTAAACATAATGTTGAGATTATCTTAACAGAAGGAGCAAGGTTAAAAATAGGAAGCAACTGTGTTATTCAAAATTACACATTTATTCAGCTTACTAAACCTGCTCCAAAGCTGTATATAGGTAACAATGTGGTGATTGGAAGGCATAACATGCTTACTGTTAAAGACACCGTTACGATAGGTGATTTTACTCGAATGGGGGCATATGTTCAGATTATTGATCATAACCATGGAATTGATAAAAACCACTTGATAGCAGATCAAAAAGCAATTATTGAGCCTGTTTCGATTGGAAAAGATGTGTGGGTTGGAGCTGGGGCAAAGGTATTGAGCGGTGTAACTATTGGCGATGGTGCAATTATTGGGTCGAATGCAGTTGTTACACATAGCATTCCTGATTACGCAATTGCAGTAGGAATGCCAGCCAAAGTGATTAAATATAGGGAATGATTTTGAAATTATTTAAAAGCAAATTTGGACACATTTATACCATCGCTGAAATTGGTGGGAATTTCACTACAATGGATGAAGCTAGGCGATTGATTGATGCGGCAAGTGAATGCGGTGTTGATGCTATTAAATTGCAGACTTATCGTGCTGAAACGATCTCCAGCAAGAAAGCGGTTTTTGATATGGAGAATACAGGTGTCACTTCTCAATTCGATCTGTTCAAACAGTATGAGATTGATGAGGCCTTGCACCGGCAGGTATTCGATTATATTGAATCCAGGGGGCTTGACTGGTTTTCTACCCCCTCGCACGAAACCGATGTGGATATGTTGGATGAGTTGGGTGTTTGCGCGCACAAGATTGGGTCGGATGACGCTGTTAATATCCCCTTCCTGAAATATGTGGCAAAAATAGGCAAACCGATTCTTCTCTCGACCGGTATGTGCACCCTGCAAGAGGTACGTGAATCCGTGAGTGCAATCTTGGCGGAAGGCAATGAGCAACTGATTTTGTTGCACGCCATTACCAGTTATCCCACCCATTCTGAAGATGTGAATTTGAAAGCGATGCAATCGATGATGCGAGAATTTCCTCAAATCCCTATTGGATATTCCGATCATACGATTGGGACAACGGCCTGTATTTGTGCTGCTGCTATGGGTGCGCAGGTAATCGAGAAACACTTTACCTATGATAAACAGGCGGAAGGGCCGGACCACATGCTTTCCGCCGACCCGACTGAAATGAAGGTGATTGTGGATGCAATTCGTACCTTCGAGAAGATGAGGGGCTCCGGGATTAAACGTCCTGCGGATGGTGAGAAAATTACCCGTGTGAACAACCGGAAAAGCATTATTGTATCCGCCAGTTTACCAGATGGGCATGTGCTTGGGCGCGAGGACTTGGCTATTAAACGCCCCGGTTACGGTATTGAACCGAAATATTTTGAACAGATGATCGGTAGAGCAGTATGCCGCGACATTGAGCAAGACAGCGTCTTGACATGGGGAGATTTAAAATAAAATCAGGCATTATTATTCAAGCTCGAATGGGTTCGATACGGTTGCCGGGAAAGGTTCTTAAGGTCATGGGAAACAAACCCCTCTTGGGCCATGTTTTGCATCGGTTGAAGCATTTGCGCCATCAGGCGACCGCTGTTGTTGCAACCAGCAACTCGGCCCAAGACGATGCCATTGAGCAGTTTTGCCGCAGTCACGGCGTGCTATGCTTTCGCGGCAGTGAAAGGAATGTGTTACAACGATACTATCTGTGCGCTGTTGAACATGAGTTTGATCAAATCGTTCGCTTGACCGCAGACAACCCTTTTACGGATATTGATGAGTTGGATGGTTTGATCCGGATGCATCTGGAGACCGGGGCCGATTTCTCACATTCGTTTGACTCTTTGCCTGTTGGTGTTGGCGCAGAGATATTCACATTTCAAGCGCTTAAACAGAGTTATGAGCAGGGGCATGAAGCACACCATATTGAACATGTTGATGAATACATGCTGGAGCATCCTGAATTATTTAACACGCAGATTTACCATGCTCCCGCCTCCAAGTGTTATCCGGACATGCGCTTGACGGTGGATACTTTGGACGATTATCAAAGGGCTTGCGCCATTGTTGAAGCGCAAGAAAGTGATCCGGTTACAGTTGAAGAGGCCATTCGGTTTTGTTTGCACTCTGCGTAGAAGCATCACATCAGCGGGGCATGGGGCATCTGTTCAGGATGCTCCATTTTGCATCGTTTCTGCGTGAACAGAATGAGGATGTCATTTTTTTTATGAATGCGCACCAACCGGCCATGACGATTCTGAATGAGAATGGATTTGATTTTGAAGCTGTGGCGTTGGACGATCTGCAATCAGATTGGGAACGGCAACTGATTCAAAAGCATGGTGTTGATGTATGGGTGAATGATCGCCTTGATACAGATGTAATGCATGCCAGACGTGTTAAGGATGCCAAAGTGAAACTGGTGACTTTTGATGATCGTGGCGAAGGCGCGGCCATGGCAGATTTGCATGTCGCGGCGTTAATATTTGATGAGGTTCGCGAGTTGAAAGGACGAAAAGTTTTGTCCGGCGTTCAATATCTCATATTGGATAAAGGTATTGATGATTATCGTCGCCAGCGCTTGGCGTTGAATAAAATTGTTATCTCTATGGGGGGGAGCGATACTTACGGTGTGACCGTGCAAGTCGTGGAAATGTTGAAAGGCTCTAAAATTCCGGTGACAGTGATTGTCGGCCCTGGTTTTGAACATCTGGAGAGATTACAACAAGTGATGCCCGATCACTTTGACCTGCGGGTCAATGTGCCTTCGCTGGCTGAGGCATTTGTCGAATTTGACTTGGCATTTACTGCTGGTGGCGTAACGCCATTTGAAGCCTGTGCATCAGGTTTGCCATGTATCGTAGTGGCCACGGAAAAGTTTGAGATGCCCATTGGCAGGTATCTGGAAGAAACGGGCGCCACAATCTATGCCGGATACTATAAAGAAATGAAGAAGATTAATGTTGATTCTTGCGTGAACATTCAGACCATGAGTGAATGTGCCATGCTGTGTGTGGATACAAAAGGTGTGGACCGCGTTTATAAAGAGATTATGGTGTTATGAGTAAAACAGTTGTGATTCATCAACCCGATTTCCTTTCCTATCTGGGGTTTTTCCACAGGCTTCTGCAGGCTGATCAGTTTGTCGTTCTTGATCATGTGCAGTTTGTGAAAAGCAATAGAAGTTGGACGCATAGGGACAAAATTAAAACCCCCAATGGTACGACATGGTTGACCGTGAGTGTGAGAAAATGTTCCAGGGATACTGCTATCAACCAGGTTCAACTATCTGACAGAGTACCATGGAGGGAAAATAACCTTAATTTATTGCAGCAGCACTATGCCAAGGCCCCATGTTTCAGTGAAGTCCATCCATATATAGAAAAACTGTATGCATTGGAATATTCTACATTGATTGAATTCAATATGGCCTCGATTCACATGTTATGTGATTTGTTCGACATAGAAATTGATACACTGTTCTCCAGTGATCTGGAATGTCATGGCAGGAAAAATGAGCTTTTAGTCGAAATTTTAACACAGATAAAAGCCACTCATTATCTATCCGGCTTGGGGGCAAAGGATTATTTCGATTCCGATCCATTTGATAAGAGCGGTATTGAGGTAATCTGGCAAGAGTTTACTCATCCGGTGTATCCGCAGTTATATGGTAATTTTGTCTCAGGGCTTAGCAGTATAGACATATTATACAATTGTGGCATTGAGCGATCACGGACGATCCTAAGGGAGAGGGCATGAATGTATTAGCGATAGGAGCGCACTTCGATGACATAGAGTTAGGGTGTGGTGGAGCAATTGCACGCCATGTAGCCAATGGTGATCAGGTCTATGTCTATGTTGCTACGGATTCCGGCTTTGTGAACCAGAAAAAGGAAATTGTTCGTTCAAGCAAGGTTGCTCGCGAAGAGGCTGAAAATGCCATGAAAATTCTTGGGGCGAAGGAACTGATTTGTGGACCATTCAAAACGCTGAAGCTTGAATTTGTTGATGAATTAAATGTCCAGATATTGGAGATAGTGACCAATAATCGAATTGATCTTGTTTATACCCATTGGGCTGATGATGTACACCACGATCACTATGCTTTAGCGAGAGCTTCACTCCATGGTTGCCGTCATGTGCCAAGAATGCTGATGTACAGGAGCAACTGGTATCATTCTACATCCGATTTTAGGGGAACTTTTTATGTCGATATTTCAGAATATTGGCGAACAAAACAACAAGCTATTGAAGCGCATGAATCGGAAATGGAAAGGACAGGTAAAAAGTGGATCTCTTTTTTCAAGAATGAGGCTGAAAATGCCGGGCAAAGAATTGGTGTTGACAAGGCTGAAGTTTTTGAAGTGATTAAATGGCTAATCTAAAAGCCATTATTTTTATAAGGCGGCTTTTCCCCTCATTGGGAAAGGACAATCTTTACACGCTTCTTCCACAGATTGTTTCGATATTTTTTGGAACCCTCACTCTTCTTCTGGTTCCCCGCATGTTGGAGCCAGTGGCGTATTCACAAATTGTATTCTGGAATGTGATCTTATCATTCCTGATGCTGTCAGACCTTGGCTTGTCCAATGTCTATAGCAGAAAATTACCCGCTTTACTTCGGACATCTAAATTTGAAGAAGCTGAAGAATTACAATCTACAACGGCTGTGTTTGCTATTGCAGGAAGTTTTATCTTTGCGTTGGTTGCATCCGGTTTGTTCTATACCAAATTTGAGAGTGTTTCAGTTGCATTTCTGATTTTTCTTGCAGCAATGGGATCTACCTGTAGTGACTTGGCTTCAGGTTTTTTTATTTCAAATAAAGATTATAAAAAATTCTGTTTTTTATCTGTCACATCATCACTGTTCAGATTGTCGGTTATTCCTGCCGTCTATTTTTATGGGTTGCATGCGTGGTTCATTGTGATGGTTGTTATCTATTTAGGAGTTTCTGTTTATTTTTTCCGCAATTTTTATATTTCGATCCACCGTTTTCGTATGGAGTTGGTAAGACGGTATGTTCTTGAAGGGTTCTTCCTCCTTGCGATCACCTTGTTGTGGAGCCAAATATTCAGCTTGCCCCGCTTGAGTGCTTCTGTTTTTTATCCGGATGGGGTGTTGGCCCGCTATGGCTTGCTTACTGCGGTATTTTCTATTATATCCGGCATGACTATAGCCTATTTCGTTCCTGTCACGCGAGAAATATACGCAATGTATGGAGATAATGCATCACATGCCGTTGAGTATGTGTTCAATCTTTTGCATAAGATACAACCCTTGTCTGTAGCTGTTTTTATTATGGCGTTCTTTGCTGCCCCTTTACTAAATCTTTTATTTCCCAAATATGGAATTGACCCGTTATTTTTCAGGGTCATGTGTCTAAGCATCTTTTTTCTACCGTTATTGTGTTCGATTGGTTCGCTTTATGTTGCCGCAACCAGGGGTAAATTATATCTGATAATCATATTGATTAGCCTGACTTGTACCGGAATGCTTTTTTTCTTGAGTAATGGCGAAGATATCCTTCCAGCTATTGCTTTGCCATTATGTACATTTATTTTTTCTTCATTAATGGTGTTGTTCTTGCCATCAGTTGTTGAAATTGGAAAAAGGCATAAGAATTCTTCCTATGTATTTCTAATGAAAAATACTTCCATAGCTTTACTTGGATTAATTCTGTTACTAGCAGATTATCACTTCAAGTTTTTGTGATTTTTGGGGATATTTGATATGAACAACTCGTTTAAGGAACAGTGTAAAGAACTTGTGCGCCAATGCTGCCCTCCTGCTCTTCTATATCAGATGCAACGATTAAGGACGAAAATTGATAATTATCGTGCGTATCATCAAGCTGGGATAGAACATGGAGGTAAGGGGTTTGAATCAATCCATAGGGGAGAAGATTGTTTTATTCTTGGTGCAGGCCCGTCCGTATTGGGATATGATTTGTCCAAACTATCAGGTAAAAATGTCATCACGGTAGCCAACACCTATGTTCATTCATGTCTTAAGGAAATGAACCCCAAATACCATGTATTACCGAATGTGTTTCGCTCCCATGCCGCTTACTATAGCAAAGAGAATTATGTTAACTGGTTGAGGGATATGGATGCCAGACTACCCAAGAAAACAATCATGGTGATGAGCATTCATGATTGGCAGGAGATCAACAGTAATGATTTGTTCTCCAGCCGTAAGGTTTTATGGTTTTCTGATATTCCATGGGATAAACAGCAATTAACCACGATAAATATCTCGGCACTACCGGGGATCCATTCGGTTTCAGAGGTTGCGATTATGTCGGCTATCTTTATGGGATATGAAAATATTTATTTATTGGGATTTGATCATAACTATTTTTCAGACAAGAAATATTTTTATGCTTGTGAGGATCATAAGGTAGGACTCACCGAGGCCAGAGTTGATGATTTATTGCGCGACACGGCCAATGAAACTATGGGGACGGCTTTAGTCATGCAACGGTACTCAATGCTAAAAGTTCTTCACCCACATATATTTAACTGTAATGTTGATTCATATATTGAAATTTTCCCTAAAATTTCATTTGATGAGGCTTTGAAAAATGCGAAAAACTCGTAAGACTATATGTACTGCCGAGGAAAATTATCATTTGATGCATCGGTTCGGGTGGTATGACTGTGATATTGAAATATGCCATTAAAGCTGGGAATTGTTCGAGTCCGACGGGAGAAAATTGCTTAAAGATTTGACACAAAGAAACCTTATGGGAAACGATGCCAGTGGTCGCCATTGCGCGGCAATTGATGTTTTTGATACGGATCTGTCGTTGAATCCCATACAGGTTGGTAACATTGCCGTTGAAGAGCATCAAGAGGCACTGGTCCAGTTCCATCATTTCCTGAAGCAAGTGAAGCCCGGAATTGTTTCAAGGATTATCGGGAAAACAAGGCGTCTAAAGAAGAATGGTGATCCGTTGACAGTATCACCTGCATTAAAACTATTTGTTCCCCCGACCCTGCTCTCATTGGTGTAAATGGGGGATGCTAATTGTCGCCGACCGGACAAAGTAATTGACGCCGCGCAATCCGACATTGTGGGAGGAAATACGGAACTAACGATATACGCAATCGTAAAGCAATCACATTCAGATTGTTTACAACTCTTTATTTGATACTTAGGTTAATGTGAACTATATTTTACACATGCCGGAAATCAGGAAATATACTGATGAAAGTGAGATGATCCCTTTTGATCGCAAAGAGAATCAAGGGGTCAGCCATCTTGATTTGCATCACTACCTCGAAGTCCCGGTGAGGCTCTCTTTCAATGGAAAAGGGCGGCGGCTATGCTTGGAGTTCGCGCAGCACTTCCGGTCGGGTGGATGCGATTTTCAGCAGTGTGTGAGCGGCTCCCGAAGGTTTACGCCGCCCCTGTTCCCACT
>VAOW01004382.1_pt1 | contig 12024 bp, 9 predicted proteins | sample 3393921 | NCBI WGS metagenome assembly VAOW01 (sample SAMN08290428, study PRJNA428436) | hydrothermal vent metagenome | isolation source: Deep-sea hydrothermal vent chimney | place: Indian Ocean: Southwest Indian Ridge | depth 2742 m m
AACGAGGTCAGTTCTCGCATCGTAACATCTGCCTTCGGATAATCCGCGCTGCCGCCGAACCGTCGAATAGTTCTCAGCCGTCTTTTACCTGACTGGGGTTTCGGCTTGGAGGGCGATTTAGCAAGCGTAGCCCGGATGGGGCGTGAGCGGAATCCGGGGTGGAATCGCGCTCGCGCCACTTGCGCACGGTGGGGCGGTGAACCCGTAGCGACGGGCCAGAGGGTGCAGGTTCACGGACATCATTACGCTCCCAAATTCTGGTACAGTTGCTTCATCACATCACGAGCCAGGCTTAAACGCCAGACCCGTTGCTCGATAGAATCACACGAAACCTGACACAACTGATATCCCGGTAGATCATTACCCTTTAAACCAGTATCTATCCCTATCTACTACCCTGTCATTTCAGTTATTTGACTCCATCCTAAGGTAGGGTCCATTGGTGGCTGGCCACTCCAGGTTAAAACCTATCCACCCAACGAAACAGCGGGCGCAGATATGCCCGCTGTTTTTCCTCTTTATTATCCAAAACACCCCAGAATTAGCTACTTGACTGTCCGGTCATGGCAGTTTTCTTAATCGGAAAGTCGATCTCAACCACAACCCGACGATCAGGGGCATAACATTTAGCAAGTGCCACATGGCCATGCATACCCTTACAATTTACAACCAGATTAGCTGGCCCTTTGCCAACCACTACGACCTTGTTAGAAGGCACATCGAAATGTTTTTCGATGTATTCAGCGGCCGCTTCAGCCCGTTTCTTTGAAAGTTTCATATTATAAGTCAATGGTCCGGTCGGGTCAGTATATCCAGTTATTTTAACCCGCTGAATGTCTTTCGCATTGATATGATCAAAAGCCTTACCCAGCTTGGCGGATTGGGCCCGGGTAAGTGCCCACTGGCCCGACCCAAAAGTAGCTGCCCCACGAGCAGTTTCGTTCAAGGTAATTATTTTGGACTGGAAGGCCGGGGCGGGTGCCTGAATGGTCTGGACTATTGGAGTCGGCTTGGGTTTAGGCAGCAGATTAGCATCACATTGGGAAGTGGCATCGTTTTTAGTCCAATATGAGGTGTGCCAGCATTGCCCGGTGCCGGTGCGCCATACTTGACCATAGCTGTCAGTCCAATACCCAGGTGCAGCAAAAACGCTCAAGGGCAGTGCCAACCCCACACCTAAGACTAGTTTACGTAAAATTGAAGTATTTAGTTGACGCATATCATTTCTCCTTTGGTTTGAAATCAAAATCCATCGAAATTAGACTCGCGAGCGGATTCCTAGCCCATCTCAATAATTATTCAACTGTCGTTAAATAGCAACAGCTTAGCATATCTAAAGCGGATACTGTTGTTTCAAGTCAACTTCCTTGCATAACTACTCGAGAATCGATCAGCCCCTAACTCTCATCGAAATCATCTTCAATTTCGCCGTATTATTCATCCAGTAACCCCGCCCATTGTTACTCGTGATTTTCAAAGAAAATCAACAACTCTTTCTCAAATTCAGGAATATCCTTGCTGGAATTCAAGGTTTATGTTATCCGATCCGTGCCGAACAATACACCCGTCAGTTTGACGTCGGTATCTAAAGCACTTTTGATCTGCGCGCGCGAATAGGGAATCCATGATCGATTATCGATCAGTGAGTATAAGCCCTCACCCACTTCAAGCAATCGCTTGCGTAGACGATCAACTGTGCCAATCTTACCTGAGCGAATATCTGTAAATACATTCATATTCATCAATATTAGTCATTCTCGGCGTGAATAAGTTATAATTTCAAAATTTAATATTAAAAATAATGAATCACACGCTCGGTCGGGATCAAAAACTATTTTTCTTCCTTATTCTTTGCAGCCGACTTCCTATCGAGGATACGAGAAGTCGGCCTGTTTTGACAGCGCAAATTTTCATCTAGGTAACGTAGCCGACTCGGCGTTCCAACATCCATCCAAACTCCCTGATAAAATTCCCCGCCAACCCGACCTGCAGATATAGCGGTATTAAGCGGTGACATCAATGGCACCGGGCCCGATGACAAGTTCTCAAATAATTCTGGTCGATAAAAGCCTATGCCGCTGAAAGTCTTTAAATTTTGTTTAGAAACGATCACTCTCTCCCCCTGCAGAGCGAAATCTCCCTTCGGATGGTGCGGAGGATTGTTAACCAGGACCAGATGCGCTAAATCTCCTCCAAGCTCACCCATACAAAGAGATTTATCGCACCAAATATCGCCATTAATGACTAAAAATGGTTCAGAACCCAATAGTGCCAGAGCCTTGCTGATACCTCCAGCCGTTTCCAGAGCGATTGGGTATTCTTCCGAGTACTCGATAGTTAGACCATAATGGGAACCATCCCCCAATGTGGCGCGGATCAGCTCTCCCAGCCAACCGAGATTAATGACCACCTCTCGATAGCCGGCTGCATATAAATTGTGTAAATGATATTCGATCAATGGGCGTCTGCCGGCCCATAATAACGGTTTAGGGACTTGATCGGTCAATGGACGCATGCGCTGCCCGCGTCCTGCGGCAAGGATCATTGCGCGCATCAGGTGTCAAGCCTTCTGTCTACCTGATCTAGGTCCAAGTAGTCCAAGATTTCTGCCAGGAACTCCAGCTCTGGATAGGCTTCAGTTACCTGCAAAGTATAGGCCAGCACTCTAGGCAGATTATTGAGATAGGTCGATTTGCCGTCCCGAAGAGATAAGCGGCAAAAAATGCCCAAAACCTTGAGGTGCCTCTGCAATCCCATCCAGTCAAACCAGCGAAGGAATTCCTCTTCCTTGACGGGAGGACATAAGCCCTGAATGATAGCATGGTCAAGATACCTCAGAGCCCATTGTTGAACCTTGCTTTCGGGCCACACCACATAAGCATCCCGTAACAGGGAAACCAGATCATAGGTCAATGGACCACATACGGCGTCCTGAAAATCGATGACCCCCGGATTATCCTGGGCCAGATACATCAGATTGCGCGAATGATAATCACGATGCACAAAAACTCTTGGCTGACTCAATGCATTGTCAATTAATAGTTCTTTAATATGTTTGAATTTATTAAAATCACTATCAGGTAGGTATATATGAAGATATTTTTTGAGAAACCATGTGTCGAACAAATCTATCTCATCTCGCAGGAGACGGCGATCATATTTGGGGAGCCCGGAACAATTGGCCCGCTGGATACGTAATAACGTATCCAGCGCATCGGCATACAATTTATCGGCAGTATCTGAATTTAGCACTTCTTGGTACAGAGAATCCCCGAAGTCCTCAAGCAGTACGAAGCCCAGATTAAAATCAATCTGGTACAATACGGGAACATGAACTCCGGCCTGTAGCAACTGCCTGGCGACATCCCGAAATGGTGCCAAAGGTTCCAAGTGCGGAGGGGCATCCATCGCAATCCATGTCCGCTCGCGCCGGGCAACCCTAAAATATCGGCGGAAACTGGCATCTGCTGATACCGGCCTCATGTCAATGCGATCCCCCAACTGCTGCCGTAGCCAAGCTTGCAATGCCGCCTGGCGCTGATCAACCAAACCGATTGCCTTGTTCAAAGCAACTCTCCTCAAACCTGCCTCTAACCACTCCAAATAGGCCTTTTGGCCCATTCAACGAAATCAAGCCATGGAGACGCCATAGCAAAATCAAGCTTGGTATTCGCAGCGATTCCGCCCCATTTCCTTGGCACGGTATAGAGCCCGATCAGCCCGCTCGAATATTTCCATAGGGCTTTGATCCGCAGCCGCATGGGTTGATACCCCAACAGATATAGTTAAGGGGACACGCTTACCCTGGTAATTGAAGGGCGCCAGAGCCACCGCCATCCTTAGCTTATCGGCCACTTGCACTGCTTTTTGTAATTCTGCTCCCGATAAGATAAGCACAAATTCTTCACCCCCATATCGGGCCAGAAAATCGTCATCCCTCACCTGAGATTGAAGCAAGCGAGCCAATTGATTCAATGCCTTGTCACCTGTTTGATGGCCATACATATCATTGATGCGTTTAAAGTGGTCAATATCAAAAACAATTAATGACCCTACTTTCCCGCTCATCTGCCAACGTTTAAAATCCTCTTTAATACGAACGTCGTAAGTAGCCCGATTGGGTATCCCGGTTAATACATCAGTGGTGGCCGCTGCATGCTCTACAGAGAGTAATGCGCGCAATTCCCCGCTTTCCTTCTCCAACTGACTAATGTGGGTTGTCAATTCCAGAACGTAGCACTCCAAATCCTGGTTCCGCCCACCTTCCTGAGCGCAATAAATACCAACCCATTGGAGCAGATGGTCTATACGTTCCTGAACTGTATGTTTAAGCCCCTCCAGATCCTGCGTTTCGCATAGGCTATCGGATAGCCCTTTGACCTGATCTCGCATATTTTCTTCTAAAGCCTGAGCTTCTCTATGCGCAGCCACCCGCGTTGCGGAAATCTGCTCCAGATGGTTTTCAACATCACTTAAACACTCGCTTAATATTCCAAGAAAATTTTCAAGATCATCGCGTTGCCGCCGTAAAAGATCAATATGAGCGTGAGTAAAATCTGCCAAATCAGCAAATCCTCGCCGCAATCCATCCTGACTCAATGGTGCCTCGAAACAAGCACGAACATCTCCGACCCTTGCCGGGTCAATCCAGTCCGGATCAAGTCTACGTAGAAAATCATTCAGTATTTCCGGCGAAATCACCACCTCATTTATCGACCTTTCGCCACCACCCCTCACAGAGGAGATTGCAATGTTCAGTGATCGCCGGAGCAAATCTCCCAGTAAATTATTCACCTCTTCGGCATCAAGGTTTTGCTCGCGAATCTGCTGCCGCAGACTGTTTACGTTTTCAGCTACCGCCGGAGGCCAGGGCAATTGATCGAACAAGGACTCAAGAAATCCAAGGCGCTCATCTGTAACGGGTGAACTAACCGGCTGTTCATCCAATATCCTCAATCGACTCGATATACGCTCGACTTGCTCCTGAATCCGCGCATAGTCGAGCGGGCCACGAATAATTTCACGTAAGGATCGAGCTGCTTGATCAATTCCCGGATCACGACCTTCTGCAGCCAGTGAAAGGCGGGACACCAATAGACGCATGAGATTTTCAGCCTCAGATAAATCCTGCCCGAACCCCTGTGGCTGTGGAGAAACCACAATCGGCGGCCCTTCCATTGCTATCTCTGATTTATCGGTCGACTTCTTCTTGCGTCCAAACATCTTCCTGGCTCATTGGATAGTGACTGACTTCAGCTTTCCCGCGTAGGGATCGCCAGTGCCGATGCTCGATACTGCAGGGCATAAAACATTTCCAGATAACGTCGGGTTTCTGATCGCTCAAGATCAGTAACATATTTCCAGAACCCGTATACCCGTGACAAGGTCATCATTCGTTCGGCATAACGCGACCAGGTATACCGATTTTCTATCCGCTCCGAGGTAGCGCGGGAAATATTCATCCAATAATCAGGGTCTTTCTGGCAGCGTTCAAAAAAATCTGCCATCAGTGTGGCTGCCTCATCCCCATGATTGGGATCGATATGAAAGCCGGACTCACCATGCCCTATAATTTCGAGCGGACCACCATAACGTGTTGCAAAAGTAGGCAAACCGGAGCTCATCGCTTCGATAACGGTCAATCCAAATGCTTCGAACAAGGCGGGTTGTACGAACCCACCCCGCCGGTCTGCAACATAGCGGTAAAGCTCTCCGGCTAAAGTTTTCTCCAGGCGGACTCCCAACCAACGCACGTCTCTGTCGAGCTGATATTCTTCGAATAAGGAATACATTCGTTCAATTTGTTCTTTTTCTTCTTGATCCTCGGTTTCAGACGCATCGACATGCCCGGCGATGACCAGTAGATTCACTTGCTTACGCAGGCGTTCACTGCGCCCGAACCACTCGACCAATCCGGTCAAATTCTTGATCCGATCCAAGCGGGCCATAGTGAACAGAATCGGCAGTTCAGGTTGTCCAATCTGCCCTCGGCTAGATTGATCCGGAGCTCCAAAAATGAGGCTTTCGATTTCCTTCTGTAAACCAGGCAATCGCCGAGCCGAATCCGAGTAAGGAAAATATATCTCGGGATCAGCACCTGGTGAAACGATATTAAACTTTGGATCAAAGATATCAATTCCTTTTGTAACTCGATACAAATCCGGGAGCGTATATGACTCATAACTTTCATATTGTCCAATGGCATCTTCCGTACCCGCAATCTCCTGGAAAGTACTGGTGACGATAAAATCTGCGGCATTCATGGCAATAAGATCCGCGGTGTACTGAGTTGCAAAATGATACTGGGCATCATTATCGCGCCAATACAGATCTGAAAAAAGGTACTTAGTCTTTTCCAAAGCGTGGGCGATATTACACTGGGTAACTCCCAGCCGTTCGGCTAACAAGGTCGCAACAAGATTGCCATCAGAATAATTACCAATAATCAGATCCGGACGCCCATTCAGTTCGGCCATCACGGCCTGCTCGGATTCCAGTGCAAAACGCTCCAGGTAGGGCCAGACTTCGAAGCGGGAGATCCAGAAGCGTACAATTTCACCCGTGAGGCTGCGAAAGGGAACTCGCAGTATACGGGCGTTCCGGGTTCCCAAGATCATTTCATGGGGCTCGTTGCAAGTCGTTCCTTCGGCCTCTGGAATCAACCGGGTAAGGACGATAATTTGAGGCTCTATATCGAGTCCCGCATCCTCGAGCCGGGTGCACATTTCTCGTTCTAGCGCACGTACCTGATCAAGGATATAGACGACCTGACCACCCGTATCCGGGCGTCCGAGTACATTAGCTTGTGCAAAATAGCCGTGTGGGGAAATAATTAATAGATTAAAAATCATGGGAATGCGGGCCAGAAAATGCTCCAGGATCGTAGCCTCTGGTGCTTCCAGGATATCACTGAGTAAGCGCATGGTATCCAAGGCACGGCCAACATTGCTCCCCCACCCCGGCTCAAAACCCAATGATTTGAGCCGGGGTGCGAGTTCTTGCCAAGGCGTGTCATTGGCAATTCCACCAAGAAGACGATCTGCGCGTTGCAAACCCAAGAGCAAATCCTCCCGGGTTCGTACTGTTTCATCGAGCATCAATTGCAGGCCGCGATAATTATGGAGACGCAAAAAATGAAGTAATAACTCTCCGCGCTGGCTTTTGCCCTGAAAAAGCTCACTGGAAAGGCGGCGATTCAAAAATTCTACCCCTCGCCCGATTGACCTCGTTTCTTGCAATCGGGGAAATTCTCGATTAAATGGATCGATATCAAATTCCAGCACCCAATCAGGTTCATGCCCCAAGACCAACCGTTCCTTGTAAGCCAAGAAATCTGCTACCCTCCACTCTTCGATGTAGAGCGTTTCCGTATTCACCCTCAAGCGATAATGCCAACCGATACGGGGGCGGATAGAAAATCCAATCCAGGGCGCATCAATAACAGCCTCTTCCGCCCTGGCAGCGAACCGGTCCAGGATATCATCGTTTGGCTCATGCTTTTGCTGTTGACAAGCCTGAATATAGATATCCCAAATGTCACTAGGCAGCAAATGTCTGCGCTGGGAGGCTACTAGCATGCGCAGAAATAGATAAACTCGCTCCCGATTTTCTTGAGTAAAATCGTGAAATTCACCAATGGTTCCGTCATGCAGAAGCGACATATCCTAATCTCCTTGCGCAAAGTGATATCAATCCCATTTCGGCTGGTGGATCTCGCCCAGAAAATTATAAAACTCAATGGCATCAATAATCCCCGCTGCATAAGGGTCGGGAGCGAAATGGATTCGCAGACGATCCCGCAACGATTCGAGCTCAGAACTATAGTTGCTTACCACCACACCTAAACATTCACCGGATAGCATTTCGGCATCGTTGCCAGAATCTCCGGCAACCAACACATGCTCCATAGATACCCCCCAGCGATCGGCAACGAAACGTACTGCCAAGCCCTTTGACGCCCGAATCGGCAAGATGTCCAGATAAGCATCATGGGAAAAAATTACATTGACATGCACCCCATGCTCACGCAAACATCGATGGATTTTAGCAACATCCGGCATACACTGGAGGTCGACATAATAACTAACCTTATGTTCGCGCTGCTCGGACGCGGATTGTAATCGCAATCCCGGCACATCCCGCAAAACCTCCAGCACCCGCTGGCGTTCCCAGCGAAAATTGATATGGCGACGCCAAGCATGGTCCTCTACCCGCTTTAAACCATAGTATATCTCGCTGCCAACCGCGGTAATCATAACATCCGGAATCGGTACACCCCACTGCCGAAGCACACGGAGAGTGCTATCGATCTGGCGGCCGGTTGCCACACCGAAGGCAACATTATCTCCTGCCGATGAGAGCAAATTCAGGAGTTTTTCCAGACTCTCCCGATCTCCGATCAAAGTGTTGTCGATGTCGTTGATCAGCATACGATCTACGGTGGGCAATCGGCTCTTGGTAGACACCGAACGGGATTTGCGTTGCTTGCGAACGATACGGCCAATGTGCCGGAGATAGGTTTCAGCATGCCCGGTCCAACTATAGTAATGAGCAACTCCACGAATCCCGCGTTGTGCCCACTGGCGCCAGCGACGACCATTGCTTAGGGCATCGACCAAAGTATTGGCGATTTGCTCCACATCCAGAGGATCCACCAGCAAACCGTTGCGGGTATGCCGCAAGATTTCGACCGGACCACCATCCTGGGTGGCCACAACCGGCAAACCACTAGCCGAAGCTTCCAGCAAGGTAAGACCGAATGGCTCTGTCAGGGCCGGATTCACGAAAATCCCCGTGCGTACCGCAGCCATACGATAAATCTGCGGCACATCATCAGGTGCGTGATGCTTGGGATAAGCTACCTGTCCATAAAGATCATATTCGTCGATGAGCTCCAGTATGTCCCGCCAGACTTTGCGCGCTCCTTTGTCAAGGTCCATAATTTTCTGCCGATTCCCGGCAATAAGAATGAGATTCGCCCGTTCACGTAATTCCGACCGACTGCCAAAAGCCTGGACTAGACGGCCAAAATTCTTGCGTTCATCCGCTCTGGCTAAAGCTAAAATCCAGGATTTGCGAGGATTACGTAAAAATTTTTCGATCCGAATACGAAAGCCACCCAGGTCTTCCACGTGCCGGTAGGGATGAAATCGGGACAGATCGACGCCCGGTGGAATGATAGCGATCCGAGCATCCTTGCGGTTAGCATATTGTGCATATTGCTCACGCTCCTCCTGTTCCGTACTGGCAACGACCAGACTCGCCATGTCTAAGGCACGCTCCTCCGCCTCGATGCGCTCCGTGAGGTGATAGCGTTTATCGATGTTTTCTAATTTCTGACCGCTTTCCAGCAGCCGGCGGCGTTTTTCCCGGCCCAGGGAGTGGCCGGTAAATACCATCGGCACACTGAGTAGGGCCGCCAGACGAGCTCCGGCTAGACCGGCATCTGCATAATGCGCATGGATGACATCGGGAACCCGACCCACTTGGCGAATATGCCGCAGGGCATGATCCACGAAACTGTCCAGATAGGGCCACAAATGCTCCTTGCGCAAATATCTTCGTGGCCCGAATGGTATTCGGACAATACGGGCCTTAACTTGGGTATCGAGGACCTCCTCCGGCTCTGCATATCCCGGATCGATGCGATGATCGAAAATCTGCCGAGTCATCAGGTCAATGCGTTCCACCGTATCTCGTTCGGCCAGGGCGCGGACGAGATCGAGTACATATTGAATCTGCCCTCCAGTATCAGCATCCCGGCCTAATTCCAGATGCTGTCCGCGCACCAGTCCATGGATACTGATATGCATTAGGTACAATCCATCGCCCTCATACCCACTCATGCGACACCTCTTCGTAAATACGCCGATCCGTAATGACTGCCCCCCGCCATGTACATACCCTGGCAGAAAATATCGTCGCTCTTTGCAGGATCAGCTCCCATGGCCATTGCCGTATCAATCCCAGAATAATGATAGCGCTGAAGGCATCACCCGCACCAATAGCATCAATGATAGGGTTCAATTTGGGTGCGGGAACCGCCTTTTGCCAATGGGGAAGGTAAATATCCGCGCCTTGCTTGCCTCGGGTTAACGAAACTGCCCGTAACCGAGCATTTAAAAACCATTTCCCAGGCAGCGCATCAGCCCCCAGCAACAGCACGTGTTCTTCCTGATTAAGCTTCAACCAGTCAGCCTTCGCAATCAACCGAAGCACCTCATCAGAATGCCACCATGGGTCACGTAGATTGACGTCAAAGAATACCCGTTTGCTAAGGCGCAACTTATCCATCACAGTTCGGTTATGCTGGTATCGCAAAGCCAGCGTTCCATGATAAAGGATTTGCTCAGGAACACCCAACCCTCCCTGGGGAATTTCTATGTAATCATAGGCTTGATTATCCACTATTTCATAGTGTGGCTGCCCCTCCTGTAAGCGCACATGCACCCGCCCCGTGGGATGGCTTGGATCGACTCCGATTGCATGAGTATCCATTCCCCACAAGTGCATTTCTTCCACTATCCGTTCGCCGGGCGCATCGGCTCCCACGCGACTGACCAACTGTGGTTTCAAGCCGAACCCCTGCAAATGCCAGGCAACATTGAAAGGCGCCCCTCCAATCACGCAATCCTCATCGAGGCAATCGAATAATACTTCTCCGAATATCAGCGGATCATGCATTCATAAGCCCCTCCTGTTTTCAACCAATGTATTCCAGAAAACCCACATATTCAATCAAACACCTATCTCTTTCACCATTGCAAGCGGCTCATTAAGCTGCATCCATCGAATCAAATCCTTTTATTTGGCAAATATGTTGTTGATGCCGAAGGCATATCACAGATGTTCTCTCTTGTTCCCGGCCTTAAACAAATTTTAGATGGTAATTCCAATACGACGCCAACCGGCAGATGATCCGATAAATGGAGTGGGTAGACTTGAGTGGCATGAATTTTTAGTTCGGGACTGACGAGGATGTGATCATACGCTTGTGCAGGCCGCCAACTGGGATAAGTGCATTCATAATTCGACATGATCCGCACGTGGCCATTCTCTAATAACTGTACGAATTCCTGGGCATCTGGCTGACAATTCAGATCCCCCATGATCACCGTAAAACGATATTGTTCGATAATTCGATTCACATATTCAAATTGCTGTCGACGTGCTCGGCGACTAAGCGATAAATGCAACAACACAATGATCAAGGGACTGCACTTTTCCCCGAAATGAATTTCCAGCGCTCCGCGACCCGGGATAGCGCTCGGCAGACGGTGTTCAATGATGCGATGCGCAGGATATCTAGAAAGCAGGCCCAAGGCATGTCGAGCTAAGTGGCCAATATGGCGATTGGTCATTGAATACCAGAACGGAAACATACCCACTCTTGCCAAATATTCTGTCTGATCGACGAAACCGCTACGCAAACTACCTGCATCCAACTCCTGCATTCCGACAATATCAAAGGCAGAAATAAATTCCCCGATTGCCCTGAGTGTTTCCATGCGATGCGGATAAGGCAGGACATGTTTCCAGCTATTGGTGAGGTACTGACCATACCGATGCGTGGTAATACCCACCTGAATGTTGTAGCTCAGAAGACGCAAAAGTTGTGGTTGGGATTGCTGCATCGTAGGGTGCCTGATGAAATATCCGTCGAGTTCAGAACATTCTAACAGGATGACAGACTGCCGCAGGGTAGTACCTGCAACAGGTATAACTCTCCATTACTTACCTGCGCACCAGAATATCTTGATCTATGCATTACGCTATGGCAATCATGGTCTTGCTCTTAACGTTGGCTACCCATCCAGCCCCGTCTGATTCTTTGGACGCCTAACAAACAGTTCAGGTTAATCTTTGTGCCAAGCGCGGAGCGCTTGCAAGGGGTTTTGTGACCGGGTGCTGTGGTAAGTGTTCATTGTAGAGACTTGCATAATGCTCCAGCGTCATTTGCAGATCATCACGGGAATGAAAGCGCGTAGTGGCGAGAATATCACTGATGCACCCGTTGAAGTGTTC
>VAOW01011563.1_pt1 | contig 12017 bp, 9 predicted proteins | sample 3393921 | NCBI WGS metagenome assembly VAOW01 (sample SAMN08290428, study PRJNA428436) | hydrothermal vent metagenome | isolation source: Deep-sea hydrothermal vent chimney | place: Indian Ocean: Southwest Indian Ridge | depth 2742 m m
CTGCTGACTGACAACGGCAGTCAATTCACCGACCGCTTTACCAGCAAGAACAAGACGCCTTCAGGCGACCACGCCTTCGACCGCGAGTGCGCCTTGCTCAGCATCGAACATCGTCTGACCAAGCCACACCACCCGCAGACCAACGGCATGGTCGAACGCTTTAACGGGCGCATCAGCGATATTCTCGCCACTACGCGCTTTCATTCCCGTGATGATCTACAAATAACGCTGGAGCATTATGCAAGTCTCTACAACGAACACTTGCCACAACGAGCGCCCGGTCACCAAACGCCCTTGCAAGCGATCCGCACCTGGCGTAAAGATCGACCTGAACTGTTTGTTGGACGTCCAAAGAACCAGACGGGACTGGACACACCCGGTATGCCGGCTGATCCTCGGTGTCAGTGCCATCGCTCACAATTATTCTGCCGTGTGTAGGCTGGAAGGCCTGATTAACGCACTGTGTGAACAGGGAACCGAGATGATCTTTGCTCGCGTGACGCCGGAACTGGCGGCATCTTTGTGTCGGCATGAGCTTGATCGGCATTTAGGCTCTTGTGCTGTTTATGTTTGTTTGTATGGTGCGCTGACCTACATTGAAAGCGCACAAGGTATACTGCAGCGGAACTTGCGCAGGGTGGTCTGGATCCATGAATGAATCTCCACCAGTGCCGGTCAGAGATCCACGCCGACAGACTTTGCGGCGCATGCGCGGGATCGCCTTAGCGTTGCTGGTGGCTGCAATCACTGGCCTGGTCGTCAGCGAATATTTCGGTGGCGAGGGCGGATGGAGCTGGCTCAAGGCTTTCTGTGAGGCGGCAGCGGTGGGTGCGTTGGCCGACTGGTTCGCGGTAGTAGCACTGTTTCGTCGCCCGCTCGGATTGCCGATCCCGCATACGGCCATCTTGCCCACCAAGAAAGATGAGATCGGTGACGATCTGGCTGCATTTGTACAAAGCCGCTTCCTGGAACCGGGCGCGATTACTGCCAAACTGGCTGAATTCAACCCAGCGGGGCGCCTGGTCGAATGGTTGAGCGATGAGCGGCGGACCCGAGCCTTGGTTGGCCAGGGCCGACATCTGGGGATGGGCCTGCTCGAACAGATGGATGCTTCCCGTCTGGAAAGCCTGATGACGGAGGTCGCCCAGATGACTCTGCGCCAGATCGATATGAGCCGGATAGGGGGTCAATGGCTGGAGCTACTCACTCGCAGCGGGCGGCACCAGCAATTACTGGATCTGCTCCTTGGCTGGCTGGCTGAGCGCCTGGACGACAAGGCCGTCAAGGATAAAATATTTCAGATGATTGTTGCCGCTATCGAGAAAGAATCGAAATGGGCGCGGGTAGCCAATCGGGTAGGATTGGTGGATCTGTTGTCTGGTATTGCAACGGATCGACTGCCGCTAATCATCGAGCGGTTACAGGAAATCATGCGTGACCCACAACATTCTTACCGTCAGGCCTTAGAAACCCAGCTCCAGGTCTATGTGGAGCGGCTGCAAAATGATTCGGAAGCCCGTGCCTGGATCAACGGACGGATCATACGTTTCATTGAATCTCCAGAATTTAGAAGTTTTATCGGCGCAGTCAGCCAGGATGTCAGGCTCTGGCTTAGGATTGATCTGGAGCAGGAAGATTCCCAACTCGGGCGCTGGGCACTGCGTGCAATTCATGGTTTTGCACAACGGCTCGGGCAGGATATTTCCTTGCGCGATGAAATCAATACTCTAGTACTGACTCTGGTACGGGAGCTGGCGCCGGCAATGGGCGCATTTCTCACCACGCATATTGCGCATACCGTGCATGCCTGGGATGAACGTCGGCTGGTCGAAGAACTGGAGCTCAGCATCGGCTGTGATCTGCAATATATTCGTTTCAATGGCACCCTGGTTGGAGGCATCGTGGGCTTACTTTTACATGTCTTGGTCGTATTCGGCGTGCCGCTTCTGGGGTGAGCTGGCCAATAGTCATCTGCAAACCCTGCAGTCTTAGAGCTACATTCGCCGATCAGGGTAGTAGAGCCTGGACGATTTACTGTTCACGCAGCGGTAGTTTGGGCATGGGTCTACTCACTTTTTGGTTCAGAGTGTGGCGATGCGTTGACGTTGGGTACACAGGTGATCCAGCGCGGTTCTGGTTTCGGCCAGGCGCTGATGTTCCTGCTCAACCACCTGATGAGGCGCACGATCAAGAAAATTTGGGTTCTGAAGTTTGACTTCCGAAGCCAGGAGATTTTTTTCCAGCTTGGTAATTTCTTTGTCTAAGCGCCGGGTTTCGGCTTGTTTGTCAATCAGCCCTGCCAGTGGAATCAGGATCCGCATCTGACCCACCAGTGCCACCGCGGCTTCGGGTTCTGGTGTACTGGCTTCCAGCCAGTCGATGCTTGCCAACCGGGCCAGTGTTTGCACAAAGTGTCGATGCTGTTCTAACCTTTTTTGATCTACACCATTGAAATCGGCGAGCAGTATGGAGAGTGGTTTTCCTGGAGCGATGTTTATTTCTGCACGAATTCTACGGATACCCTGTACGAATTCTTGCACCCAGGGCATGTCAGCTTCTGCTACTTCGTCCAGTTTGGATGAGTCTGGACGAGGCCATGGCTGTAGCATGATGGTTTCCCCCTGACAGTCTGCCAGCGGGGCAATAGATTGCCAGATTTCTTCGGTGATAAAGGGCATGATCGGATGTAGTAGGCGCAGTAGGGTTTCCAGAACACGAACCAAGGTTCTGCGGCTGCTGCGGAGTTGGATTTCAGTTGCCGCTGGATTGGCGAGTGTCGCTTTGGCCAGCTCCAGATACCAGTCGCAGAAGGTATGCCAGGTGAATTCGTAGAGGCTCTGCGCTAGCAGGTCAAATCGATAGTTTTGGAAATGCTCGCCTGCTGTAGCTTCAGTACGTTGTAAGCGGGAAATGATCCAGCGATCGGGCAGGGACAGTTTTATGGGTAGATTGGAATCGAGGCCGACATCCTGATCCTGCGTATTCATCAGTACGAAGCGGGCGGCATTCCAGAGCTTATTACAAAAATTACGGGATCCCTGGATGCGGCCCAGATCGAAACGGATATCGCGTCCATTGGTGGCTAATGCCGCGAAGGTAAACCGTAAGGCATCGGTACCCAATGCAGGAATACCATCCGGGAATTCCTTGCGGGTAGCTTTTTCGATCTGGTGGGCTTTCTGGGGTTGCATCAGGCCACGGGTGCGTTTGGTGATCAGCGTTTTCAGGTCGATACCATCGATGAGGTCAATCGGATCGAGTACATTACCCTTTGATTTGGACATTTTCTGACCTTCGGCATCGCGAATGAGCCCGTGGACATACACTTCATGGAATGGGACGTCCTGCATGAACTTCAGTCCCATCATGATCATTCGGGCGACCCAGAAAAAAATGATATCAAAACCGGTGACCAGTACGTTGGTTGGATAATAATGAGCGAGTTCCGGTATTTTTTCTGGCCAACCCAGCGTGGAAAATGGCCAAAGAGCGGAGGAAAACCAAGTATCCAGCACATCTTCATCGCGTTGCAGGGGGTAGTCCGGCGATAAGCCGTACTTTTTTCGGATATCGACCTCATTGTGCCCAACGTAAATTCTGCTTTCTGCGTCGTACCAAGCGGGAATCCGGTGTCCCCACCAGAGCTGACGGGATATACACCAGTCTTCGACCCGGTTCATCCAGTCGAAATAAGTTCTGTCCCAATTTCCCGGAACAAATCGAATTTTTTTATCGCGTACAGCGGCAATGGCTGGCTCGGCCAGTGGCGCGATTTTTACGAACCATTGATCTGTTAGATAAGGTTCAATGACTGCTCCGGAACGATCTCCCCGAGGTATCATCAACCGATGGTCATCGATGCGTTCCAGTAATCCCAGTTCACGTAAATCGTCGATGGCGCGTTCGCGTGCCGCGAAACGATCAAGACCGCGGTAAGCTGGAGGAGCGATGTCATTGATGTGCGCATCAGGGGTAAAAACGTTGATCAAAGGCAGATTATGGCGCTCACCGACGGCGTAGTCGTTGAAGTCATGCGCCGGAGTGATCTTGACGCAGCCCGTCCCAAATTTAGGATCGACATGCTCATCGGCAATGATCGGAATATGTCGTCCGGTTAGCGGCAGAGCAATCTCACGCCCGATTAAGTGGGCATAACGTGAGTCATCAGGGTGTACGGCGACCGCGGCATCTCCGAGCAAGGTTTCCGGACGGGTCGTGGCCACAACTAGGTATTCCGTAGAATTGGCGAGGGGATAGCGGAGATACCATAGATAGCCCTGCTCTTCCTCGGCGATCACTTCCAGATCGGAAATCGCAGTATGCAAGACAGGGTCCCAATTAACCAGCCGTTTACCACGATAGATCAGGCATTCTTCATACAGGCGTACGAATACTTCAGTAACCGCGTGAGATAGGTCTTCGTCTAGGGTAAAGCGTTCCCGGCTCCAGTCCACCGAAGCACCCATGCGTCGCAGTTGTTGGGTGATGGCGCCACCGGATTCCTGTTTCCACGCCCACACCCGCTCTATGAAATGTTCGCGGCCAAGATCATGGCGAGTCAGGTTTTCCTGGTTGAGCTGGCGTTCGACCACCATCTGGGTGGCAATGCCCGCATGATCCGTGCCGACCATCCATAATGTGTCATCACCACACATACGGTGATAGCGCACCAGTGTATCCATCAGGGTATCCTGGAAAGCGTGCCCCATGTGCAGCGTTCCGGTCACATTGGGGGGTGGAATCATGATGCAGAAGGGAGTGCCTTTTCCACTGGGAGTGAAATACCCGTGTTTCTCCCAATATTGATACCAATGCTGTTCCATGCTTTCCGGCGAGTAGCTTTTTTCCATACTACACAAATTCCATGATTTGGCTGAAGCGCGGAATTATAACTATCATGCCAGCAAATGCCGAATCCTGTTCCCGGGAAAATCAATGATTGCTGTCGTGTTCAGTAAACCTACTATTTTATTTCAATTTTTCGATGACGATATGAGTCAGGTGTTCGATGAATTCATCCTGGTATTCCAACAAGGTCTGGCTGACGGCTGTACGAATGAGAGCCTCATTAATCGATGAGGGTATTGTTTTTCCCACCGGGCGGGTTGGCTCGGTTATGATTTCTTCGTGATCATTCGTTTGCTGTTCTTCCTGGGGATATAGATAACTCATAAGATCATTGAGATTGACGTCTTGAGCATGATGATCATGATCATCATGATCGGTAGAATATTCGTTGAGGAATTCAGGAAGGTTTTTGTCATTGGGAAGTCTGGCTTCGGTATCTTCGGCGCTCGGTTCACCCAATTTGTCGAATACCTTCAGGCGGGGTGGTTTATCATTACCTTCCCTGGGGGCGTGCAGTACTGGTTCGGTTTCATCATCGAATAGGTCTGGGAACAAGCTGACATCTTCCATCGGTGGAGCTGACAAGATGGGTTCATTTTGTTCCGGCCAGGATGTGGAGGAATTCAGTTTTGTTGCCGGGTTTCCCGGAAAAACCAGATCTGTCAAAGTGGGGATTTGATCCGGATCAGGTTTATTAGTTTCCATTTTGAGGTACTCCAGGCTCGCTGGCAGACAATCTTCCAGAATAATATTAGCCCTGTTCATCTAGTGAGAGAGATTTTGTGTATTTTGAGAGGATAACCGCGTTGCTGATAAAAGCGGTAACGGTTTCTGCCAGCGAGTCGGTTCTCCGGGCTTTCATCCACGATTTCGGCGACTCGGTCAAAGCGGCTGAAAAATGGAGAGGTTTCCATGGAAAGATTGATCATGATATCCCGATCTAACGGGGGGGATTGGCCGTACCCGATGAGGATATAGGGTAGCTCTTTTGGGATATCGCCCTGCTCTCCCAGCAAGGAATGTGGAAGGAAGCTGTTATCCCGATAAACCCATAATAGACGATCGACTCGCCGCGATTGATCCTCATTTGTGGCATGGATATAGAGATCTTTTCCTAGCCGGTGAATTTTTTCTGCCAGCCGACAGGCAAGTTTCAGCCGTGCTTCTTCGGTTTGGTCGGCCAGTAGATAAAAATCTATTCGGGTCATGGCCTGGCGGGAATTTGTGCTTGAGTCAGGAATTCCATCAATAAAGGAACCGGGCGGCCGGTCGCCCCTTTCTTATCTCCGCTAACCCAGGCTGTGCCGGCAATATCCAGATGTGCCCAGCGATATTTGCGGGTAAAGCGGGAAAGAAAACTAGCTGCAGTAATCGTGCCCGCTGCGCGACCACCAATATTGGCCATATCGGCAAAATTGCTCTTTAGGAGATCGCCATATTCTTCCAGCAAGGGTAATTCCCAGACTCGATCGAAGCTATTCTCACCCGCTAGTCTAAGCGCGGCATTGAGTTGATCGTCATTACCGAGCAAGGCACTGACTTCATGACCTAGCGCAATGATTGTGGCTCCAGTCAAGGTTGCGATATCAATGACTACAGCAGGGGTGAAACGTTCCGCATAGGTCAGGGCGTCGCAGAGAACGAGGCGTCCTTCAGCATCCGTATTGAGGATTTCGACCGTCTGACCGGATAAGGTTTTGACAATATCGCCGGGGCGGGTAGCTTGTCCGCCCGGCATGTTTTCAGCGGCAGCCATGATACCAATGACATTACGTTTCAGTTTCATTTGTGCGCAAGCGGACAATGTACCCATGACGCTGGCGGCGCCACTCATATCAAACTTCATTTCATCCATTTTGTCGGATGGCTTTAGGGAGATACCACCCGTATCGAAAGTAATTCCCTTGCCAACCAGAACAATGGGATTATCGCCTTTAGCCCCCCCGTAGTATTTGATAATAATCATCTTCCCCGGTTCGGCGCTGCCTTTGGAGACGGCGAGGAAGGCACCCATGCCCAGTTTTTCCAAGTCGGATTCATCCAGGATCTCGACCTCCAGATCTTGGTGCCGTTTCTTTAGAGACTTGGCCTGCTTGGCCAACAAGGTTGGAGTGCAAACATTGCCCGGAAGATTAGCTAAATCGCGAGCCAAAGTGGTGCCCCGGGCGATGGCAAGCGCAGCGGTCACAAGGACCTGATCGACGGATTCTTCGGCCCATAACTCCAGTTTTTTAAGCGTGGGTTTGACAGGTTTATTCTTCCCGGTTTTGAACTGATTGAAATGATACAGGGCGGCATCGCTTGCCAGTAATGCTTGGCGCATGCGCCAATTGATATCGTGATGAGCTACTTTTAAGGCTGGAAGGGTGGATATGGCCTGGCGAATCTTGCTGTGTTTCAGAGTGTTGATAGCCAGTTGACAGGCTTCGATATAATTTTTTTCTTTGAAGTCAGTGTAGGTGCCGCAGCCCACCAGCAAAATTCGATCAACCCCAAGACCGGGTGGATCGTAGAGGAACAGGGTTTGCCCCTTATTGCCATCAATATCTCCCCGCTTGATCTGCCGGATCAGCCAGCCTTTAGTCAGGGCATCAAGAGATTTGATCGTTTCTTCGAAATGCTCGTCTTGAAACAGTCCCATGATGAGGCAGGGGGTTTTTAGTTGTTCAGCGAGCGAGGTGATCGATTGGTATTCCATAAATCTCTCCTGTTCGAAATAAGAAAGTCTGTTCAGGTAAGCTTTGAGACAAGATAATGTATCGAAACTACGTGATTTCCTCTATTTCTTTTTGGCACATTGCCTAAGTTTGAATGTCATGGACAGCATACCATTACGAGACGGGCATCCCCTGCCGTCTGGTTCGATGACGGATTGTGTGAGGGTCAATTTAATCGAATTACTGGCTCGGATACTCTGTCGGTAATGTGCCGAATCTATGCTTCCACTGCCTGATAAACTGGTTACTCCACGCTTGATTTTGGCAATCCTATTAACTGATCGGAAAATGTATCTAACCGGAAGCCCAATCACATGATACTTATTTATGGCGGCGTATCTCTTGGGTGGGGCTTATCAAGGAAAACAGTCTACTTGACCGAAACTTTTATATTTCCTGTACGGCTCTATGGATTGTTCAAGTCGAGTTCGGAAGGTATCTGGAATTTTGTTATCCTTTAAGGGCTTACCGACCTATCTAAGGTAACAGTTGTGATGACTAAATTAGATTTTCCGCAAGCATCTAATAACGTGGATGTGCAGGATAAGTCAGTGATGTTATTGAGCAACGAGGAATTTTCTGTTGCGGAGAAGGAAAAGCTGGCGCTGGCGTTGACTTGGTTTACCGAGTTGGATTTGTTGTCGTCTGTTGCTATAGATGGGCGAAAAGCGGCCTTGCTACTCAAGGAAATCGGTAGTGATTTCGATACGATTCTGGCGGCGCTGTTGGCTGACCAGGGATTGCGCAGAGCCCATTCCGAAGAGGAAATCAAGGTTCGATTTGGTGAATCGGTAGCCCGCCTGGCTATGCGGATCGAGTGGCTGAACAGCTTTCCTGGCTGTCAGCAAGAAGCCCCGCAAACTCCAGAGCAAGCGGAACATGTGCGGAGAATGTTGCTGGCCATGGCCGAGGATGTGCGTGCAGTATTGGCGCAACTGGCTTACCGGGTTGAGTGCTTGCGTCGTTTGGGCAGTGAAAGTTATGAAATTCGTCATTGTTATGCGCGGGAGACTTTGGATATTTATGCACCTCTGGCCAACAGGTTGGGTGTAGGCCGATTGAAGTGGTTGTTGGAGGATCTTGCTTTCCGCTATCTCGAACCGCTGGAATATAGGCAGTTGGCCAAGGCGCTGGAACAACGACGAGATGAACGCGAGCGATATATACAGGATTTCGTGCACGAACTTCAGACCCTATTGGAGAATGAAGGCATTCGAGCGCAAGTGTGTGGGCGACCTAAGCATCTTTACAGCATCATGTGGAAAATGCGCCGTAAGCATATGGATCTGGAGGATCTATATGATTTGCTCGCGGTACGAGTGGTCGCGGATGAAGTCAGCACCTGTTATGCCGTGCTGGGCATCATTCATGCGTACTGGACATCTATCCCAAAGGAGTTCGATGACTATATCGCCAATCCCAAGGAAAATGGCTATCAATCCCTGCATACTGCGGTAATCGGGTATGGTGGGCGGCCGGTCGAGGTGCAGATTCGAACCCGAGAAATGCATGAATTCGCCGAGCATGGCGTTGCCGCACATTGGCGTTACAAGGAAGGGGGAGGCCAGGACAGGACGCTTGACAAAATTGTGAACTCATTGCGCGGCTTGCTTGAGCATCGCAATGACGGCGAGGACTTACTGGAAAGTTTTCATACAGAATTATTTGGTGACAGGGTGTTTGTGTTTACCCCTAAGGGCAAGATTCTGGATTTGTCCCGGGGATCAACCCCGCTGGATTTTGCTTACATGATTCATACCGAAGTTGGGCATCGCTGCCGAGGAGCCAAGGTCAATGGGCGTATTGTTCCTTTGACTTACAAATTACAATCGGGTGAACAGGTCGAAATTTTGGTCATGCGGGAAGCCGGGCCCAGCCGCAACTGGCTGAATCCAAATACAGGCTATTTATTTTCAGCCAGTGCTCGCGCCAAGGTACGCCAATGGTTTTTAAGGCAGGATCGCGAACGTAACCTGATGGAAGGACGCGACATTCTGGATCGCGAGATTCAGCGATTAGGTGTGGGAACACCTGATATAGCTGACTTGATGCGCCGATTCCACGCGCAAACTAAGGAAGGATTGTTATTGGCTATTGGCCGGGGCAACGTGCGTTCAGGACAATTGGTTAGCGCTCTGCGGATGGCGAGCGAGCCCTCGAAAATACAGATCATTTCACGACGCAAACCTGATACGGAAAAACTAGCCGCAAGGGGTAGCATCCGTGTACAGGGCGTGGACAATTTACTGGTACAATTCGCCAATTGCTGTAGACCTGTCGCGGGCGATCCTATCATTGGCTATATCACCAAAGGTAAAGGCGTCAGCATCCATCGCAGTGACTGTCCTAATATATTAAGTTTACCCAAAGAACAGCGGCGACGATTGATTGAGGTGGACTGGGGTGAGAGCAGGCAAAAATATCCAGTCTCTATCCATATAGAGGCTTTCGATCGCAGGGGATTGTTGCGGGACATTGCGGCTACTTTTAGTAATGAGAAAATTAACGTCCTGGCCATAAATATGCGAACCAATGCGGCAGATCAGAGCGTGTCAATGGATCTGGAAGTCGGGATCGGCGGACTGGAGCAGTTGAGTCGGGTACTTGATCACCTGACTCGGCTACCTCACGTCATTGGTGCAAGTCGAAAGCACTGACCACGGTTGGCTGGCTATATTGTTGCGTATCAGGGGGTGATATGAATGACCATGCTCGCCAGGAGGCCGGTCGCTGCGAGTAGAATGATCCCGTAAATGATGTAAAGAATGCGATGGGTATGATACATGCCGATTTCCACCTGCTTCACCGTCTGTGCGAAATTAAACCCTCCCAGCACCAGGTTGGTGACGCCTAATAGAATGAAGATGATACCGATGTGGGAAAAATTCTCTCCTGGTATCATTTTAGTGTGTACTAGCAGTGAGAGCTTCTCTAAAAAGAAATCGAATTTTTCGATAACGAATCCAAAAGCGATCAGACTGATGCCGGTTCGCACCCAGGCGAGAAAGGTGCGTTCTGCAGCCATATAAATGCGCGGATCTATGATTTCCTTGGCAGGCACAGGTATTCCCTTGTCAATATATTTCAGGTCTGAGATAAAGCGTAAAGAAACGATGAAGGTCATGACAAGGGATGGCCAAGTCAGTATCACATACAGTCGAGTGAAAAGCCTTTCCAGAGACAGCAGATGCATGGTACCCAGCAGAAGAGACATACGGTCGGCCACGAGACCCGCCCCAATGGCCATGAAAATGAGCTTGTAATAGGTCATGTAGGTCCGTTCCAGACTCATGTAGAGCCTCGGTTCCCGGATGGTAGGGAGGTTTCTCAGAAAAATCATGGGGTAATTCTGCGTCCAAGGTATTCATGATCACTTGCCAGGCTCGTATCGACCGAACACATCCATCAGCTACGACTTCTGGATAAGGTTCTACCTGGATAGCTTGGCACCGTTGCTCCTGACCCTCTTCTTTGCCTTCCTATAGGCAGCATAATATGTGGAACAACCATTACTCATATTGTGTTAGTTATGCTTTAAATAAAATCGTCCCAATCTAACTCTTCCTGTACCCTTCTGAAGGTTCCTGGTGAAGGAGTTCTATACAATTGCCATCCTGTATTCCGAACACGCTCCTGTTCTTTTTTGAGGGACGAACCCTCAGGTATCATTCCCTCCCACCCAGGGGTATTGGAAATCCTAGCAACTACAATACAGCTAAGCGGGGGGAGGTCGTTGTACAAACAGTAAAGAGAGACCATGCCGATCGCCTTAGAAAGGGTTATTCCGGCTTGGGATTCGTAACCAAGCAACTCTGCAAGCTTACCATACGTTACAGTCTTGCCGTTATGATGTTTCACCCAACCAGCCAAGGCAATCCAGACAAAATGAGCTTGTTCATATCTCCTAGCTCCAGTGATCGGTAAAGATTTTAACCTAGGTATTTTTCCAGCAGCCTTTTTCATATTTTTCTCCAACGACAGAAATGAACATAACGTGCATATTTACACATTCAGTGCTGTGTCGTCAAGGGCTATGGAGGAAAAGCAAATGATCCAGAAACCGGAGTGTTGATAATCGCTATTTGTCAGATGCCTCTGATCTTTTACATTCAATCAATTGGTAGTGGTAACATTGAAAATGGGAAAGTTGGGTGTTCAGTGTCTCATCAGACATCGCTTCGAAATGTCCCTGTTTTCCAACTTATATGAAAAGGAAAATCAAAATACCAAACAGAAGTCGAGGGTATCAAGAAGCGTGAGTATTCATATTCTATCAATCAGTAATGGCGGCATTGAGGAAAAAAGGCATAACTCAGCATAAGATAATCCCCCGGCTCTGCCGGGGGATTATCAGGGTTTGACCTATGCAGCGGTCGTTGTGAATCCGGAATCTCGCCAGGAGATGAGGGGTTCACAATAAAAGAGTATCAAAGTCCGAGTTACCCGGCGGGA
>VAOW01042633.1_pt1 | contig 11993 bp, 11 predicted proteins | sample 3393921 | NCBI WGS metagenome assembly VAOW01 (sample SAMN08290428, study PRJNA428436) | hydrothermal vent metagenome | isolation source: Deep-sea hydrothermal vent chimney | place: Indian Ocean: Southwest Indian Ridge | depth 2742 m m
AAAACACTTAAACCTAATGGTACAATTACCTTGGAGTTTCCTCATTTATTAAACCTAATTAGGTTAAATCAGTTCGATACAGTTTATCACGAGCATTATTCCTATTTATCATTACAAACAGTTGCATTAATTTTTGAGAAATTTGGCTTGCGAGTCTTTGATGTCGAAAAATTGAACACACATGGAGGTAGCTTAAGGGTTTATGGTTGTCATGATGACGATTCAAGGCCAAATTGTAGTCAAGTAAAGAAATTGCTTGAAGAAGAAAATAGAGCTGGCATGAAGAATATGGACATTTATTTAACATTTCAGCTCAAAGCGAATAAAATTAAAGATGACTTATTGGCTTTTCTAATTAAGCAAAAACAAGATGGGAAAAAGGTTGGTGCGTATGGGGCTGCTGCAAAAGGTAACACTTTGTTAAACTATACATGTGTTAAACCAGATTTGGTTTCTTTTGTTTGTGATGCGGCACCGTCAAAACAAGGAAAATTTATGCCAGGTAGCCATATTCCAATACTCCCTCCTATTGCTTTAGTAGAGGAAAGACCTGATTGGGTGATTATTTTACCTTGGAACATCTCTAAAGAAGTATTACATCAATATTCGATAATAAAAGAATGGGGCGGACAATTTATTGTAGCAGTACCCAAACTAAAGATTTTAAAATGACCATACTTGTCACCGGTGCAACAGGATTTGTTGGACAAAATATAATTCCTGAATTACTTAAAAGAGGTCACTCTATCATTGCTTTAGCAAGAGACGAATCAAAAGCTAGAGCATTTGAGTGGTACCAGAAAGTAATATTTATTGCTCATGATATATACTCTCAACCTTTTCTATCAATAGATAAAATAGGAAAACCAGATGCTTTGTTGCATTTGGCTTGGTCAGGGTTGCCAAATTATCAGTCTCTTTTTCACTTTGAAAAAAATCTATATTATGATTATATTTTTTTGAAATTGATGGTAGAACAAGGGATTAATCATTTAATTGTAACGGGTACCTGTTTAGAATATGGAATGCAGAACGGTTGTTTGTCTGTTGATATGATAACTAATCCAAACAATCCCTATGCATTAGCTAAAGATACTTTAAGAAAGTTTCTTCAAAACTTACAAAAGTTTCAGCCTTTTACCCTACAATGGACACGTCTTTTCTACTTGTATGGTCATGGCCAAAATGTAAATAGCTTAATTTCTCAACTTGACAAGGCAATTGACTCTGGTGAAACTATTTTCAATATGTCAAAAGGAGATCAGTTGCGTGACTATTTACCAATTAATGAAGCTGCAAATCAAATTTGTGATATTATTGATAAAAGTACTAAATCTGGAATCTTTAATATTTGTAGCGGCGAACCCACTTCCGTTCGTTCTTTAGTTGAAAAACATATAGCTCAACGTCATTCTTCAATACAATTAAATTTAGGGTATTATCCTTATAATAATTTTGAGCCCAAAGCATTTTGGGGTGCCCGATAGACAAACAAATTACTATCCCAAATACTTATAATCGAAAGCCGATAGCTTCAACTTTCATCCTTTCCAAAGTTAATATTATAACCTAGTTTCATTGTAAGGGATCCTCCAAGTTAGTTAGGATAGATTACTTATTGAACATCAATAGCCACCAACAATATTCATTAATTTAATTTTCTTATGGTAACATCAATTTCGTGCGGCAGGCTTTCTTCCTATTTATCAGCTCAATTAAATTCTTTTTTTCCAGACGACTGTCCTGTAAATTTCAACACAGAGTATAATTTAATAAAGCTCGCATTAGATAGGTTAGAATTTTGTTTTCAAAACGTAACACTACAGCATTATTATGACGGAAAAGACGTAAGATTCAACCATCTTTTCTCTGATCATTATGTAATGTTTCTATGGTATTTAGCAAATTCCGTTTGGAAAGAAAAAGGCAATTGTAGCTTGGCAAATAAAATATATTATCTGAACAAAGTCTTGAATGGACTGGACTGTATGTATGATACTCAAATGCCAGATATCTTCTTGATTTTCCATGGCGGAGGAACAATGCTAGGTAAAGCTGAATATAGCAACTTTTTCGTTGTGCTACAAGGCTGTACCGTAGGATCTCAAAAGGGAAATTATCCAAAATTTGGGAAAGCGGTTTCTTTAACAGCTAATAGTTCTGTCATTGGAAATTGTAAAATAGGAAACAGAACAACTATTAGCACAAGAACTACCATTTTTGAGAAAAATATTGATAACGATAAAACAGTATATATGAATTGGGAAACTGGAAAATATGAAACAAAGGAAACAAAGAAATGTTACGCCCAGCAATTTTTTAATACAAACTTAAAAATATTATAAAATTATGACACCAAAACTTTCTATTGGAATACCAACATATAATCAAGGGATTTACCTTGAAAAAGCAATAGTTTCCATCCTCAACCAAACGGAACAACCATTTGAATTTATTATTTGTAATAATCATAGTACAGATGGATTAACGGATGAAATATTATTAAAATATAAGAACAACAACATAAGGGTTATTTCTCCTCCAAGTCATTTGGGCCTAATGGCTAATTTTGATTATTTAGCTAGGCAAATGAAAGGGAATTGGGCTGCATTTCTTTGTAGTGATGATTATTATGAACCTAATTTTGTAAAAGAATTTTATGAAAATTTTGATTCTGAAGCGGTACTACATCGATTTGGTTTTAACTGGATTGATGGTGCTGGGAGGATTACTAAAACGAATAAAATTAGATCTGTCAAAAACGTTCAATCTTTTCCCGGGAATTTTTATGAACAAATTCGAGGACCGAAATCTAATTTTGGGGCAACAGTTATAAAAATGGAAACCTTTAAAAAAGTAGACTTTTTTGATAAAAATATTGAGTTGGCTGGTGACTGGGGTTTATACTTGAAATTATCTAAATTTGGTAAATTTCGATATATTAATAAAATAGTAGGGAATATTCGTCTTAATTATAGACCGAATATTACTATTGAAAGGTTTAGACTGGATACTGCAGATAAATATTACATATATAGTATAATTCAAAAGGATATTATAAACAAGTATAATTTGAACCAGTGGCTTTATCATAATACTTTAAAACTTCGTTTATATGAAATGCAACAAACCCAAAAAAAATATAATACCGAATCTTTTAAAGAATTTAAGGCATTTGAAAAACTTGTTCAAACGCACCGTATCGGCAATAAAATCGAGTATCTTTTAAGAAGCTATTATCAAAGATTTAATGAATTCTTTTTTAAGAGGTGAAAAATATAAGAGTTATTTTAAAAAACTTTGGAGCTAATTCATTCTCGGTTTTAATAAACATTGTTTTTCAAGTAGTAACGATCCCGATATTTATTAAATATTGGGGGGTTGATATGTATGGAGAATGGTTAATTTTAACTGCAGCTGCAGCTTATTTTTCGATGACAGACATTGGTTTAAGCACTGCTACGTCGAACGATTTTTCAATTAATTATGTTCAGAATAAATATGATAAATGCAACAGTCTTTTAAATAATAATTTTTATTTTATAGTGGTCGCATTTTCTATAATCTTTTTTGGTCTCTTTTTTACCTTGGTAAATTTTAATTTATCCGCATTTTTTCATTTCAAAATTATCAGTAGAAGAAACACTTCAATTGCTTTAGTCCTTTTAACAGGCCAGATATTTTTTGGCATGTTAGGTAATTTGTATTTTGCTATTTACAAAGCAACGCAACATTATGCAAGATGCTTAATGATTGACAATATTTTAAGAATTGTTGAAAGACTTGCCCTAATTGGGGGCATAATCCTAAGACTTTCCTTCATTACCATCCTTGTCCTTTACGTTACTCCTAGAATTTTGGGTTTTTTCATTAAATTATTTGATTCGAGAAAATATTACAAATTGAATCTAAGCATTAAATATTTAAACAAAACGGAATTTAAAGGGATCATTATTCCTAGCCTTTCATTCCTCTCTTTTCCAATCGGTAATTCAATAGTTTTACAAGGATTTACGCTCTTGGTTGGTTTTGTCTATGGTAGTGTTGCCGTGGTGTTGTATAATACTACTCGAACGTTAGTTAATTTTGCAAAAATCGGCCTTGGATTAATTGGGAATTCTTTTTGGCCAGAATATTCGTTAGCTTACGGAAAAAAGGACTTTGGCTTAATGAAGAAGATGCACAGATATTCGGTAAGTTCTTCTTTATATTTATCAATTTTATTGGCCTTTTTTTTGTTTTTGTTTGGTAAAACCATTTATATGCCTTGGACAAATTATAAAATGGATTTTAATTCAGTTCTTTTTTATAATTTTTTGTTTACGATGGTGCTAAGTACCATTTGGGGTGTAAGTAGTGTCGTCTTAGCCGCCACTAACAATCATAAAATGTATTCATTATTGTATTTAATATCTACAATAATATCGTTAGGGGTTGCATATGCTATATTAAAAACAGCGGGGAACATTAGTTTTTTACCGCTAGCTTTATTAGTAACAGATATTCTTTTAATTGTAGTTGTAGAAAAACAAGTATTAAATCTTGTTAGTGATACTTTACGCGAGTTTATTAAATCAATCATACTTACTCCGGTTTTAATTGTAAAATCAAGATTGAAATGAAATTATTTTCAAAAATAGAATCCATGTATGTATTTTAAATAACAAAGATGATTTATCCAGAGAAAGTAAAAAAAATTACGGTCGTAGTGAATGGTAGATTTCATGCATTTGACTATGCAGCCGAGCTTTATAAAAAAAAACAGCTTCATAAATTAATTTCAACGATGCCTTATTTTGTTGCGAAACGATATGGTATTGGTCATGAAGTTTATACTGGCCTTCCTTTATTTGAGGTTCTTAAACGAAGTTGGCAAATGATTTTTAAGAGGCCATTTCCACGAGTCTTTTATTCAAAATTATTTTCTCATGTAGCGCTATTTTTTATTCCTAAAAATACAGATGTTGTAATATGTAATGCTGGATATTGTAAAGAAATTTTTGAGTCGGAAAAATTAAAAAACGCACAAAAAATTCTTGATAGAGGCTCAAGCCATACTTTAGCAAATATCAGGGCCAATCATTTGGCTGCTGAATATCACAATATCAAATGGAAGCAAAATCCTCAAAAATTTGTAGAGAGGGAATTAATAGAATATAGGCTCGCGAATAAAATTCTCATCCCATCTAATTATGTTAAAAAAACCTTTATTGAATATGGGTTTTTAGAAGAAAAGTTTATACTTATCCCATATGCATTTAGCTTAAAAAAATTTGAAGGAGTAAAAATAATTCCTAAAAATAAAGAACTTGCTGTTTTGTTTGTTGGCCAGATGAATCACCTAAAAGGCGTAGGTGTATTAATTAATGCAATGAGACTTGTGAGAGATAAAATACCACAGGCAACTCTTTGGCTTGTGGGAGCAAAAAATCTTCTGTTAAATAAATCCCTTTTTAATGAAGAATGGATTAAATATTACGGAGTTTTGAGAGGAAAAAAACTTTTAGATAAATACTTGTCTGCCTCAGCTTTTTGTTTGTTATCTTTTGACGAAGGCCTTGCTCTAGTATTAACAGAGGCAAAAGAGTGTGGACTACCTATTGTTGCAACTACAAATACTGGTGTTTCTGATATTTTAACAGATGGCGTTAATGGTTTTATAGTACCTGTTGGTAGTCACATTAAAGCGGCAGAAAAATTGATTGAAATTCTTGAAAACCCTAATAAATTCATTTTAAAAAACAACAAAACGGACGGGAAACCTGATATGATTTGGGAAAAGTACTGTGATTTATTGTTGAAACAAATTTAAATTAATAATTTGTTCTGACACGCCCGCTCTGGCTGGCTTGCCGAACTCTAATTTTAAATGGTCGAATTTCGGGGAAGCTTACACATACATCTAATTTTGTAAATTATGCCAAAGAAAATATGTATAACCATACTGGATTATAATAATAGTATGGATACAATTATAGCTTATCAGTCAATTAGAAACTCCATTAATAAAATTAAACATAACTATGATATTGTCACAAGGTTTTTTATAGTTGATAATGGTTCAAACAAGGATAATAAAGAAAATAGCATACTTTTTTTTTCAAGTCAAGGTTTTGTAATTTTACATGATAGTCAAATGCCCAATCCAGATGAGAATAAGCATATTTACAAAAGTTTATCAATAAATTTAGGATTTGCAGGGGGAAATAACCTTGGGTTTAACTATGCAGTAAGAAATAAATTCGATTATATCTGGCTGTTAAACAATGATGTATTAGTTGAAAAGGATACATTGTCTGTTTTTTTGGATTTTGTTTCAGAGAACCACAATAATCCAAGCATTATTGGCTCAAATATTCTTGACTATTATAATAAGGATAAAATTCAATCATTAGGAACTTATCGAATTGGGTGGCGAGGATATAGTCAGATACCTTTAAAAGAAAAAAACAACGAAGTTATTGAGGTCGATTCTGTTTCTGGATGCAGTATGTTTATCCCTATTTCTATAATAAAGGATATCGGATTCTTTGATGAAGACCTTTTTTTATACGTTGAAGAAACAGAATTATCTTATCGTGCCAAGATTAAAGGATATAAATCATTCACTTTAACAAAATCAAAAATATTTCATAAAGGGAGCCAAACGCTTGGGAAATCTAGTAATCTTAAAAAATACTATAGTATAAGAAACTTATTTTTGTTTAAGAAAAAGCATTTTAGTAAATTTAACTTGTATACAAGCATAATATTCCAATTTTTTATTCATATTCCTAAACTGAAATTTTCCCCCAAAAAATGGCATGTTTTTTTTATTGCTATACATGATGCAATGGTTAATAATAGCGGTATTTGTAAAAGGACATTTAAATGAAGAGATTAGCAGTAGTATTTTACAAGTTTGAAGATTTCCACGTTACTAAGGAATATCTTTTAACTGCTCTTAGAAATCGCGGGCATAAAATTACCGTTTTTACCACAAAAAATATATCTATTGAAAACCCGCCATATAATATTGTAAGTTTATCTGAGAGGAATTATTATAGTGGAGAATGGCTAAAAGAGAGAAAATACGATATTTTATTTTTGTATCATCTTAATTTTAATCATATCAAAATATTAAAAAAAGCGAAAGACATTGGTATTAAAATCATAACGAAAGCCGATTCCAATGGTTTTTTCCCTCTTTTAGAGAGTGATATAATAAGAAATAGTTTTTATTATCAGTCCAAACGACTGATAAAGGCCTTTCTTAATTATAATTTCAAATTAAAAATGAATGAACTCCTAAACCTTAATGATTATGTCATGCTTGAAACTTCCACGGGATATAGGCGATTCATTACTAGTTTTCAAGAACATCATGAAAAATTTAAAATAATCCCCTATGGTTTTAGCTTTAAAAAAGGTGAATTTAATCAAAAAGTAAAAAAGATAATTGCTATTGGAAGGTGGGAAGATATAAAACAAAAAAAAATTCGTCGCTTATTAAAGGCATTTAGCAGATTAAAAGGGGTTTGGAATGGTTATGAATTATACATTATTGGAACTTGTAGTAAAAAAATAATAAATAAGTATGAGGGTAATTACGTTCATTTCTTAGGCTGGAAAACACGGGAAGAAATCGATTACTTGCTATTGGATTCTCAAATCACAATTATGAGTTCAGAATGGGAAAGCTTCGGATATGTACAAATTGAAGCTTTGAGCAAAGGGAATACAGTAGTAAGCACCCCACACGTTGGGGCAATCGATGTTATTCATGGATTTGAATTTGGGTTGGTTGCTCAAGGTTATTCAACCAAAGAATTATCTTCAGCATTAAGTGCGGAGATTTCATTATGGGTGAATGGGGAAAGAGATCCTGAGCTTATTTTTGAAAAGGCAAAAGAATACTATGATTGGTCTGTGATATGTACACAAATAGAAGAGCTGTTTTAACTCTAAAAAGCACATGAAAGTGATTGTAAACGAAGTAAATAATCTGATGTAAACTTCAAAAGGGATGGTAACGCGTAGCTTTTCCCAGTTGTAACACATAGAAAGAAAAAAAACTTAAATTTATCGCTATTGTTAAGTTAGGGTTTGCTGATTTTCTCAAAAGCCACTATTTTATTAACTGATATTTAACAAAATATGTTGATAACTTTAGGTCAGTAATAGGTTAATAAATACACGATTTTCATTAATTTTACATAAAAAGTCGTGCAGATATGATCAACTATTATCTATTAAACAGAACAGATGCTGTCAGATTTTTTTAAAATAAAAAAGAAAACTGTAATAAATTATTTAATATTATTCGTTCTCCTCTTTTTTATAAATTTTAATTTTGGATTAAATGATAGAGTTCTTACCCTTGAACTTTTCATTTCATTTACGTTAGTATTTGCCATATTTCATGTGTATTATAACCGAAAGAATAAGTATCCACTTTTTATTATTTATCATATTGGAATTTTTGCTTATTATGTTTTGCCTGGCTTTTATTTTATGTATCTACAAAAAACCTGGCTTTTTAATACACAAATTCTTAAAACATCTTTCAATATTAAATCTATCCGAGCTGTTATTTTCTTGATAATAATTATACAACTAATTAGCTTATTAATGGTTCTTATTAAAAAAGAAAAATATTTTGCCAGAAAAAATAATGGCGAGAAACTAATTCTAAAAAAAAATGCTAGTATTATTACTACTATTATTGTTTTAATCCTATTAACATTAGGAAACATTATTGATAGTCCGATTTTTTTACAATTAAAAGTGTTGCTTGATAATTTGGTTTATATTCCCGTAGCATTTTTTCTTTATCAATATTTGGGAACCAACAAAAAAAGAGATTTATTTTTTTTAATTCTGAACATTGGTATTATTAGTATTTCATTTTTAGCGAGAGGAGCTGCTGCTCCATTCGCAGAACTTGGCATTTTCATCGTCATAATCCTTATTTTAGAAGGAAGACCTCCAAAATTGTGGCATTATTTAACTGGAATCAGTCTTTTGTCTTTTATTATGTTATTTAAGATGTCATTTAGAGCCGTGTTCTGGTCCGGAGATTACTCAATTTCAGAGAAAATAGATGGCGCTTTTAGAATTATGGCTTCCACTTTATCAGAAGGAATAAATGTTGTAGTTAATTCAATAAATTTTTTACTAATTAGAACACAAGCCCTTTCTTTATTTATTATAATTACATCACTGACTCCAAATAAAGTTCCATACTGGCATTTTAGCCAAATAAGATTTATGTTATGGGCTTTCATACCGCGATTTATTATCCCTTCAAAACCAAAAAATTATGGAGGGCAACTTTTTGGTCATGCTTATTCAATCATCGGTGCTCATGATTTTGTTACTGCTGTAAACATTCCTTCTTTAATCGGATTTTATTTAGTCACAGGCGTATTTTCATTAATTTTAGGAGTTGTTTTTTTCAATTGGATAATGTTGAAAGTTGAAGATATTTATAAAAAAAATAGACATAACCAATCAGTAATTATTGCAATCACTTATTTCTCAGTTCAATTTATTCATTCATTGGATACTGGGTTTGTCGGAATTGGTAATTATATTTATAAAAGTATAATCATCTATTTAGTAAGCATAACACTTTATAAGTACCTTTTTTATAAAGAAAAACAAATATGAAAATTATCCCTATTATGAATTGTAACCGGGTGTTTCAGCCCCCTAAATAACTGGATTTGATTAGTGAATTTTAAAACACTAATTTTGTCTCGTTTCAAACGAGATGAGCAGCGTAAAAAGAACATGTGCCAATGGCATCCTTGCGGGAGATTATTGAAGAAAAAGTTACCATACTCCAAGACATTAAACAAGCAGAGGTGTAGAGGGTTGTCGTAAACATGGTATTTATGCAACAACTTATACAAAAAGAAAACCTAACAAAAAAGTGAAGAAAATTTATTTTTCTCTGATTTTATGGATGACTCTTAATGATTTTATCAACATGGATTATCATAAATGCTGTCCCCAAGGTAGCACAATTAGCTAAAAAAAAATAAAATTCTCTATATTATAGCTCACAGAACTTGCTCAAGACCTAAAAAATATTAGAGAACTCGAGCAAAAAGGCAAAAGCCTGGTAGTGAATTGATTTCTAACAAATTATTCTACAGAAACAATTATGAAAATACTTTTTCCAACAGGTTCATATTATCCTGACAATAGTGGCGGGCCAAGTATAACCCTTTATTGGATTACTAAAGCATTAGCTAAAAAAAAGGTTGATTGTTATGTCGTTACTGATTCTGCAAACCTTAAGAATAGTGCAGGCATAGTCTTTAATAAATGGAGTATTGTTGATGATGTTAATGTTAATTATACATTAAATAAATTTCATCAGTGCCCCTTTTTTATGCTTTATCATAGCCTAAAAATGATTTCTAAAGTAGATATAATTGTACTGACAAGCATATTTTATTTCCCTTCATTTTTAATATCAATAGTCTCTGTAATAAAGAAAAAACCAATAATCTGGTCCGTTAGGGGAGAGCTTGATCCTGATGCAATTAAGTTTAACAATAAAACTAAAAAATTATTGCTATTTTTTATTGATTTATTTCTTAAAAAAAGAATAATCTTTCATGCAACCTGCGAAGCAGAAATGAAATACATAAAAGAAACTTTCGGCTTAGGAATCCATGTTGTTGAGATACCTAATTATATGTTTTTTCAAAAAAAAACAAAAATTACTTCAAGTCAAAAACAAATTAAAAAATATTTTCTATATATAGGAAGAATACATGAAAAGAAAGCTATAGACAATTTAATAAACGCTTTAATAAAGTCTAAAAAGTTTCTTGAAAGTGAAATGGAATTAAAAATAGCAGGAGATTTTAATAATGATTATGGTAAATTACTTAAAAGAATTGTTAAAAAAAATAATATAGAAAATAAAATTTATTTTCTCGGGCATGTTTCTTCAATGTTTAAGCGTGAACTATATCATAATGCTTATTTTACCATTATGCCATCACATACTGAGAACTTTGGAAATGTTGTTGTAGAATCTCTTTCACACGGAACCCCTGTTATTGCTTCAAAAGGAACTCCATGGGAAATACTTGAGCAACATAATGCCGGCTTTTGGGTTGATAATTCACCCGAATCTTTAACTAAAATTCTTGAAAAGGTTATTTCAATGTCTAAAGATGAATATCAACTTTATAGAAATAATGCGTTGAGCCTTGTAAAAAACGAATTTGATATTGAAAAAAAAGTTAACGAGTGGATAGATTTTTTTAAAATATTATTATACCAATAAATAATAATACTATGACAGATTATAAAGATTACGGGTGGTCAGAAGGCGAAACATGTGCTCATAAGTACCTGTTTGATGATCTCCTAAGCTTACTTAATAAAGGCATAAACAGTAAGATTCTTGATATTGGTTGTGGCAATGGTGTTGTAGCTAATAGGTTAAATGACCTTGGGTTTGATGTTTATGGAGTGGATGCATCAATTAGCGGAATTGAAATTGCAAGAAGAAAAAGACCTGATAGATTCTTTGTTCAGGATATTAATTCACAAGAGTTGCCTCATGATATAATGAGCATAAACTTTGATACTATCATATCCACCGAGGTTATTGAACATTTATATGATCCAAGAGGATATGTTGGCTTTTGTAAAAAAGTACTTATGAAAAATGGGGGGGGGGGGTTTTGATTATTTCAACGCCTTATAATGGCTATCTGAAAAATATAGTAATTGCTCTTTTAGATGGGTTTGATAAACACCATACCGTGTTATGGGATGGCGGGCATATTAAATTTTGGTCATTTAAAACCATAAGTGCACTTCTAAAAGAATTTGATTTTGATGTGGTAAAATTTAAAGGAGTCGGAAGATTACCGTATTTGTGGAAATCAATGATAATCAAAGCAAAAATACAATGAACAACCCAAAAGTTGATTTATCTAAATACAAAAACAGCTTAAGTCGAAAAAATCAGGTTGTCCGGC
>VAOW01001716.1_pt1 | contig 11982 bp, 8 predicted proteins | sample 3393921 | NCBI WGS metagenome assembly VAOW01 (sample SAMN08290428, study PRJNA428436) | hydrothermal vent metagenome | isolation source: Deep-sea hydrothermal vent chimney | place: Indian Ocean: Southwest Indian Ridge | depth 2742 m m
ACACATTTTACCTATTTCGTCATTGTGCTGGGTTATGTTGCCGGTTATGCCGTAGTAAGTACCGTTTTGTTGCCTGTATATTACAAACTTAACCTCACTTCTATTTATACTTATCTGGAAAACAGGTTTGGAAGATCGTCCTATAAAACCGGCTCCGCCTTTTTTCTGATCTCACGAATTATCGGGGCTTCCTTTCGTATGTACCTTGTTGTAAGTGTTTTACAGCTCTTTGTGTTTGATTATTACGGGGTTCCTTTTTGGGCTACGGTTGTGCTTTTTATGCTCCTTATTCAGCTTTATACATTGAAAGGAGGCATCAAAACCATTGTGTGGACCGATACGCTGCAAACAACTTTTATGTTGCTTGCTGTACTGATTACCGTAGGCATTATCATTCATGACATGCACATTGGTTTCGGTGATATGTGGTCAGCGGTCTGGTCAAGTGATTTTTCCAAAATGTTTGTTACCAACATAAAAAGTTCGCAAAACTTTGTGAAGCTCTTCCTTAGCGGGATGTTTATTACCATTGCCATGACAGGGCTCGACCAGGATATGATGCAGAAAAATCTGAGCTGCCGGAATTTGAAAGATGCCCGTAAAAATATGACGTCGTTGAGTCTGATTTTGGTTCCTGTAAATCTAATATTTCTTTTTCTCGGCGCTGTGCTCTATTTTTATGCAGCCCATCTTCATATCAACACTCCCGATTTAAGCGATCATCTTTTCCCTGAAATAGCGTTTAACCACCTTGGAATTGTCGGCGGATTGGTTTTTATCATCGGATTAATCGCCGCAGCTTACTCAAGTGCTGACAGCGCACTCACCGCTCTGACCACTTCGCTAACGATTGATATGCTGGAATTGGACAAGCGGTATGCCGGACATGAAGAAATATTGAAGAAAAGGCGGCAGGAATTGCATTTTGTAATGATGTTAATCATTATCTTTGTCATCGTCTTGTTCAAGATCATTAACAACGAGGCAATTATTGCCCAGTTGTTTACTTTTGCCGGATACACTTACGGACCGTTGCTGGGTTTGTATGGTTTTGGACTTTTCACCCGCTTTCCGCTGAAGGATAAGTGGGTTCCCGTGGTAGCTGTTCTTTCCCCTTTTATGGCCTGGCTTTTGAGTAAGGCCCTGGAATATGGATTTTCCGGTTATCAAACGGGATTTGAAATTTTACTTTTGAATGGATTGATTACATTTATAGGACTGTTAATCATTAAAAAATCTACAAAAACAAAAAGATTATGGCAACATTTAGATTTATTGCACTGGAGAAAACCTTAGGCAGAAAGGTGGTGGATGTCCATTACCCCTCCAACAAAGTGTCCGATTATTTTGGTTCCATGACATTTAATCAGTCTGTTATGCACGAATACCTGACCTCGGAAGCTTTTCGTGCCGTGATGAAAGCCATTGATATGGGAGTGAGTATCGAACGTAGAGTAACTAATCAGGTGGCTTCGGCCATGAAAGCCTGGGCGCTTAGCAAAGGCGCTACACATTACACACACTGGTTTCATCCGCTCACCGGTTCCACAGCCGAAAAACACGATGCTTTTATTAATCCGCTTCCTAACGGACTTGCTCTGGAACATTTTCAGGGAAACGAACTCAGTCAGCAGGAGCCGGATGCTTCCAGCTTCCCCAGCGGTGGTATTCGTTCCACTTTCGAGGCACGGGGCTATACCGCATGGGATCCCACTTCTCCGGCATTTATCCTGGATAATACTTTGTGTATTCCTACCATTTTCGTCTCCTATACCGGCGAATCGCTGGACTACAAAACCCCTCTGCTGAAGTCGGTGGCTGCACTGGACAAAATTGCTTCACAAATTTGTCGCTATTTTGATAAAGATGTGAAAAAAGTATATCCTACGCTCGGTTGGGAACAGGAATATTTTCTTGTGGATGAGGCTCTTTATGCCGCTCGTCCCGATTTGGTTCTGACCGGAAAAACAGTTTTCGGACATGCTTCCGCCAAAGACCAGCAGTTGTCCGATCATTATTTCGGTACCATTAATGACCGCGCCCTCGCTTTTATGCAGGATCTTGAAATAGAGATGCATAAATTAGGGGTTCCGTTGAAAACAAGACACAATGAAGTAGCTCCGAGTCAGTTTGAGTGTGCTCCGATGTTTGAAGAAGTAAATGTTGCCGTTGATCATAACCAACTCCTCATGCATATGTTGGAAAAGGTGGCCCGCAAGCATCATTTCAAGGTGCTTTTGCACGAAAAGCCCTATGCCGGGATCAACGGTTCGGGAAAACACAACAACTGGTCTATGGCTACCGACACAGGTATAAACCTGCTTTCTCCGGGGAAGACACCTAAAGATAATTTCCGGTTTATCACTATTTTGGTCAACATTCTAATGGCAATACGGGAATATGAAGAGTTGCTTAGAGCCAGTGTGGCTTCCGAAGGAAACGACCTGCGCCTTGGAGCCAACGAAGCTCCACCGGCCGTCATCTCCGTTTTCCTTGGCAAACGAATTGCGGAAACGTTGGATGAAATAGAAAAAATGCCCATTCGCAAGGATATCAATAACCATGATGAGCATAATGTGATTAAAAATATCCCGAAAATTCCTGAAATTCTGTTGGATAATACCGACCGGAACCGGACATCGCCCTTTGCTTTTACAGGAAATAAGTTTGAGTTCAGAGCCGTCGGCTCCACGGCCAACACGGCTAAGCCCATGTTTGTTTTGAACACTATTGTGGCGGAGCAGATGACCAAATTTGAAGCAGAGGTGGACGGACTGATAAAAGAGGGAATATCTAAAGATATCGCTATTTTCAATGTGGTGAAAAAATATATTAAAGCGTCTAAAGATATCTGCTTTGAAGGCAACTCATACAGTGCTGACTGGTTAGATGAAGCTGCCAAACGCGGATTGTCAAACAACAGCAACACGCCGGATGCTTTGCCGGCTTTTATATCTGAAAAAAGCATTGCTCTTTTTGAAAAACATCACGTGTTGAGTCGTACCGAGCTTTTGGCACGCTACGAAATAAAGCTGGAGAAGTACACCAAAAAGATACAGATTGAAGCCCGTGTTCTCGGCGATCTCGCCATTAATCATATCTTGCCCACGGCCATCCAGTATCAAAACCGTCTGATTGAGAATACAAAAGGTCTGCAGGATGTTCTTGATTCAAAAACTTATGTACAATTATCACGAAGCCAGTTGAATACAATTAAAGAGATTTCCAACCACGTCGCCAGTATCAAAGAGGGAGTGGAAGCAATGATCGAAGCACGCAAAAAAGCCAATGTCGTTACTGACTATGCTCAAAAAGCCGTTGCTTATCGTGATAATGTGCTTTCCTGCTTTGCCGATATTCGTAACCATGTGGACAAACTGGAATTGCTGGTGGATGACAATCTGTGGCCTTTACCCAAATATCGCGAATTATTATTCATAAAATAACCCCGCTTCAAGCGTCCACGCTTGAAGTAACACGTCCACGTCTAAAACAGTACCGTTAAATAATCCCCGGATACCGCGCTCCGGGGATTATTTTTTGTAAATTTGTCCGTTAACAAAGAATAAATACGGAGATGAACATACGACGAACCCATATTTTGCGGCTGTTGCTGGTGTTTCCTTTCCTTCTGTTTTTTATGCAGGCGGAAGCACAATCGCAATACCAGTTTCAGACTACAAGAGCCAACGGAAAACAGATGGTGCCCACGCCGGCCGGAGGCATTTACTATGCATTGCCCAAAACCATTTTTAAGGTCAGAGTGGTTATGGAGCAGGTGAATGAAATTCCCGGACCGTTTGCCGCTTACGCCACCAAATATCTCGGAACCACCGATTACATGAAAACAAAAAAAGTTTATTACCGGCTGCTGTCGGTCAAGGTGGCACCGGTAACCGTAGCTGATCCGGCTGAGGTGTTTTATGTCCGTTTTCCGGAAAATCGTTCCTCCAAAGAGATACGGAAGTTTGACCTTCGGCTGAATGATGAAGGGGTTCTTGTGGGTTTCGGCTATGGGCGGGAATCCGGGCAAAAAAATGCCCGGGCATCAGCAGCTTCTCCCGGAAGTTCCAGTCAGATGTATCTCTTTTCGGATTACCGGAAAGGCTTCGATATGCAGGCCGGATACACGCGCTCCCAAAAAGTGGATACCATTGTCAGGAAAATAACCATCGATACGGTTACCATCAAAACATTTTTGTATAAAACAGCTTGGGTAAACCTTACGGAAGAAGAGCGTGCCAATGATGCGGCCAAACAAATAAAAAATATCCGCGTCAGTCGCTTTAATCTGCTTACCGGCTATCAGGAAGTGGATTATGGCGAAGGTATCCGTTACATGGATGTGGAACTTCAAAAATTAGCGCATGAATACATGGTGCTGTTTCTTGGCCGTGAATACCGGCAGATGGTTGTGCGCTCCTTTGTTTTTGACCCTGAGAAAAAGGTCTTGTCGGGGAAGTTGTTACAGTTTACCGACAAGGATGGTAATACACACACACTGAATATCAAAGTCCGGATTGTCAATCCAATGACGCATGTTGCCACGAGAAAAACAGCCGGCCCGGATAACCTGTTTTATCGTATCCCGGTGAAAGCTGTCATTTCGGTAGGCAGTGGGAGTCACCCGCTTTATTTCGATACTTTTGAGGTGCCTCAGCTCGGCGTGGTTACCACCGTTCCGGTCAGAAAAAATACCCGCCTCCGCCTCAGTCCGCAAACAGGTGCACTGTTGGGAATTGATAAACAGTAAAGGGAGTGAGTTGCACGCATTGCAAATGCGCGCCAGGAGGGAGTAAGGCAGTTTGTAAGTATTGACTTTGGGCATAGGGCAAACACGGGGTATTGATTAACCGGTACCCAAACCGGCGAGCGAATGTTTCGCGTGCCTTGCCTGTGGTAGCTGTTCTCGTATCATAATCGGACATTTTCGTATTATATCGTATCATTCTGAAAACCCACTTACAACTTTTCTGATTTTCACGAGATGTTCCAGCAGTTTTTCTAACTTATCCAATGGTAGCATGTTGGCGCCATCCGATTTAGCTATGGAAGGCTGGGGATGCGTCTCCAGAAAAATACCGTCCACGCCGGCAGCAATACCTGCCCTGCCGATGGTTTCAATCAGCTGTGGACGCCCGCCCGTAACGCCGCTGCTCTGATTAGGCTGCTGCAGCGAATGGGTGATGTCGAGAATTACCGGAAAACCAATACTTTGCATAGCCGGGATGTTGCGGTAATCCACTACGAGGTCGCCGTAGCCAAACATGTTTCCCCGCTCGGTGAGCCAAATGTTTTCGTTGCCCGTGGATTGTACTTTCTCCACGGCAAAACGCATGGCTTCACCCGAAACAAACTGCCCTTTCTTGATATTGATAATTTTCCCGGTTTCACCCGCAGCAAGCAGCAATTCGGTTTGCCGGCACAAAAAAGCCGGAATCTGCAGCACGTCCACATAATCGGCAGCCAGCCGCGCCTCTTCTGCCGAATGGATATCGGTAACAACAGGAATATCCAACTTTTCAGATATATCTCTTAGAATTTTCAGGGCTTTCTCATTTCCAATGCCCGAAAAGGAGTCAAGACGCGAACGGTTGGCTTTTTTATAGGAAGCTTTGAAGATAAAAGGTATTTTAAGACGGTCGGTTATATTCAAAATATGTTCGGCAATGGGATAAGCCATCTTCTCATTTTCTATCACACAGGGACCGGCAAGCAGAAAAAAGTTGTTGCTGTCAGTATGTTTTATTTTGGGTAAGCTATCAAAATCAAATTTCATTTTACGGTGCTTATTGGCAAAACAGTTTTAAATAGCGAAAATACAAAATGATACATATCAGGCAGTAACTTTCCCTCCACGTTTTCTATTCACAAAATAGACGCCGGTAAAAATCAGCAGCGAAGCGACGACCTCCGTCATAGTCAGCTTGTCCTTACCGGCGAAAATGGCTACGAGTGAGGCCAGAATCGGTTGCAGGTACATGTACGAGCTGTTGGCCGATGGAGAGATTTTTTGCAGGGAATAGTTGTTCAGAAAATAGGCAAAAATAGTGGTGAATATAATCACGTACATAATTGATAACCAGATGTTCGTGGGGATGACGCTGAAATTTGTGCGGACAACCTCACCGATGGACAGGGGGATGACAAAAATAAGCCCGAAAGTAAAGACCCATTTCATAACCGTGAGCGGCCTGTATTTCGACATGAGCGGTTTCACCATCACGAGAAACAGGCCGTAAGAAGCAGCATTGATGAGGACGAGCAGGTTTCCCAGTGTGGTATTCGAGCTGAGGGTAAGATGGCCGTTGCGTAAAACCAAAAAAGCAGCACCGCTGAATCCCAGAATAATTCCTATTAATTTGCTCCCTGAAATTTTATCACCAATCACAAAACGCGACATCACAAGCACCATAATCGGCGTTCCCACCATGATGATGGAAGCATTGATAGGTGAGGTCAGATTCAGCCCTTCAAAAAATAGTATCTGGTTCACCGCCACGCCGAAAATGGCAAGTACAAACATCCGCTTCAGGTCTTTACGCGCAACTTTCTCCCTCACCGTAAACATCTCTATTAGCCAAAAAACAGTCGCAGCCCCCGTAACACGGAAAAAGATAATGGCACGCGGCTCCATCCAATGAGGCATAATGCCTTTGGCAATCACATAATTCAGCCCGAAAATGATATTAGCACCCAACACTGCGAGATGAGCTGTCAGGTTCTCTTTCTTCATACCGCGAAATTAAAACGGAAGGTCGCCGGCTCCGTCATCCATCATAGCCGAATCGTCACTCTGTGCTTCGGGCGGCAGAGGCGGAAGGTTGCCGCTCTCATCGCGTTGCAGTCGCCAGGCACGTATATCGGTGTACCAGCGTTCGTTATACTCGCGCGACTCGATGTTTACCGAAGCAACTACCATGTCGCCTTCCTGAAATTTCTCCAGCTCACGCACCCGGTCGCCCCACACACTTATGCACACCTTTTTCGGATATTGTTCTTCAGTCTCAATCACAAATTCCTGCTTTTCCCACTTGTTTCCGTTACGGCTCTCACCGTTCACCACGGGCAATTTTTTTATCATCCTGCCCTTCAGTTCTACACTCATGTCAGTATGGTTTTTATTATAATTTTGATTTTACAAAGATATGGAATTTAGACAATGTATTGGCTGTTTTTTTTTCGGCACTCAGGAATGAAGCGACGAAGCGAAAGGGCGAAGTTGCGACGAAGAGAAAGAGAGACGAAGCGAAGGAGTGACGAAGAGAAGGGGCGGGGGCGAAATAGCGACGAAGAGAAGTTGCGAAAGGAAACAAAGCTAACCAGCCCTGAATTTTGTTTAATTTTTTTGTAAACCTATTTCAGGACAATACACGATGAATTACGACGAATGACCACCGTTTGACCATCGTTTGACAAATGAATAACTTCTTTTATTACAAAATCCTGAGCTTGGCAAAACGCAGCAGCAGATTTTTTTTCCCGACGCCACTAAAAAATACTGTAGCTTTTTTGTTGGGGCCGACGCCTTCGACAGCCACTACTTTCCCTCTCCCGAATTTTGGATGTTCCACTTCCATGCCCGTCATGAGTCCGGTAGTGTCATCCGCTTGAAAATTGGCAGTGGCTGAAGATTGGGTTGCTGAAACAACAGTTTTTAAGTTACGTTGCCGTATGGAGGAGCCGAAAGATGTGGATTTTTGTTGCTCGTTACCGGCCGGTGCTGTTTTCAAAGCTGTTTTGTGGGGAATGTCGAGCAGGCTTTCATCAATCTCGTCCAGGAAACGGCTGGGCTCGGCAATGGTAAATTGTCCCCAGCGATAGCGGCTTTCGGCATAGGAGAGCGTTACCTTTTTCATGGCGCGGGTAAGGGCTACATAAAACAACCTGCGCTCCTCTTCCAAGTCAGCTCGTGTACTTACCGACTGTACGGAAGGGAAAAGATTTTCCTCCAGTCCCACAATGAAAACGTAGGGGAATTCCAACCCTTTAGCGGCATGGATGGTCATAAGCGACACTTTGTTGTTACCTTCGTCATCGTCCTTGTCGGCGTCGGTGAACAGAGCTACCTCCTGCATGAATTCTTCGAGTGTTCCCTGAAGTTCCATATCGCCTTCGGCAGCCTCCGCTCCCCGTTCGCTAAACTCTTTCACACTGTTGAGCAGCTCCTCAATGTTTTCCACCCGGCTGATACTTTCGGGTGTTTCTTCTTCGCGAAACATACGAATAAGTCCCGACCCGTTGGCAATGAGTTTGGCTGCTTCATAAGCCTCCTTTTTTTTCATTTTGGCGGAGAAACTTTTGATCATGGTAATAAAAGTACCCAGCTTCTTTAAAATTCCCGAATTGACCTTTAGCCCGTATTTTTGCGGTGCGCCAATCACTTCCCACATACTGACACCATGTTCATCTGCCGTAACAATGATACGTTCCATGGAAGTTTTCCCGATACCCCGTGATGGTGTGCTTATGGCACGCTGTAACGCTTCTTCGTCGTTGTGGTTAATCACCAGCCGGAAATAAGCCAGCAAATCCCTGATCTCCTTTCGGTTATAAAACGACTGGCCGCCGTAAATCCGGTAGGGAATGTTCAGTTTCCGCAGCGATTCCTCCATAGCGCGCGACTGTGCATTAGTACGGTACAGGATGGCAAAGTCGCTGTTGAGGCGTTGCTGATTCATCTTTATGGAAAAAATGGCATCCGCTACCAGCTTTCCCTCCTCGTTGTCGCTGACAGCCCGGATAAAACCAATTTTTTCCCCTTCGCCGTTGTCGGTCCAGACGGTCTTTTTGATTTGCTCTTTATTGAAAGTAATGACCTTGTTGGCAGCGTTAACAATATTTTTTGTGGAACGATAATTCTGTTCCAGTTTGAAAAGCTTATAATCGGGATAGTCTTTTCTGAAATTCAGGATATTTTGGATGTTGGCTCCCCGGAAAGCGTAAATGCTTTGTGCATCATCTCCAACCACACATATGTTTTCGGTGTTGGCAGCCAGCTTTTTCACAATCAGATACTGCGCCTGATTAGTGTCCTGATACTCATCTACAAGAATGTAACGGAACTTCTGCTGGTATTTGTAAAGTACTTCGGGAAAATCGCGAAAGAGAATGTAGGTATTAAAAAGCAAGTCGTCAAAATCCATAGCATCCGAGCGTTTCAGCCGGGCATTGTAGCCTTTGTAAATTTCTTTTATGAGCGGTTTGGCCGAACTTTCATCTGTAGCCTGAATATCGGGGTCTTCGGCATAAATTCCCGGACTCACCAAATGTGACTTAGCTATGGAAATCCTGTTACGCACGTAATTGGGTACATAAACTTTGGGGTCAAGGTTCATCTCGCCGATGATGTTGCGGATAAGCTTTTTGCTGTCATCGGTGTCGTAAATGGTAAAATTGGAGGGATAACCGAGATGATGCCCCTCGATGCGCAGGATTTTCGCAAAGACCGAGTGAAAAGTGCCCATCCACACATTACGCGCTTCGCCATCTCCAATAAGCTGTATCACACGCTCTTTCATTTCGCGGGCAGCTTTGTTGGTAAAAGTTAGCGACAGCACATGGAAAGGGTCAACACCTTGGTCCAACAGATGTGCAATGCGGTAGGTGAGGACTCTGGTTTTTCCCGAACCTGCTCCGGCAATGATCATGGAGGGTCCTTCGGAATGTACTACTGCTTCGTATTGTTCTTTGTTTAAGCTTCTTAAAAAATCTTTCACTTTTCTGTAAATTTATCTGCTTTGCAAAAGTAAATTTAATTGGTTTTGGTGCCGGGAATCCGGTTGTGTGTTATTAACAAAATCAAAATATTTCTTCCTTTTTTCTTCCTCTGTTTCGCACAACGGTTTTCGTACCTTTGTTCTCTCTCTTTTCAAAGAAAAGAGGTTAAAAGAAATTGAAAAATGGAAAAGAAAAAAGTGGCTATTCTCGGAGCTGGCATCACTGGCCTGGTAACAGCATACTATCTGAAAAAGGCCGGCATTGCCTTTAGTATTTTTGAAAAATCAACGCATATAGGCGGGGTTATTGATACTCGCGAAAAGGCCGGATTTGTTTACGAAAGAGGCCCTAATAGCGGTGTAATTGCCAATGTAGAGACGGCAGAACTTTTTGAAGAACTCGGCAGCCGGTGCAAACTGGAAATTGCCAATGCATCTTCTGCCAAACGGCTTATATGGAAAGAGGGGAAATGGCATGCGTTGCCTTCCGGGATTGTGGGCGGAATAACAACACCACTTTTTAGTCTGAAAGATAAATTGCATCTGTTAGGTGAACCTTTCCGCAAAAAGGGCGACAACCCCAACGAAACACTTGCTCATCTGGTAATCAGAAGAATGGGGCAAAGCTTTCTGGACTATGCCATCGACCCTTTCATCCTCGGTATCTACGCCGGTAATCCGGATTACCTCGTTCCCAAATATGCGTTGCCTAAGCTCTACCGGCTCGAACAAGATTACGGAAGTTTTATTGGTGGCGCCATAAAAAAGAAAAGAGAGAAAAAAAGTCCCGAAGAAAAGAAAATTACCCGTGAAATTTTTTCCGTTGAGGGAGGTTTACGGCATCTTATCAGTGCTTTGTCCGCCATACTCGGAGAGGAAAATATTGAAACCGGCTGTAAAGACATTTTTGTGACAAAATCCGGTGATAATTTTCGGGTACATTATAAAGGACAACAGGAAGACTTCAGCCATTTGGTCAGTACTGTGAATGCCGGTGTGCTGTCTCAACTATTCCCGTTTGTAGAGGCAAAACAATGGCAACCGGTAACTAATCTGGTGTATGCCAAAGTAACGGAAGTAGTCATTGGATTTAAAAAATGGAATGGTATCCCGCTGGATGCCTTTGGCGGCTTGATTCCTTTCAAAGAACAACGAAATCTCCTTGGCGTATTATTTATGTCAAGCCTGTTCGGAAACAGGGCCCCCAAAGGTGGAGCTCTGCTTACGACTTTTACAGGAGGAACGCGTAAGCCCGAATTGGCCGAACTGAATGAGGAGGCTCTTTATCAGCTAATAAAAAAAGAGCTGGAAATCACCATGGGACTGGAAAATGCAGAACCCGACCTGTTTGAATTTGCCACACACCAACATGCCATTGCGCAATACGGCGCCGATTCGGAAGAACGTTTTCGCGCCATTGCCAATATCGAGCTGTTGCATCGCGGGCTTTATCTCGCAGGCAGCATACGCGATGGTATAGGTCTGGCTGACAGGATAAAACAGGCGCATTTTATGGCGGAAGATATTATTTTGAATGAGTAGTGCTTAAATTGCCTAAAATTTGAAGTCTGTAAATTTAGACTAACGGATAGGTTATTTCGTAACAATCCCTAAGAATCTACGAGAAACAACTTCAGACATTTTAGGCATTCCAAACTCATCTTATTTAAAATCTTTTAATATAGCACTACGGGTTTTGAATCGGGAAGAAATGTTATTAATTTCGCCATTCGATTAACCCAAACAGATTAAAGTCCGGTAAAATGAAAAAGCAGGTTGTTCTTGATGTGGTTTGTCCTGTTTGTCAAAGATCTCTTATGAATGAGGAAGTAAAAATAAACGGGCTTCCCAGTGTTAAATTAAACATTCGATCTGAAGAAAACGAAAGGGGAACTGTTTACCTGTGTGCTACGTACGAATGTTTTGAACATCATAAGGATATGGCAGTTGCACAGGGAGAGATTGTGGAGTTCTGTTGTTCTTTCTGCCATTCGGAGTTACTCACCCGCGAAACCTGTCGGATTTGCGATGCGCCTATGGTTAAATTGGGACTTCAATCCGGTGGCTTTATCAAAATTTGTTCCCGTTTCGGTTGTTTCAATCATTACCTTTCCTTGTCCGATTTGGAAGCCGAACACCAGCGCTCCCCTGTGCAATAGCACACTGATTCCTATGATTTAAGGTAATTTCTTTTACGGCATTAGCCACTAACTTTAGCTTCTGCTTTCGCCGTATCCGCCATTGGCTGAGGAGGCTTTGGGCG
>VAOW01039299.1_pt1 | contig 11982 bp, 12 predicted proteins | sample 3393921 | NCBI WGS metagenome assembly VAOW01 (sample SAMN08290428, study PRJNA428436) | hydrothermal vent metagenome | isolation source: Deep-sea hydrothermal vent chimney | place: Indian Ocean: Southwest Indian Ridge | depth 2742 m m
AGAAGTATTAATGTCAAATGGAATGGAGGGACTAGCCGATGCGGTCGGGATATTGTTAAACACCGCGATGCGCATCGAACGAAGTCGCTATCTCGGCGTAGGCCCGTATGAACGGAGCGAAGAAGGGTGTCAACACTGACTCCCAGCTCTCGTGCCAGACCCAGGTGACTGGCTGTCGATTGCTGAATATAGGCACGGATCTTCGGTGTCGTCGTGGCGTTGGCGTGAAGCTGCAGATTCATACGTGATCTCGCTGGTCAAAGAGTGCTTGTAGAGCTTCTCGAGCAACCAACAGAGCATAGCTCCTCGGCACTATGGAATCATAGGGGACCTGACAAATAGCGTTTTTCATTACTCTATCCTCTCGTGTCTAAACCCTGCTATCTGATTATAGTTGTTGGACGAGAGATAGCTGAGAATTATGGGTAATCAGGTAACCTTATGGGACTGGACGCGTGGATTATAGGGGCGTAATTCTGTGGCTTAGCTATATTTATCAGTCAACCCCAAGCAGCCAGCGCAATAACCACCGTCGCTTCCACCAACGATCCACTTTGCGCGTGATTCTTACGTCGCGCCGGTTTTCTCCCCGCTGTTGCCAGGTGAAGTTGAGGAAGGTGCGGCTGGCACCGGCTTCATGGCCGTAGGTTTCCATTTCAAATTTTTTGCGGGCATCGACCGGGGTGTTGAAGCTCAGGTCACGGTACAGGCTGTGATATTGCTTTTCGCGGTTGATGTCGGTGCGGCGCATGCAGACGTGACGCTTGTCGAAATAGAGCTGGCGTGACCCCTGGGCCTTTTGATATTTCACGAAACGGAAATCCTCTGTGCCGTAGTGTCCGCAGAATTCTTCGTCGTATCCGCCGTGACGTAAAAAGCGTGCGCGCGATATCAGAAAGGTATTGGGGTGGCCTTTTCCCGTTATGCCGGTGCCCGGGTCCAATAAACGGAATTTGTAGAAGTTGCGCCCACAGGGTTTGGCGTTGACCAGGGCGCGTAGTGTTTCTTCGGAGAACTCCAAATCGAGATCAGATAACAACAGGTTGTCCGACCTGGCGTAGGTAACGGCCAGGTTGCGTGAGCCGCCCTGGTTCCAGCGGATGTCTTCGTTGATTTTCAGCCAGGTGAAATTGAGTGCCAGTTCGGGCGGTGGCACATCCAGCGGAGAGCCGTCATCAACAATGACAAAATGAATGCGGTCGAGGACGCCGGCTGAAAAGCCTTCGTATTTTCGCAGCAGGTCGATGACCGGCGCGCTATCGCCTTGGTTGAGATAAAAATGGATGACGTAGGTGAGGCGGATGTGTGACCAGTCGTTGATCTTTCCGCTGATGGAATGTTTGAGTGACAGGTAACAGTGTTCGAGCATTTCCAGTGAATAGTCGGAGAGCGTCGGTGACTCGTCGATCACAAAGGGGTTGTCGAGGTGCAACGGGCTGGTGGCCTGCTTGCCACGCAACTGTTGTTCCAGCTCTCGGCCGAGAATGACGTTGACTGCGGTGAGCTTATTGTGAATGACTTTATTGCTCGCTGTTTCGCGAATTTTTTCGGCTTGATAGCGTGTGTGAACAATAAAACTTAGTGGTTGATGGCGTTGTTTCCACAGGCAGGCGGCGTGGTGATCCAACGTACTGTGGGTGTGTACGATATCGAAGGGGGTTTCGGTGTGCAGATTTTGCAGCTGCTCGATAATCGCATGTTTGTTTTTTAAATCGGCGAGGCCACCGTTGCTTTTGATGATGTGCACGGGAATGCCTAACGCTTCTGTATCCGTGGCCAGGCTATCGTGCCGGGCGAGTGCGAGATGCAGTTCGTAATTTTCATTCAGCGTGGAATGAATCACAGAATGTATAAATTGATGGCCATCAATTTCCGTATTGCCATCGTTGTCGCTGTTGCTGAGGCTAAATAAAAGAATTCGACTTTTCACTTTGCGCCCTCGTGATTCAGTGCCTGGAAGAAAATAGCTTCCATGTTATCGAGCATTTGTTCGAGGGCAAAGTTTTTCAGTGCGTACTTGTGCGCCTCACTGGCGAGAGATTCGCGTTTTATGGTGTCGCCAATCAATCGGCTTAGGGCCGCAGCAAGTTCGATAGGATTTTCCGGCTGAATAATCAATCCGGTTTTTCCGTGCAACACGGCTTCGGTAATGCTGCCGATGGGCGTGCTGATAATGGGTAGCTGGCATAGCATGGCCTGCAAAATACCCTGCGGTACGCCTTCATTGGCGTACGAGGGCAGGGCGAAGATATCCAGTGCCTGCATCCACGGCACGACGTCGAACTGATTGCCGGGCAGGATAACGCGATTTTCGATACCGAGTTCGGTCAGTTGTTGTTTGATGTTTTCTTCCTGCGGGCCACCGCCGACCATGAGTAGTCGCAGGTCTTCTTTTTGCGATTTGAGTAATTGCGTAAAGGCTTCGATGAGGTGGCGATGTCCCTTCCAGCTACACAGGGTGACGATGATGCCGATGATCAGCGCCTGTTCGGGTAAGCCCAATTGTTTGCGCACAGCTAGTTTGTCGCCAGGGCAGAAACGTTCGGTGTCGATGCCGGTGGGTACCGAGGTCATCATTTCGCCAGGGAAGTGATTGTCACGGATCAGGGTTTCGCGCAGCTTCTCACCGGTAGTGGCGATGTGGCGCGTGGCACGGGTGTACAGCCAGCGGATGGCGGCACGATTGGTGATGGGCGCGGAGACGTGACGGGTGCGCACCAGCACCGGCGCATCGGCCCACCACTGGCAGGCCACTGCCGACAGCCAACTATCGGTAGAACTGTGACTGTTGATGATGTCGGTGGGGTTGGCTTTTAGCCAGCGACGCAGTGCGCGTGCGCCGGAAATTTTTTTGCGCGCAATGGGCAAGGGCGACCACGGGCAAGCCACGGCGTTCGGCCTCACTGTAAATGGGGGCTTCCTGCGGGCACAGCAGAGTCAGCTGGTGACCACGTTTCACCATGCCTTCGGCCTCGGTGAGAATGCGGATTTCCTGCCCGCCCCAGCCGCAGGATGACTCGGTGTGAACGATTTTTAGTGGGCGTTTGTGCATGGTGCGCGTTTGTTTTCAGAGGTTGCCTGGGTGTGGGAATGAAATTCCATCACATAGCGATAGCAATGCAGGTGATTATCAAAGTTTCCTTGGAATCAATGGCGGAAATGACGCATGCCGGTGAATAGCATGGTGATTCCCTGTTCGTCTGCAGCCTGGATGACTTCGGTGTCACGGAGTGAGCCGCCGGGCTGAATAACAGCAGTTATCCCGGCTTCTGCAGCGGCATCGATTCCATCCCGAAATGGGAGAAAGGCATCGCTGGCCATGACTGAACCGTGGATAATTAGTCCTTCATCGACGGCCTTGATAGCTGCGATTCGCGCAGAATAAACGCGACTCATCTGGCCGGCACCGATACCGATAGTTTGCCCGCTACGGGCATAGACGATGGCGTTGGATTTGACAAACTTTGCCACTTTCCAGGCAAACAACAGATCCCGCATTTGTTGGTCGTCCGGCGCAAGCCGGGTTACCGTGCGCAAACCTTCCGGGCCCAGTAGGGCCAGGTCACGATCCTGCACCAACAGTCCACTATTGACTTGCCTGCATTCCAGGGTGGGTTGCGCGACCGCCCAATGGATAAGGGCAAGTACCCGTATATTTTTTTTGGTGGTGAGTAGCGCGCGTGCTTGTGGCGCAATTTCTGGGGCCACGATAACTTCGACAAACTGGTGAGTGATAATGGCCTGCGCGGTTGCTTGGTCGAGAGGACGATTACAGGCGATGATGCCGCCGAAAGCTGAAGTGGGATCAGTCTGATAGGCCAGCTCGTAGGCGCGCAACAAGGTCTTTGCCTCAGCCACTCCACAGGGATTGGCGTGCTTTAGAATTACGCACGTGGGCTGGTCGAATTGTTTGACACATTCGAGAGCGGCATCGGCATCGGCAATATTGTTATAGGATAAGGGCTTGCCCTGGAGCTGCCGGGCAGCGGCGATACTGGATTCGGCGGGCTTGGAATCACGATAGAAGGCGGCGCGTTGGTGTGGATTTTCGCCATAGCGCAGATCCATGGCCTTGACATATTGGCGGGTAAAGGTATCAGGGAAATCCCGTGGTTCACCAGAGACAGACAGTGACCCCAGATAATGAGCGATCATGCCATCATAAGCGGCAGTATGCGCAAAAGCCTTCGCTGCGAGCGTGAATCTCAATTTCAGGTAGGTGCCGCCTTCCAGGTGCAGGCTTTCCAGGATACGTGGATAGTCTACCGGATCGATCGCCACGGTGACATCGGTATGATTTTTAGCGGCGGCGCGCACCAGGGTCGGTCCACCGATATCGATATTTTCTATTGCCTCATCAAGAGAGCAATCAGGCCTGGCAATGGTGTCTGCGAAAGGGTAAAGATTGACTACAACCAGATCAATGGGCTCAATATCATGTTCTGCCATAATGGCGTTGTCGATGCCGCGGCGACCGAGAATGCCACCATGAATACGGGGATGCAGGGTTTTGACGCGACCGCCCATTATTTCCGCCATGCCTGTGAAGTTCGCTACTTCGACTACCGGGACGCCGGCTTTGGCCAACAGCTGCGCGGTGCCGCCAGTAGAGAGGATTTTTATGCCGAGCTTACTGAGTTCACGGGCAAATTGTGTGATGCCGGTTTTGTCGGAAACGCTTATCAGCGCACGCTGCACCAAGCGTAGATTGTTATTCATAAGTTTCCAATAGTCCAAGGCTGAAAAGGGAAAAGTGGATTATAACCGGTCGATCGGTATCGACCGGGGCCAATTAATCCAGACCGTGGGTTTTTAGCTTTTTGCGTAAGGTGCCTCGACTGATGCCCAAGCAGTTGGCTGCCCGGGACTGATTGCCGTGGGTATGGTGGAGAATGGCCTCCAGTAATGGGCGCTCAACTTCGGCCAACGCGAGCTGGTAAAGATTGATCGGTTCATGACCACCGAGGGCGAACAGATAGTTATCGATCGCTTTGCGTACGGCGGTGGCGAGGGTGCCTTCGCAATTTGCGGCATGATTAGAGAGCTTGACAGGGTCGGCGCCGGTGTTCATGCGGCTTGATTCCAGGCAGATTTATGATCGAATAACTGTTCGACCAGGTGGCGTTGGGTGCTGGCGCTGGTTGCGGTAAGAATACGCCGCCGCCAGCTATCACGCTGATAAGGAGGAGTTGCCGGGTCATTTTTCAAATAGGCGTCGATATGTTTTCGGGCGATATGGTGCCCACGATTTTCCCCGTAAAAATCATACAGTGAATCGAGAAGACTCAGCAGTAGGAGCGCTATTTCTTCCTCCGTAGGCGGTGCAAGGTGCTCGCCTGTCTCCAGAAAATGGGCAATTTCACGGAATATCCAGGGCCGCCCGATAGCCGCTCGACCGATCATCAAACCGTCTGCTCCACTTTGTTGCAGGGCGTGCCGGGCGGATTCGGGGCTGTCGATGTCGCCGTTGGCAATAATCGGGATGGTGACACTCTGTTTGACTTTACTTGCAGTATGGTACTCAGCCTGTCCACGGAAACCACAAGCTCGGGTTCGGCCATGGATGGTCAGGGCTTGAATACCACTGGATTCGGCAATTCGTGCGATAGTAACGGCATTGCGGCTCTCGGGAGACCAGCCGGTACGAATTTTGAGGGTGACCGGCACCTCGACGGCAGCAACTACAGATTCCAGGATTCGACCAACCAGGGACTCATTCCTGAGTAATGCGGAGCCCGCCGCCTTGTTACAGACCTTTTTCACCGGACAACCCATGTTGATATCGATAATTTGCGCGCCCTCATTGGCATGCTGCCGAGCGGCAACCGCCATGGCGGCCGGATCGTTGCCCACGATCTGCACACTGCGTGGTTCGGGTTCGCCCCTGTATTCCAGGCGCCAACTGGTCTTCAGGCTTTGTCGCAACCGAGGTTGAACGGTAACCATTGCGGATACCGCAAGGCCGACGCCAAGCTGGCGACACAGGGATCTGAAGGGGTGATCGGTAAATCCTGCCATGGGAGCAAGAATTAGCGGGGTGGTCAGGTGATGAGGGCCAATATCCAAGCTCATGTCCAGGCGGGGTGCCAGTCAGTACAGCTGGTACCAGAGGGTTGGTGAGTAAAGCAGACTGCATCAGGTAAATCGGGATAAATCTGAGCTATATAAAGATAGCTCTTTGTTCAGAGCGTGTAAAGCCAGTCGTTTTATGCTAATTTTCCGGTTTGGCTCGGGTTTCGCCCGCAGTTTTTACAGATAATGGAGGGTTCTTTCCATGTCGATTGAAGCAGATGAAGTCATGCGTATTGCGCATCTGGCCCGCATAGCTCTTGAGCCGGAGACAGTTTCTTCTGATGCGCGCGAGTTGTCCGCTATTCTGAATTTCGTCGAGCAATTAGAAACCGTGGACACATCGGCAGTAAGACCATTGGCACACCCGCTGGATGCCGTTCAACGATTGCGCGCCGACGAAATCACTGAATCCAACCAGCGGGATCGCCTGTTGGCGCTTGCACCTCAAACTGGGGCAGGGATGTATTTAGTACCCAAGGTGATCGAATGAACGATACCGATGCCGGAGACCTGTCGGACTTGAGCGATCGTCACTATCCCATCAGTGCGGTAGATCAGCCTCAAGTTCAGCAGGTTCCCGGAAGCTTTTTTCTTCCAGATTCAGAGATAAACAGCTATGCATAATCAGACGATTGTCGAATTGGCCGCCGGGCTGAAGGTGGGGAAGTTTTCCAGCCGGGAGCTGGTCGAGTATTTCCTTGAACGAATCCACCGTTTCGATGGCCAGCTCAATAGTTTCATCACGGTTACCGAAGATCAGGCGTTGGCCGCAGCCGCTGCCGCCGATCTGCGCATCAGCTCTGGAGAGGCTGGCCCGTTAACGGGTATCCCGCTGGCCCACAAGGATATTTTCTGTACCGATGGCGTGAAGACGTCCTGTGGTTCCCGCATGCTGGATAACTTTACCGCACCTTATAATGCAACTGTAGTCAGTCGCCTGCATCAGGCCGGAATGATCATGCTGGGGAAAACCAATATGGATGAATTCGCTATGGGTTCCTCCAATGAAACCAGCTTTTATGGCCCGGTACGCAATCCTTTCGATATTAACCGGGTGCCTGGTGGTTCATCGGGAGGTTCGGCTGCTGCCGTAGCCGCGCGCCTGACGCCAGCGGCTACCGGAACAGATACAGGTGGTTCAATCCGCCAACCGGCTGCCCTCTGCGGTATCACCGGACTGAAGCCGACTTATGGTCGGGTTTCCCGTTGGGGGATGGTTGCTTTTGCCTCCAGTCTGGATCAGGCCGGCCCCATGGCGCGCAGTGCAGGAGATTGTGCACTCCTGTTGCAGGCTATGGCGGGCTTCGATGAGCGGGATTCAACGAGCATGAATCAACTGGTTCCTGATTATCATGCTGCGTTGTTGAGTCGGCTCGACGGATTGCGTGTTGGCCTGCCCAGAGAGTATTTCGGCGAGGGTCTAGATAACAGCGTCGCCAACATCATTGAGTCGGCGCTGGGCGTTCTGCGTGGTCTCGGTGTTAACATACGTGACATCAGTCTGCCGAATACCCACCTCGCGGTACCTGCCTATTATGTGGTGGCCCCCGCGGAGTGCTCGGCAAACCTTTCACGGTTTGATGGCGTGCGCTATGGCTATCGTTGTGAGAAGCCGCAAGACCTCACTGATCTTTATGAACGCTCCCGCGGTGAAGGTTTCGGCCCGGAAGTCAAGCGGCGGATTATGGTGGGTACCTATGCCCTCTCTGCTGGTTATTATGATGCTTATTACCTTAAAGCTCAAAAGATCCGTCGCCTGATTAGTGAGGATTTCCGCTCTGCTTTCAGTGAGGTTGATCTGATCATTGGCCCGACGACACCCACCACGGCGTTTCGATTAGGTGAGAAAAGTACGGATCCGGTGAGCATGTATCTTTCTGATATCTACACTATTGCTGTCAACCTCGCTGGTTTGCCCGGCATGTCGATTCCAGTTGGGTTTGCTAATGGTTTGCCGGTTGGGATGCAGATTATCGGTAATTATTTTGATGAAGCCCGCATGCTTAGACTGGCTCACCAGTTCCAGGAAAATACCAACTGGCATCGGCAAACGCCAGCTAATTTTGGCTGAGTCCATTACAAAATTACGGCAAAAAGAAATCACCCGGGGTAATCAATCATGAAGTGGGAAGCTGTCATCGGACTGGAAATTCATGCCCAACTGGCGACCGCCAGTAAGATTTTTTCTGGGGCGGCGACCGCCTATGGGGCTGAGCCCAACACCCAGGCCTGCGTGATTGATCTCGGTATGCCAGGCGTATTGCCGGTTCTTAATGCTGAAGTGGTACGTATGGCTGTCCTATTTGGGTTGGCGATCAACGCCGAGATTACCGAATATTCGGTGTTTGCGCGTAAGAATTATTTTTATCCGGATCTTCCCAAAGGCTATCAGATTTCCCAGTATGAGTTACCGGTTGTCGGGCGGGGATGGCTGGATATCGAGCCCGAGGAAGGGCAAACCAAGCGCATCGGTATTACCCGGGCACATCTGGAGGAAGACGCCGGAAAGTCCATTCATGATTTGTTCATGGATGCGACTGCGGTGGACCTGAATCGGGCGGGGACGCCCCTGCTGGAAATCGTTTCCGAACCCGATATGCGTTCGGCACGCGAAGCTGTTGCCTATATGCGTAAATTGCATGGCCTGGTGTGCTATCTCAGGATCTGTGATGGCAACATGCAGGAAGGTTCTTTCCGTTGCGATGCCAATGTTTCCGTGCGTCTGGCAGGAAGCCACGCCTTTGGCACACGCACTGAAACCAAGAATCTCAATTCTTTTCGCTTTATCGAGCGGGCAATCGAATATGAAATTGAACGTCAAATCGAAATTCTCGAGAATGGTGGTACTATTTCCCTGGAAACCCGGCTTTATGACCCCAGCCGAGATGAGACCCGGCTTATGCGCAGCAAGGAAGAAGCCAATGATTATCGCTATTTTCCAGACCCTGACTTGCTTCCTCTTCATATCGATGCGGCCTTTATCAAAAAAGTCCACGCCGAGTTACCTGAGTTGCCGACCGAAAAAAAGGAACGCTTCCTGCGCGACTATGCTCTGTCTGCCTATGATGCGGGCGTTTTGACGGCTACTCGGGAAATGGCAGATTTCTATGAGGCCGTGGTCCAGTCTTTAGGAGGACAGGCTAAACTAGTCGCCAATTGGGTGATGGGGGATTTTTCTGCTCTCCTGAATCGGGATAATCTCAGATTTGCAGCTTGTCCGGTGGCGGCCAAAGATTTCGCGGGCCTGCTCAGGCGCATCGTGGACGAAACCATCTCGGGCAAGATTGCCAAAGAGGTCTTTGAGGCGATGTGGACTGGAGGGAGGAATGCGGATGCAATTATCGAGACTCGTGGATTGAAGCAGATTACCGATAGCGGGATGCTTGAGAGTCTGATTAATGAAATTATTGCCGTGAATCCGCAACAAGTGAAACAGTATCGTGCCGGCAGAGAGAAATTGCTGGGATTCTTCGTAGGTCAAGTGATGAAAGCTACCCAGGGGAGAGCCAATCCACAACAACTGAATGCCTTACTCAAGAAAAAACTATCCACATAAATCGCCGGTATAAAAGCCGGCTATATTGTTCGCTGGATGACGGCTACCATTCAGGGGTGGTTTGAGGGGATGAACGGTCACTACCCGATCAACCTATGGAATAGACCTTCTACGGGACGCTCAGAATTATGGGGCATTGGTGATTTTTTGGGGTGAATATTTGCGAGTAGCAGGAGAGAATAAATCCCAAATCGCTACCACGAACATGATAACAAGACCCATGTAAAAGAGCCCCCTGGCGGTTTCCGGATTGAGTAAATGTGACGTAAAAGCATAAGTTCCAATCAGGACCAGACCGGGGCCGACCATGCCCATTGCGCTTCGATGCCATTGGTGATGGCTAAACCAGCCCAGGGCGTTTGCTAGCAGCGCAATCCCCGCGAACAGGGGGATGAGGATGTGTACAAATAGTGATTCCCATCGAGTCAGGAAACCCAGGCCAATGACCGCACCAATACTGGCCAGCGCCGGAAAGCACATGACGCAGCCCATGCTGGAAATAATGGTGCCGAGTACACCGGTTTTGTCCCCAATGCGCGCCAATAAATTCATGATTGCAATCTCCATTGAAGTGTTCGATTTGTGACCAGGCTGATATCAGAATGGCCTCAATTACCTGTTGGTAGTATCAACTTACATCTGTACCTGAGTACAAAGTCAAGGTAATATAAAAGCACAAAAAAGAGGCCCTCCGTTGTTTCATGTGGATTTAAAGAGGAAGCGTATGGGGCGGCAATCATATAAATCATGGTGATGAAGGTCTGGTCGTTGCGGTATCCCCTGGTTCTTGCGCAGGCGGCCTGGAAGAGTGAATTCAAGCCTTCCATGCGGGTATTGGTGTCAGTTGATGACCCGCGTTGCAGGAGGCTGCCGGTAGTGCCAGAGGGTCCTCAGGGCATTTCTAATCGCTTCCAGTTCCGGGGTATCGGTTAATATGAAACGGGCATGATTAAGGAAATGAGTCATACACCAAAGCGTCGCATGGGGGATGTTCGCAGCCCTTATCCAGTGCAGCTTTTCCTTGATTCTCCAGGCGATGGGGGTGCAGAAGTCTCCGTTCTCCAATTCTGCCAATGCCTGTGCCTGATTCTTGGTCAGCCCACGCCCCTAACACCGCCCAACGCGCTGCCTTGGGTAATTTGTTTGTCTGCTGTTTGAGCTTACGCATACTATCTGCGGCTCGGGTGAACAGTTGCACTACATGAAACCAGTCTACCGTCACATTGGCCTCACAAAATTCTTCCCTCACTGTGCCCAGAAATACCGGAGACATGTCGCATACCCCCTCCATCACATCATCCGAGCTGCCGCCATGCCCCTCAAGCCATGCCTTGAATGCCCTGACTGTTCTCTTGCCTTTGCCCGACGTAGCGAACACCACGAACTGCTTGCGGCACTTCATGTCCACAAACACCGTCACCTAGTTATGGCCACGCTTCGATGCCATCTCATCAGAACCAAAGGTAGTAAGTTCTCCCAAATCCAGTGATTCCAAAGCCTGTTGAACATAGTGCTGAATGATGCGCCATAACCGCTTGTCCCGTTCCGCTCACAATCCGGGCCGCAGCGGCGACCGGCATCTCCTGAACCAGGCTCAATACCACCTGTTCAAAGAGCAACGTGAGGCGGCTGCCCTCATGCGCCCACGGAACATGAATGCGTTTCACCCCATGTTCCGGGTAACGTACTCGCGGGACATTGGCAGTAATCAGACAATGATGCTGGAAGAAGTTCAGATGCTGCCACTGAAGCTGTTTGAAGTCATGCGCCTTGCAGGCTTTCCCACACTGCGGACACGGAAACAGCGAACCCCAATCCGCAGCAAGCTCAAAGGACAACTCATGGGGTTCCTTCTCTGTATCGAGATGCTGCAAGACCACTTCCCACGACGGGGTCAATCCTAAACCCAATGTGAATATTTGCTGGGCTTGCAGCGTACTTCCTCACCTGTGAAATGAACCTGAATAACGCCATATTTAACCGCTTAATTCCATTCCTGATAACGAAGGGCCAAAAGAGATCCTCAACAGGACTGCCAGGTTCATCACCAGGAAGATGCTGTTGATCCAGGTAAAGAGGCGGTATCAGCCCGCCTCTCCCTGATGGTGCTGAGCCGGCAACCGTACTTGCCTTGGTCAAACCTTCCCTTGATCGGAATGCGTTGCATATTCCGCTCACCGCTGTGCCTTCAGTCGTTTCAGCGCTTCCCGGCTTGCTTGCATCGTACGCTGTTGCCCCATACCGCCTGCGGATAATGACCATGGCGTGCGCGGTAGGTTTCTACCTGGCTTTGTAGATCGCCACCTTCATGAAAGACATCCCAACGAAGATAATCCACAAACCACCTGTCGCCG
>VAOW01008748.1_pt1 | contig 11945 bp, 13 predicted proteins | sample 3393921 | NCBI WGS metagenome assembly VAOW01 (sample SAMN08290428, study PRJNA428436) | hydrothermal vent metagenome | isolation source: Deep-sea hydrothermal vent chimney | place: Indian Ocean: Southwest Indian Ridge | depth 2742 m m
GGTGAGTCGACTTTTTGTATGGTAGTATATAAAGACCTACCACGATATAAGTTTTGTCATAGCCTTCTACATATATCTTTGTAGAAGCAATTCTGACATTTCTTCATGGATTTTGCAGGCAAGGGAATCTTCTCATATCTTACGATTTCATCCATCTCTTCTAAAATCTCTGCTACCTTTTCCTTCAGCTCCGCCTTTATGGGTAATTTATCAACACAACCATCCACATATTTAATGTAGGCACAGGGTACTTTCTTCCCAAGCACCTCCTCTATCACCAGTGCCTGAGCAACCATCTGATATTTGTGTGTATTGTACAGTATTTCAGGTCTTGGCGAAGACTTGAACTCCACTGGATACGCCTCCTCACCATTGAAAAGGATGCAGTCTATTCTGGCATTAAAATTATACTTCTCTGAAGACAGTCTGACTTCATATTCCCTTGGCAATCTTGGAAGACCTTTTAGTATCTTCGTCCTTATGGACTTATCAACAAAATGCTCATGCAGTTCTCTGCCCTTTTCCATTTTGGGTGTGCTCTCTTTCCCTGCCTTAATACAGTGTTGAAAGTAGATGCTTCTGGGACAGTATGCAAAATCCACTATATCTCTAACCGTAAAGTAGCCGTGTCTGTCCATTTTACCTGAAAAATGTGTAAAATTTATCCCTGAACTGCTCCTCGTCGAAGCCCCTGCCAATAGTTATCTTCTTGCTTATACATGATTTGCACATGGGCAGGAGGAATACACAGTCTTCCTCGGTGTTCTTTTCATCACTCAGAATTTTTTCAACCTCAACCGCTAACGTCTCAGCGCTGTTCTTGCTCATGTCACCAAAAAAGGCGCTCTTCTGCAGCCTTTTCAGCCCATAATCTTTACACTTCTCAGATACTTTTAGTCTTAATCTGTCATCCGAGATGTCATAGATAACCCAGAAAAGCATATTACCACCTGTATATGAATGGCCTGTATACCCTAAGTTCACCGTTGAAAAATTTTACAATCTGTCTTGCCTGCTTCAAAACCACGTCCTGCAAGGAAATTTTCATTCCTTTATACTTGATCTTAGTTTCCAGTCGCGTCATCATCGCCTCTATAGCTTTTTCCCTCCCTTTTTTGTTGAGATAAACCCCCCGTTCTCTTATCACGTCCTTCTCACTAATCTGATTTCTAACTGCAAGCGTAATCATCGCCCTATCAACGATGGGCTGCCTGAACTCCTCGATTAAATCAAGCACCATCGATGGTTTTCCATATCTATCCGTATGCAAAAAGCCGAGATACGGATCCAAACCTGAGATTATACATCCCTTTTCAACCTCTGAGTAGAGAATACCATACCCATAGCCGAGCAGAGCGTTAAAGATATCTCCAGGTGGTCTCCTGCTCCTTAAGCCTGAGTAGACTTCTGGAGACAATATCTGGGATAGTGTTGCAAAATAGATTTTAGAGCTTTCGCCTTCAATACCCAAAAGCTCATCTCTAATTTTATCTATGTTTCCATATAAACCTTTTATTCTTCCAGAGAATTTCAAAATGTCATTTCCCGCTTCCTTCAAAGATTTATTGTCCCTACTTTTACCCAACGTCTTTAGAAAATAACCCATGTTCTTCATCTTTGCCCTTACAAAGGACTTTGCAAAAGTTGTGCCTTTATGTGAGGAATACACCATAAGCTGGTTTCTTCTAGTAAGTGTGGTTCCGCCCAGTTTGCATGGATACATCCTAGCGTAAGGTCTCCCTATCCTATTGAGGCAGACTATATCTATACCCTTCTCCATTGCCAGTTCAATCGCATCTGTAGAAACTGCCGCTCCCTTAAGAACCATTACCTGTTCCACCTTATCTGCAGAGTATTCCTCAGACTTCTCCTTAGAGGTTACGACAAATCTATTCCCCTTTTTCTTCAGGTAGGCACCATAATCATCTATCAGAAGGCGCATTCTTCACCACCCCGAATCCCTGACTCACCCCTTTACCCAGTCCGAAAAAGTCAGGAATAATGAAATTCACCCTGAATTCGCCGGTAAAGCCCAGGTGTGGCACCCCTTTATACTCCACCTTTACCGTATCTAAGTAGGAGTGAGTGTAAAGCCGAGTGTCTACAACTATCCCCAGACCCTTGCACATGCTCAGTATATTGCCCACCAGTATGCTATTCAAAAACTCCTTTTTCTCCTTCCAGTCATTCATGTTTTGATACGCCATGTAGTTGTCAGGGTTTAAAGCGAGCCAGGGCATTACAAATCTGTACTGTCTTTTTCCTGAAGGCCTAACCTCAACCTCCTGCTCGTAAAATACTTTTTGCTTTATCCTGTAGCGGCTGTTATTAAGCAATAGTTCACCCAGCTCGTCTGATATCTTCTTCAGCACCTCCGCCCCCTCCTCTATTCCAAGAATACTTGCGGTACCACCAATAACCCTATACTGAACCCTTGGATAGGTATAGAGATAGCCCATCTCCTTTATGTGGTGGTGGAGTACGGAATATTCTTTAAACTTATTTCCAATGTAGCCTCTCAGTCTGGAAGCATTTTCTGTTACTGTATTATCTGTTTTCAATACCAGAAAAGAAGTTTTAAGCTTCATGAAGCTCCTCAAATTTAGGGAATTCAGAATTTGTTATAAGTTCTTCGATGTTTGGTACAACAATTTTCGCAAACTCCATGGTTATGCCGTAAAGCTCATGAAACACTTCACTCGAAACCACACTTAACCCATGGGCCAGTATGGATTCGTTTCTATTCGTCAGCAAATCCATGAGTCTATTGTTTTCAGCAAATTTATCACCAAAGTCGTCACCCATATCTGCGAGAAGCTCGTAATCTTTAGCCAGTCCCAGCTTTATTTTCCCATTTTTCCCCTCAATTTTTCCGTACTTCTCCTTCAGCGTAGAGTCAAGCTTATCCACATCCACATTTGAGGAATTTATATCAAATTTCACCCTAAGCCTGTATTGACCTATGAGTTCAACAGTTCTGTACAGCCTCGCCACAGCATCATCATATTTTCCTTCTTTGAATCGCCTTTCAGCATTATTCAGTAAGTCTGCTATGTAAAACGGCTCTTTTTCATCACTATTTGCAAGTCTGCCGAGGAATTTCTTGTTTTTTGACGGGATATTCTTTATTTTTGACAATATATCTGCACCTTTTGAGTGGGCGAATTTATCCCAATGAGAATATCCTTTGCATAAATCTTCGTAGTAAGACAGTCTGTGTTGTATTTGAGATTCTTCAGTCTTTTCTTTGAGCTGCTTAATTATTTCTATGCAGGCATTGAATTGATTTATATTGAAAAGGTTGGCTATTGTCTTTAACTTGCTATCAACCATGACCTTGTATGGTCTGATAAGGACGGGTCTCTCAGTTCCATATACGACAACGCTACCTTCCCTCTTTCCACTCACATAACTCAATGTCTCAACTTCAAAGGCGACTGCTGCAATAGCAGCACCAGCACTCATAGCCTTGGTGCCACTGGTGTAGTCAACCACCATCTCCTCTGGTGAAAAGCCTTCTCCAGCAAGCTCGCTCAATAAAGCAATAGATTGATTGTATATTGATTCGATATTTTCCATATTACTTATACGTTTGATTTCATAATCCTCTTTACCCAGACCTGTCTTTTCTAATATTTTCGGAACTGTATCTCTTTCACTCTCTTCCGTTACTATAAATACAGTCTTACTTGGATTATGAACTTTTATTGAAAAAGCAATACCTGAAGCCAGACTGTCTACCACTTTCTCCCTGTCTTTTCCCACCCCTGTACCAACAGTTATAACAAGAGCCTTTTTCATTTATCCATCACCTCCAGATTTTCTATTGCTTTCTTGATTCTCTCAAGAAATCTATTTGCGTTCTCGATTATGTTCTCCGCCTCTTTTGCTGTGAATTTATAACCTATACCATAATCAGCCCTTTCTCTGCTTTCTTTTGAAGTACTCATAAATTTGATGTAAAAATCCTCAATAGTACCATCCTTTACAAATTCTAATCCTAACTGCGCAATAATACCCTTATGTGTTCTGGGATAAATGTTTTTTAAGCTGAGCAATGCCCTTGCAGAATAGTGCATACTGTAGTAAGCCCTGCTTATAGCATCGCTGTATTCACCATTTTCAAATAGAATCTTCGCAGCCCTCAGCTTTGACTCTGCTTCTCCTATGAGCATTTCGACTTCAGTCAACAGTCACACCCTCTCTTACGATGTTCTGATAAAATCCTGTTTTAAGCTTCTTCATGAAGTCATACTCCTCTGTCGATACTGATTTTGCCGAGATATACACGCCTGTTTTGAGCAATATATCAACAGCTATCCCAGAGATGTTTTTCTGCATTTCAAATCTATCTCCGTGAGTAAGAACGAGCACGTCTATATCGCTCTCCTCCTTGTCTTCTCCCCTAGCATAGCTACCGAATAGGATGATTCTCTCTATTTTATCGTCATATTTATTCTTAACCTTCTCTACGAACTGTTTCAAGGCCTCTTGTTTTTTATTCATTTCTCAACCTCAACTTAACCCATCCCAGAGGATAGGCAGGTTTACCATTTTCAATGACAATTTTACGGGTCTTGGGAAATTCGTATGGATATGATTTTCCTCTTAGACTCCTTCTTACTTTCTCAAATACGTTGGGATATCTTTTTAGTTTTAGTCCTATAGTAGTAGCTAAATATCCTGAACCGTGCCCTAATCTTAATACTGGAGAACCTTTTGTGTTTTTTGATTTAAGTTGCTCATAAAAATTCTTTAAAAGAAACATATGATACTTTTCTGCAAATTCTAACTCATGTTCTATCAAATCTGCTGAAAAATTGTAAATATATTCTCTTATTTTGTCCAGATTTATTAAGCGTTCTTTCTCACCAAGTTTAAGGTCTTTGTATATATTAGGATTATAATGTTCACTTATTTCAACGCCCAGATTCTCATTTGTGTCGATTGTTTCATTGAACAGCGTTACTTCTCTCCCCCTACGTTTATACCATGTCATGCCACCTCTCTCAACATTGGCGACTTTAATAGAATATACGGAAACGTTGTTTATGGTATCAGTGTCGGTTATCTGTAGAAATCTAAGAAAACTGGAATAAGAAGACTGTTCTTTAGCTTTTCCAGAAAAGAAATTGTCTATGAATTTCTGAATTTCTTTATCTCTCTGCCAGTATTTCAAGTCAAATATTTTAGATATCCTATAAACATCTTTTTCCTCTATTAAATTGTAAAGAATAGCTGTTCTTATGCTACCTTTAATCGAAGATCCAGGTATAAATGCACCGCCATTTGTTTTTACATGCTCATTGATTTCAGCAGGGAATCCTGCTTTTAGATTACAGGAGTAAAGTTTAATTTTGGATATTTCAATGTTTTTGCCTTTCAAAAAGCTTCCCAGCTGAAAGTACGGCTCTTCGAGCTGTATGATAAAATCTTCTTTTGATTTTTCGTCCAGCATACCAAATAGTTTGTTAATGTCTATTCTGTAGAGTTGATTACCCTTAATCAAAAATTCTGCTGCAGAGTACTTTCCTCCACTACCTATATGGATGGGTGTAAGAGTAGATATTGTAAGCTTCATGGCCAAACTCTCCCATTGTTTATCAGATGTACATCTTCTCCTCCAGGATATCCATCAGAAATATATTTACCATCTCGATATTTTATTTCAAATCGCATATCCTTAGACTTAAGATAATCTAATTTCTCTTCAAAAGGCATTCGATAGTTTTTACATCCTATTCCCACCACTTTCAGCTCATCCATTTCATTTCATCCCTACTTTATATGAATATCCGTATTCTACAGCGTTAGCAGCTGAATGCACAATTCTCCCATAAAATTCCCTTCTAATCTCAGGAAATGTTGAGCCTTCGATGAAAAAACGCACCTGCCTTCTCACTCTGCCATCAGAACTTCTTCCCCTCTTTGAACCTATTTCATACCACATATTTTCCGTATTAAACAGCTTTAGCTCTTCCCCAGGTATATATCTTGATAAGATTACAAAACGCCCACCGTCTTGATTTTGTATATCTTTATCTTCAATCTTAAAATCAAACTGTCCTTTCCCTACTGAAACGTCTCCACCAAAACCCCTATCCCTCAAAAACTTCAGGGCTGCTTTTACATCGTTTTCATAAGTAGTATCAAGAAATCTAATAGCAAAAAATAAGCCACCATCTTCACTAAAGTTATGTAAAGATGTATAGAAGATGTTTTCAGAAGCCTGAGTGACCCTGTTAATAGTATTTCTCGGTAGATTTATTGATTCTACCTTAAATTTTTTAAAATTCACTTCCGAGTCTCTTCTGACTAAAAATTTCTCTGCTCCTATAGTGTATTGTCCATTTTCTAAATCTGCTATTATTTTTCCTTCGTTGGTTTCACCATTTACCCAGCGATTGAAGATGTCCTCTTCCACATACATGACCTTTTTAAATCTCTTTGCCGAATCCATATCTACTTTGTGAGGCGTTACTATTGGTTTTGGAAAGAAGCGAGTTTTTGTACCATCATGTCTGGCAAAGGGAAACGCAGAAGAAACTAAGAATAGGGGGGATTCTCCAAATTTATTGAGAAGTTCAGACACATCTGTTTCCAACTGATTCATTGCATATAAAATTGCTCCAAAAATTGTGTCTGAATGTAGCTCTGGAAATGGTGATTTCAGAGATAAATAAACGAGCATAGATTCATCCTACCTGAAAAGGTTTTTGTTGACGAGAATCTCATCAATAGTGGAATTCTCCATGAGTTTTTGCTCAGAGACTTTGCTTTTATAGTAATCTACAGTTCGACTGATAATAGATATACCCACAAATTTAATCTTGCCGTATCCTCTAGTACCGCTCCCACCAATATAGCTGTCTTCAAGTAACTTCATCGCATGAAAAACTCCTTCCATGTTTTTTATGTCCTCATCGTCATAGACGCCGAACACCATTTCGAATTCGAACTCGGAATCCTTCGGAACCCTCTCCATAGGTCTTGGATTTGCCATAGAAGTAATTCTGTTGAGCGTATTCTCGTATTTCAATTCTGCTCCCCTGACTACATCTCCCATCTCTCGTAAACCGTCCCACATAGTTATGGTTTCTGGGGTTGGATAGGCATCTCGAACGATGAGTCTAGTCGGCCCTTTTTGACGCTCTTCTTCCTTTTTAGTATCCTTGCTAGCGGATACACCAAATATTTTACATGGCAAACACTTCCCACAATCACAAGGCTTTCCGCTGTCTTCTGATTTTTTGTTATCGACGATGTTCTTACTTGCCACGGGGTCGCTCAACTCAAGCAAAGACCGCATCTTGCCCTTCAGTGAAGACCCTGGTATAAACGGAAGTTTTGTGACAGAATCACGAAGCACAACATTATCTATACCACCTATCTCTATGGTTTCTTTTGATCCACCAATATGCAGACCTGTTTCGCACCTTATTTTTCCAGATATGATGTAATTTTCTTTGAACTGCACTTTAATCCCTCCTATGCTCTGGATTGTAATATTTCTGATATGCCACTACCGCCTCAAGAAATTCCACAAATCTTAGGAAATTTTCTTTTTTGTCGTCCTCAGAACCAACGTCAACTTTGTTCATGCAGGTCTTCATGAATTCGTAGAATTCTATGGGGACCAAACCTCTCCCTTTAGCGTTTGCCAGTTTAGGTTTGAGCAGATAAAAATCCCCCTCAACTCGGTTCCATCCACCTTCTTCCAAATTGCTTTCCATTTCCTTGATAGCTCCAAAGAACTTCCGGAGTTGTGTGGTCTTAAGGTATTTCAAGCTTCTGTTACTTGCAATTTTGTCAGCATACCCTCCTTCATCAGCGAAAGTCTTTCGATTCAGTTCCTTAAGCATCTTTAACTCATCTATTTTTTTTAATATATTACTAATTTCAGGGTCTAATTGCTTTTGATACATAATATCACCTCATCCTTAGACTTACCCACGAAACTGGGATTTTAATCCACCGCATATAGCCAGGGTTAATAATCAATTTTCTATTTAGGTCCTTCATAAGCTTCTTATCCTTGACGGTTCTGGCAAGTTTATATTTCAATAGAGGAACATACTTTTTCTTCTCTTTCCTGACTTTATCAGATAGCATTCCTTCATCTTTGAAAGTATCATGCCACATAGCCAGAAGGGAGTATATCAGCCCCTTTGAAACTTTATTGTTATCTATCAAGTTTTCTAATTCAATGGCAAAATTAAAGAGGTCATTAAATCCCGGAACGTCATCAGAACTATCCCATCTAACTGTTTCATTAAATAACGTAATCCTGTCTTTTCCTGTGTCTTGGTTACTCATTGAAAGTTTTAAGTTTTTATCTTTATCTTTCGATATATCAAGCAAAGAATTTGCAGAGCTGGTGGCTCTCCCTATTGGAAACTTAGGTCCTGTGATGGCGATCCCTCCAGAAAGAGTTATGTCACTATTGTTACAACACCATTCTTTAAACTTCATCCTCAGACTCTTTGAACAGTTTATAATGTCATCGTAGGGTCCAACTACGAGCAGATCATCGCCGCCAGAGTAGATTATATAAATAGATGGTATTTTGGTTTTAAGACAGTCTTCACATACTTTTTTTCCTGTTTTTTCTTTATAGAGCATTATCTGCTCTTCCTTTTCGTCTTCTTTAAAAGTTATGCGAATTGGTTTTACTTTGTCTTGGCAATCTTCACAAACCTTTTCTAGGATGTAATAATCTTTTGCAATTTCGTTAATATATCCAAGAAAGAATAAATCCAAGAAAGAGCTTAGCGTAGAAACTCTAGAAATCGTAGCATTATCTCCTAAACCCTTAGAGAAGATTTTACCGAGGTTGTCAATGTCCATTTTTAATATACCCAATTTATTCGAACCCTTGGAAATCTTGGCGAGATGGTCGAAATACAGAACTCCTTTCTTTCTATGAAATGGAGCTACATTACCAATAAAGGAAAACCCAAAAGAAACATTTTTTGATTTATTTGAAAATTCCACAAAAGAACCGTCAACAAACTCTGTATTATTTATCCTCAGAACTTCTATGTAGTTGACTTTATCGCTTAAATCTTTAATATACCTGATCAATTTTTCTGCATCGGATGTTTTGAAAAATTTATATCCTACACCAAACTCATGAACTTGAAAAAGGTCTGCTTGTTCTGACAATGCTTTAATCATATATTCTGCATTTACAACCTTATTTCCAATGTTTTCATGCTTTTCACACTGCGAACAAACCTTTTTCTCTTCTTCTTTCTCATTGCCACAAACAGGGCAAAGAAATAACGGTGCTTCTCTTTCATCTTCAAATACTTCATTAATCATGGAGACAAATTTTTGTTTCTTTTTCTTGAGATTTTCAAAACCGATTCCTTCTCCAATAATTTTTCCAAAGTTTTTAAGTTCTTGACTTGAACAGGCTTCTGATGAAACTGTTAAATACAATTCTCCATTATACCTCCTTAGGAAGTCTTTATTTACTTTATCTGAGATTTCCTCAATCTCTTTTTTGGTTATGTCTGTATTATGTGCTATTATTACAAAATGTCCGCCGCCTGAGAACAGGATATTAGCATACGTTAAATTCAGTTTTTCTACAATTAAGGTCGTGATTGCATCATTTATCAGGTTTATATAGAAAGACCTTCCTCTAAGTCTTTTACTCATTCCTTTTTGGGCTTCTTGTGGTGAAGAAATCTTGTATATAAATTTTTGAATACCTGCGATGTCTCCACTGACAATTAAATAGTACCTTTCGGCATCAGAAAATTCCATTTCTTTTCCGCCTGAATATTGGTATAAGCATGTTGCCAAAGCAGCAGTAGATTTTGAATGGTCAAAGAGGGAAATATCCGACTCGTCCACAAAAGCTGCAGAAGGCATTAAAGTAGTGTACTTTTTTATCAGAAAAAATAACGTATTGAAGTTAATATTACCTTTAAATAAGGCTGACTCGGTTTCAAACTTACTCCATAGATTTTCATACTCCTGCTGGAGATGCCATCCTTCCATTACTCCTTTTTTTGTTGGTTGTGGCTTTAATAGGTCAGATGTAAGTGGTACTAAAGGGAGATAATACTCAACAGGGTGATTCATCTCTGAAATTTTTACTTTAGAAAAAATAGATATTATAGGCTCTTTCCGTACTTCTCTTTCCGTTTCTGTTTTAATTCTCTTTTTTGCGGAATCATTATCCGCTTTTTGAACTATTTTTGCTAGAAATTTATTCCTTGCTTTCTCTGGATTATGGTGAAACAGGACAATATCCTCGATTGTTTTACCCAAACCTAACCCAGAAATATAGCTTGCACTCCACTTAGAATAAGCACCTGTCCTACCATAGTCGTTTTCACTCAAATCTTTGTATTTTTGATTATAAGCTTTCCCAGCTCTTTGGTAGAACTTCCCGATATCATGCAGCAGCGCTGCAAGCTGAACCTCCCTTAAACCCAACTTCCTACCTCCACTTATAAGTCATCCGCATTTTATATAAAGATTCCGAACTCAATATTTCTCTACAGAGTATTCAAAATAATATCAACCGGATTATTACTCTTAACTCCTAAATATCAGATTTATTCAACAATCACCCACTAGATATATTCTTTAGACTAAATTTGTTGATTATTATAATTATGTTTCATAATGCTGGTAATAGAGTGATTCAATCCTTGTTTTCGTAGATTGTGTTATGCAACCTAATATACATCTATCATTCGAAGCGTATAACCCAGAGTTTCAATCCTTGTTTTCGTAGATTGTGTTATGCAACGAGAAAGCCGCATTGAAAACAGTAATCGAGATAAACAAGTTTCAATCCTTGTTTTCGTAGATTGTGTTATGCAACATAGAAAGCCAAGAACCGAAAGTCTGAGAGGCTCCCAGGTTTCAATCCTTGTTTTCGTAGATTGTGTTATGCAACGGAGACAGTAATGATGGAGAAGATAGTACAGAACAAGTTTCAATCCTTGTTTTCGTAGATTGTGTTATGCAACTTGAAGGTGGTGAAGTGCCACATGCAAAGTTCTGCAAGTTTCAATCCTTGTTTTCGTAGATTGTGTTATGCAACTAATTAGATTAGGCAAGAGTTATGATAATTTCTTTAGAGTTTCAATCCTTGTTTTCGTAGATTGTGTTATGCAACCAGTGAAAAGGAACTTGTTGAAGAGGAACTTGTTGAGTTTCAATCCTTGTTTTCGTAGATTGTGTTATGCAACTAAAGAGATAGAAAGACAGGAGAAAAAGGCATAAAGGTTTCAATCCTTGTTTTCGTAGATTGTGTTATGCAACTTGGATTAGGGATTATCCTTGCAGCAAGAAACGTGGCTGAGTTTCAATCCTTGTTTTCGTAGATTGTGTTATGCAACCCCAGCTACCACTGCCTAAATACACATGCCTTCAGAGTTTCAATCCTTGTTTTCGTAGATTGTGTTATGCAACGTTTAAGCTTATCCCTAACATATCTAAGATTAGAGAGTTTCAATCCTTGTTTTCGTAGATTGTGTTATGCAACTTGAAAAAATGGGAGAATATTGCAAACTGGTCAACAAGTTTCAATCCTTGTTTTCGTAGATTGTGTTATGCAACAAAGATGGGGAAAGATAAATATGTCCATAACTTTAAGTTTCAATCCTTGTTTTCGTAGATTGTGTTATGCAACTTCGAAGAACTGTTCGCTATCCTCGTTTTCCTTCTTAAGTTTCAATCCTTGTTTTCGTAGATTGTGTTATGCAACATCGTATGTTACATTTTGTTATTGTTCCTTCATTAGTGTTTCAATCCTTGTTTTCGTAGATTGTGTTATGCAACGGGTTGGCAAATTCCTTAAATTTGTGGTTTTATCACTTATTTAACCTCCTTTTTCAGAGGTCAAAAGGTGAGTCGACTTTTTGTATGGTAGTATATAAAGACCTACCACGATATAAGTTTTGTCATAGCCTTCTACA
>VAOW01029135.1_pt1 | contig 11939 bp, 12 predicted proteins | sample 3393921 | NCBI WGS metagenome assembly VAOW01 (sample SAMN08290428, study PRJNA428436) | hydrothermal vent metagenome | isolation source: Deep-sea hydrothermal vent chimney | place: Indian Ocean: Southwest Indian Ridge | depth 2742 m m
CGGGGGCCGCACGAACGGTGCTCAACTTGAGGTTGTACCTCATGGGGTTCCCCCCTATCCTAGCCACTGCCAACTGAGGGCCGGCCTGGATCTAGTGGACTATCTGCAAGAGGGTGCGCTGAGTTGGTGGGGGCAAGACCGGATGACTTCCGCGTCCAAGCTGGGTCACTAGATGGGCCTTCCTTTTGGACGGCTGGCACCGCTCTTTCACCACCTGGGCCCTAGGCTCTATCCGCAATGGGCACGAGAGGCGTTGGGGCAGGTGTTGGCCCCTCTGCCACCAGGTGGGGTAGTTCTCTGGACGTGGGCGGTGGTACAGCTGTCCTCACCCGTTTGGCGCAGGATCGACGGCGCGATCTAGTCTACCACATAGTGGAGCCTCAAAAAGGAATGCTGCGCTATGCGCGCGCCTACGGTGAAATACACCAGGCCCATGCCGAAGACTTACCTTTTGAGCATGGATCTGTGCAGATGATCATGGTGGGGGAGGCACTGCATCACTTTGTCGATCCTAAGATAGCTTTTGCCGAGTTCGCGCGAGTACTTGTACCCGGCGGCGGTCTATTTATTTTCGAATTCGACCCTAGCCGTACTATGGGCCGATTTATGGCCACGGGAGAGCGATTGTTGGGTGAGCCGGGACACTTTTTCACACCCGATATCCTGGCTGTAATGGCGCGAGAGGCAGGTTTTCTACCCAACCTAAAGACTAGGGGCTGGAAGTACGTACTGCTGGGAAGGCGTGAGCTTACGAGCTGAAGGTCAGCCGATAATACCTGCGTTTAGTCAGCTGGTAACTATCTTTCGGAATTGCTGGTAGCTGACACCTACGCTTTCGAGTGCCATGGGGGTATCTCCTGTCATGCTGGTAAGCTGCAGCAAACGTCATATGACGTTTGCTGCATATGATATTCTGAGACCGTGCTTAGCCCAGTGGATTACACCGCTGTAGATGGGCTCAAGTGAAACTCGTGAGGGAGAAGCTCACCGAGGGTGTAGCGCCGTTCTATACCTTTGGTGCTAACACAACGTATCGTGGTGGATGGCCCGGAGAACTCTGCTAGGATTTGTCGGCAGGCCCCGCAGGGCGTGGCGGGCTCCTCGCCGGTCGACAATATGAGGACTTCTGTGATTTCGCGCCCCCCACCGGTAACCATTGCGCCCACGGCAATCTGCTCCGCGCAGCGGGCCAGTGGGTAGGCGCTGTTTTCCACGTTGACCCCGGTATAAAGGTGGCTATCTCGCGTTTTAAGCGTTACGGCCACCGGAAAACCTGAATGGGGCGCATAAGCATGCTGGATTACACTGTGCGCCAGCCGTAACATCTCATCCATCATTCATCCTCTTTCCCTACAGCCTGGGCATTATCTGCTAACGTGGCACGAATCCGCTCGATGTGGCGTTCATCGCCATCGACGATGATAAAGCTGTACCCTCCGTGATCGATTCGTTCGCCCACACCAGGAATATAACCAAGTACATTATACAAGAAGCCGGATAAGGTTTCGTACTCCCCTTCGGGAAGCTCCGTGCCCAGGGCTTCGGAAACCTCATCTAAAGGGGTCTGCCCGCTGATTAGGAAGCTGCCGCCAGATTCAGGAATGATTTGGGCCTCTTCCTCCTTGTCGGTCTCATCGTAGATCTCACCTACGATCTCCTCGAAGATATCTTCGAGTGTGGCGATACCCGCTGTACCGCCGAACTCATCTACTACAATGGCCACGTGCGTTTTCCTTCTCCGCATTTCCAGAAGTAGGTTCCATAGAGGCATGGATTCGGGTACAAAATAGGCCGGATGCAACAACGAGGAGACCTTCAGCGTACTCAGCTTTACCGGATCGTTCAAATAAGCCAGTAGGTCCTTAGTGTGGACTACACCGATGATGTGATCGATATTATCCTCGTAGACCGGCATGCGCGAGAAGCGATGTTCCTGCTCGATCTTTACCAGCTCGCTCAGTGATGTTGAGGCCTCGATGGCTACCACGTCTACACGAGGCATCATAACCTCTCTAACTGGAGTACTCTCGAGCTCCAGCACGCCCTCGATCATATCCTCTTCGGCTTCTTCGATGGCTCCGCTGCGTTCTGCACCCGCTAGGATCAGCCGCAATTCACCGTTAGAGACCAGAGGCTCGGTCGTAAATTCAAGCCTCACCAGTCGAAGGATAGACGTAGCCGCCCAACTGAATAATTGGCCGATAGGGTAAAGAACGATGGAAAGCAGGTAGATGGGCCGGGCGACGAGGCGTGCCAACCGGTCTGCGTTGTGTACGGCGATGGTCTTGGGAGTGATTTCGCCGAAGAAGAGTACCAGGACGGTTACGATTCCGGTAGCATAGCCCACACCGACAGAGCCGAAGGCTCGCGTAGTCATCTCGGTAACCAGGGCGGTGGCTGCCACATTAACCAGATTGTTACCCACCAAGATGGTGGTCAGAAACCGGGTGATATCCTTGTTTATTAACCAGAAGGGGCTTCGTTCACCTTCCCGCTCGGCCAGCTCGCGGACCTTCCAGGGCCACAGCGTAATTATGGCCGTTTCCGAGGCGGAAAAGAAGGCGGATAAGGCGAAAAAGACTACCAATATCACTAGGCTGACAGCATCGGGCCGTGAAGATGGGGCACCTTGTGCGGAGGCCCAAGAACCCAAGACCATTAGGGTGGGAAATAGCAGACGACTAAAACTGGGAGGTTTGTCCATAGTTACTACGGTTCGATTTTAGCACACTTGTTCAGGGCGCTAGTTTATGCAGCAAGGGCGGACCAAGAAGTAGAATACCTACGGTCAGCGCTGCAAGGCTGGCAAGCAGGACCGCCGCGCCGGCTATATCCTTAGCGGCTTTGACTCCTTCGTGGTGGTCTGGATGAAGCAGATCAAGGGTGATTTCCAAGGCCGTATTGACTAGTTCAAGCCCCAGAACCAAGCCTATCAGGACAACTACCAGGATCAGTCCGCTATCCAGCCACCAGGCTAGTAGAATAGCTACGCTGCCGAGAATCACCTCAATACGAAAGTTGAGTTCGCGGCGCCAAGCTAGGCCCAAGCCCCGGGAGGCGTACGCGAAGGCTTTCAGTAGGGGTCTATTGGGTGCACTCATGATTCAAAGTGTGAGAATACGCTGCTGCACCCGCTCGAACCCCGACCAGTCTCTCTGGTTCTGGTGGTCGTGACCCAGTAGATGCCACAAGGCGTGCGCAGCAAGAATCTGCACCTCAGTTCCCAGAGCCTGCCCGTGGAGCTTGGCCTGCTGTGCAGCAGTGTCTAGGCTGATCCAAATATCGCCCAGATGGGGGGGTACGAACGGGTCGCCGGGTTCAAAAGTGGGGAAGGAGAGCACGTCCGTAGCCTGATCTTCTCCCCAGTGCTCGAGCTTTAGCATGCGAATGGTTTTGTCCGAGCATAAAATTACCGTAACCGCGTGCGCTGGGTAGCCTAATTCGCCCATCAGGGCTTGTAAGTGACGTCTAAGTAGGGGGCGTAGTCCGACGGAGGGCCGGCGCTGCGCGATGATTTCAACCATGGCCCTGGGGTTCAGCCATCTGAGCCTGCTCATAGGCCTTGATGATGTGCGCGACTAAAGGATGCCGCACTACATCCGACTCCTGGAAGTATACGAATTCAATACCCTCAATGCCCTGCAGGATGCGCTGTGACTCCACCAGTCCGCTTTTAGTGTGGTGGGGCAGGTCGATTTGGGTAATGTCGCCGGTAACTACTACCTTAGAATTAAACCCCATACGGGTTAGAAACATCTTCATCTGCTCGGCCGTGGTATTCTGCGCCTCGTCAAGAATAATGAAGGCGTCATTCAAGGTACGGCCGCGCATGAAAGCCAAAGGGGCCACCTCGAGCATGCCCCCTGCCAGATAATGCTCGAATCGCTCCGGATCGATCATATCAAAAAGGGCGTCGTACAGGGGGCGCAGATAAGGGTCTATCTTTGCCTGAATATCTCCGGGCAAAAAGCCCAGCCGTTCACCCGCCTCAACCGCCGGCCGGATTAGGATGATACGTTTGACTTGCTTGGCTTTGAATGCAGCCACGGCCATGGCTACGGCAAGATAGGTTTTTCCGGTGCCCGCCGGGCCGATCCCCAGAACGATATCGTTTCTCGTAATGGCTTGTAGGTACCTGCGCTGTCCGGGTGTCTTTGGGTACAAGTGGCGTGGCAGGGAAAAGCCCTTCGACTCGTGCTGCGCCTCTTGAACGAGACTTCGTCCCGACCCGGCCAGCTTTACCGACTGCGCTATAGTCTGAGTGTCCAACTCGCTGCCCCCACGTACTAATGTCAACAGGCTACCCAAGGCAGTAGTCGCTATCGCTAGCTCACCCGAGGGGCCGAGTAGATGAAGCTCGGTACCTCGGGTGACAATCTGCACTTTCAAGCTCTTACGCATCTGCTTTAAGAACCGGTCACTCTCACCCAGGAAAGCCAACGCCTCTTGGGAGGAGGTGAAGTGAATCAGCGTCTCTCGTTCCGTTTCTTCCTCCCTTTAAGGGCTACCGGTGGGCTAAGGATCTGATGCCATACCACGCCGTTTATGATAGCCATTCGGTTGGTACCAAAAAGCTTATCGCCATGTTGTTCCATGTGCGACCGGTGCGGGTGCTCTCTTTCTATGGCCTCCGCTACCTTGACCTGCTGGCGCGGCGTCAGTTCTTCCACGACGAGTTCTTCCATGAAACCCTGCCCCGGGCTGTATGTAGGCTGAGGCAGGGTTTCATTATCGGTGTATCCTGCAGCCGGCTTGGACTCGGCTGATGGTTCCTGGGGCTGGCCGACGGGGGGTACAACAGGATTTTCGCGTCCCAGGCCTCGCAGAACCGGCCCCACCACGAAGATAATTAGAAAAATTAGCCCAAGTAGATCGCCAATGGACATTGTAGTCCCCCTTACTCTTCTTTCCTTTTCCGTTCGTTGCCGGTAGCATGGCTGATCGAGTCTCGCATCTCGGTATCGGCTTCGATATTCTTCATCTGGTAGTAGTCCATAACGCCTAAGTGCCCTTTACGAAAGGCATCAGCCATAGCCAGGGGTACTTCGGCCTGGGCCTCCACCAGCTTTGCCCGCATGGCCGCAACACTCGCGTTGTTCTCCTGCTCAACCGCCACCGCCATGGCCCGGCGCTCCTCGGCTTTCGCTTGGGCAATCTTCTTTTCGGCTTCGGCCTGATCGGTCATCAAAAAAGCGCCGATATTCTTGCCTACATCGACGTCAGCGATATCTACCGAGAGTATCTCGAAGGCGGTTCCGGAGTCCAGACCCTTGGCCAGCACGGTTTTGGAGATACTATCAGGGTTTTCCAAAACCATCTTGTGGGTATCTGCGGAACCGATGGTGGTTACGATACCCTCGCCTACGCGGGCGAGGACGGTCTCTTCGCCGGCTCCGCCCACTAGCCGGTCGATGTTGGCCCGCACGGTGATACGCGCGGTAGCCAAGAGCTGAATACCATCTTTGGCCACCGCGGTAATCATCGGGGTCTGGATCACCTTGGGATTGACAGACATCCGCACGGCCTCCAACACATCGCGGCCGGCTAGGTCTATGGCCGCGCCTCGGTCGAAGGTGAGGTTAATGCCCGCTTTTCCAGCGACAATCAGCGCATCCACTACGCGGTCGACATTTCCTCCGGCTAGATAGTGCGCTTCAAGCCGGTTCATGGGTACATCCAGGTCTGCCTTGGCAGCCTTGATCTTGGGCATTACGATGCGTGCCGGCGGCACCCGGCGGAGCCGCATACCCACCAAATCGCTGATTAGAGAAACCTGCACTCCTGCGGCCCAAGCGGAGACCCACAAACCAATTGGAATAACACTAAAAAAGATGAACAAGAAGATGATGATGGCACCTGCGCCTAGAATTGCTGATAGACTGATACTCTCCATTACTTATGCCTCCCTGTGGACCACTACGCGTACACCTTCGACTTGGATCACGCGCACGGTCTCGCCTTTCAAAATGTACTCGCCGTCGGTCACTACGTCCACCCGGCGCTCGCCGAGGCGGGCGATTCCCGCTGGCCGCAGGTCGGTCAACGCGGTACCGATAACTCCGACCAGAGGGGCAAGCGTTTGTGTGGGCGGCGCATGCTCTGCAATGACGGAGTTCAGCGACAGAATTCGGCCGGCGCGCGAGTAGGGAAAGAAACGGAAGAAGACCAAGAGCCCTGCTGCAACCAGGAGGATAGTGTACGAACCCACTTCCAGCGAGCGGGCTCCGAATGTGAAGTAAATCGAGGCCAGAATTGCCAATACCCCCCCTGCGCCTGCAATACCCAGACCGGGAATGATAAAGACCTCGGTCAAGATCAATAGTATACCGGCGAAGAACAATAACAGCTCGAGCGTCCCGGAAAGGCCTGCCAGATAACCGCCCAGGAAATATAGTGCCAGGGAAGCCACTCCTACGGCGCCGAAAACCCCGAAGCCGGGGGTGAAGATCTCGATCAATAATCCCAGTATGCCGATAGCCAGCAGGATCGGCGCCACATAGATACTAGTGAGAAAGCGGGCCAGCTGTACCCGGCTGCCGGGCTTGAGCTGCTTGGTATTGGCATTGTACCCAGCCTGCTGTAAGGCCTCCTGCAGATTTGCGGCTTGAAAATCAGCAATCTTGAGTTTTACGGCCTGCTTGGCGGAAAGCGTCAATGGCTCTCCCGGCCGGGTTAACCCCTTTATATCTATCTCAGGATCAACCATGGCTGCGGCCGTTTCACCTGGCCTACCATGTGCTTCGGCCACCGCGCGGAACTTACCTGCCAGTGCACTGATAACCTTGCGATCAGCGGCAGTGGGCTTGGTGCCCGGTAGGACGTTGATGGGTAACGCAGCACCGATCTCCGATCCGGGCAGCATGGCTATCTGCTGGGCCGATAATGAGATGAGTGCACCCGCCGAAAAGGCGTTCCGTACTACTGCGAGCGTGGGTAAGGGGCTAGATATAATGGCGTCAGAAATCTTGATAGCTGCGTCCACTCGGCCGCCCGGCGTATCTACCACCAACACCACTCCACTGGCACCAGCCCGTTCGGCTTGGGCCAGTGATTGCTTGACGAAGATGGCTAATGCCGGGTCGATCTCCCCGTGTATGGGAATCACAAAGGTCTGCCCAAAGCTCAGTCCTACCAGTAGAACTAGCAAGGACAGTCCTCTCCTCATACGCATATTCACCAAGCTTAGAATAACAGGATAGATGACGAGGTACGTTCTGTGCCGGAGCGATGCTAAGGGATGCCCACAGTGCGGCCGATCTGGGACTTGCATATGGTCTGGGATGAACCAGATCTTTTGCGCTGGGTAAGGGCTCCGCGATATCGAAAGGGCCGTTGCTAACACCCAGAATGAATTGGTGCCAGGTCCATGCGTCCTCTGTCGTTGCGAAGTATAGTAGACCTCCCTGGTGTTTTGGTAACACCATAGACCCATAATATAGAACTACTGGACCGCCGTATTGAGCCTGTACTCTACATGCGGCCCACTATCTGTTGGTACAGTAAATGGAGTGAGGCTTGGAATCGCAGGTTTCCCTCTTGGGCACAGCATCTCTCCCCAGATGCAGGTTGCAGCTTTGCGAGCCTATGGCTTACAGGGGAGGTACGAGTGTTTCGAGGTACCACCTAAGCGTTTTAAAGCTTGGCTGGAAGGCCGGGCGCGCGAGTTGGACGGCTTCAACCTGACTATCCCCCATAAGGAGCGTGCGCTGCCTTATCTAAACTGGCTAGACAAGGAGGCCCGGGCAATTGGGGCAGTAAACACGGTAGTGAAGCGGGGGAGGGAGCTTCTAGGATATAACACTGACGCCCCGGGCTTCTTAGTGGCGCTGGGTGTGGCGCGCTTTGAGCCCTCCGGTGCCGTAGCCGTGGTGCTCGGCACGGGCGGTGCGGCACGGGCGGTAACGTACGCCTTGCGCCAAGCGGATGTAGAGGTTTTTGTGGCGGGTCGTAACGTGGCCCATGCCCATACTCTAGCCGAGGCCTTCGGTGCGCTGGGGCTCGAGCTGGGCTCCGAGCAGATGGCTTCGGTGCTTAACCGGGCGCGTTTATTGGTGAACGCTACGCCGGTGGGCCTGAAGGGAACAGGAGAGATCCCTATAAGATCTTCACTACTGCCTAAGAGCGGTCTGGTGGTGGACCTGGTCTACCGGCCTGGTGGTACGCGTCTGTTGCGTGAGGCTGCTGCGCAGGGGCTTCGCACCCAGGATGGGATTGAGCTCTTGGTGCAACAGGGTGCTCTGGCTTTTGAGCTTTGGACGGGAAAGAAGGCCCCGCTCGAGATCATGCGAAGAGCGGCCCTGACCGCTCTCGGCGAAAAAGAGTAGAGCTTACCCCCGGCTCTTTAACGGAAGGGCCGGGTCAGGCAAGGTGTAGGGGGTGTGTGTGGGTTTGCCGTTGCCGGAGACGGCTACATCACTGCCTGAGTCGGTTGTGAGGGTTTTCTCGGTAGCGACTTTTAATTTGCCTAATCTGGTGACGGAGATGGTGGGTGGTTGTATCTTCAGTAGGCTGCTCTATACGCCCTACCCCCCTTAGAACGTTGTAGTATGCGGAACCGGGTATGACTCTATCATATGTTTGACGCCGATCTTGAAGTGTTGCCGCTTGACCGGGTGGGTCTGACGCCGTGCCCCGGGCCTCTTACCCGCCAAGGTCTGACTGAGGTTTTGTCTACGGTTACGATTGAGGATAAGGGTGGCCGAGGTGTACATATCGCTGGCCTGCCGTGCCGACTCGTTATTAAGTAAGCGGGGTCCTCCAAATGGTTATGGGCGCAACGTGCATGCCCGCGCGACCTAAGAGCTCTTAGGCGGCACTAGCTTTTGAGCAGCTTGACGTGGCTGGTGTCTTCGTACCCTTGATGGCTTCGCTCCCCGGAATGGTGGTCTTTAGACCTGCAATGGGTGAACGTTACCTTCTGTATCTGATCTGAGATACTACCGGGTTGGTGGTGATATATTTATGTGTCCCTGACACTAGTAAACAGGTGCTATGAATGGATGAAACGCCAGTCAAGCTAACCCTCGCCGGGTCCAATCAGCTCGAGCGGTTTATTAAGAAAAGTCGGTTTATGGCTCATGTAACCCCGGCCCACTCAGTGAAGGCAGCGATGATTTGGCTGGATACGGCGCGTGATGCCAAGGCTAGTCACAATGCTTGGGCCTATAAGATCGGCAATCACTACCGTTTCTCAGACGATGGCGAACCTGGTGGTACCGCCGGTAGACCGATTCTCCGGGCTATTGAGCAGCAAGGCCTAGACGGTGTGATGGCGCTGGTTACGCGTTACTTCGGAGGTATCAAGTTGGGCACGGGAGGGTTGGCTAGAGCTTATGGAGGTGTAGTAGCCGAGTGCTTGCGAACGACTAAAAAACGGATAGTGACCCCGATAGCGCGAATGACACTTCGCGTACCCTTCGAGCTGATCGGGCGGGTCTACACGGTGTTCGAGACCTTCCAAATCCTGGCTGAGCCGGCATTTGGGGCTGGTGGTGGGACCTTCGTGTTCTTGCTTCCGCTGCATCAACGGGTAGTTTTTGCTGAAGCTATACAGGACGCTACCCAAGGCCGGGCGGCGTTGGAATCCATGCCGCTAGAATAGAACGGTGAAGCAGCAAGAGCTCTTCAACCAGTCGAGTGAACCGTCCCGGCGAAGCGGGCTCGAGCGGGTGTTGCTCGTGGATGGGCACAACCTGGCTTTTCGCAGCTACTATGCGCTATCTGAGCTCACTACCTCAACCGGGCAGCCGGTGCAGGCAATCTATGGTTTCATGCGGACCCTGCTTAAACTGCTGGCCGAGGACGGTCACTGTGTGATCGTGGTTTTCGACGCACCGGCGCCTTCCTTTCGCCATGAGCAATTCGAGGACTATAAGGCCCAGCGTGCGCCTACTCCGCCGGAGTTGCGCACTCAACTGGATATTATTCGAGAGCTGGTGGTGTTGCTGGGACTGAAGGTGCTCGAGCTACCCGGCTACGAGGCCGATGACGCGATCGGCACCTTGGCTAAGCAAGCTGAATCCGCCGGCTATCAAGTGCGGATCATCAGTACCGATCGGGACAACTATCAACTTCTGGGTGAGCGGATATCAGTGCTGTTGCCCGATGGAACCGAGGTGGGCCCGGCCGAAGTACGGGCTAAGTACGGTGTGGACGTAGCGCAGTGGGTGGATTATCGAGCGCTCACTGGTGACGCTTCAGACAATATTCCCGGCGCCAAGGGCATCGGCCCTAAAACGGCTCAGAAACTGCTGGCTACCTGGAAGAGCTTGGACCGGATGTTTGCGCATCTGGACGAGGTCACCCCCGAAAGTACACGGAGGAAAATCGAAGCCAGCCTGGAATCGATAGAGCGCTCCAAGTCACTTTCACGGATTCATACCGATCTGTCTATTGGGATCGATTTCGAGCAAGCTCACCGGGGTGATATGCATGCCGAGGCTCTACGTCTGCGGCTACAGGAACTCGAGTTTGGTTCTTTGCTGCGTGAGTTAGGTCTTTTGGATCATGTCAGGGCCGAAGCCGGCCACTGGCCACCGCCTACGAAGAGCTTCTTGGGTTTCGCGCTGGACCGACCCGAGCCCATGAACGCCACGCTCATGCAGTTAGCTGCAGCTTGGGACCAGCAGGTGGCCAAGGGCCCGAACGAGGTTTCTGCATTGGCTGGTTTTGAGTGCTTATCTGCGGTGGGGGCCAAGGATTTGGCCGTGCTGGTACAGCGGGAGGGCCAACAGGGCTTATGTGGTGACGATCCGCTATTGCTGGCCTATTTATATGATCCTGTCAATACTGAGCCAGCCTCGGTGGTGCGGCGTTACACGGCGGACGAGTGGAGCGAAGACGCTGCTGAACGTGCGGTGGCTAGTTTAGATCTGTGGAATACTCTGTCCGAGCGTCTGAAAAGTGAAGAGCAACTCGGGTGGCTGTACCGCCAGGTGGAGCGACCTCTACAAGATGTGTTGGCACGTATGGAGGTACGTGGTGTGCGGCTCGACTCGTCTTACCTGCAAGTGCTCTCAGAGGAGCTGGGTACGCGGATATTGCAGGTGGAGGAGGATGTACATCGTCTGGCCGGTCACGCTTTCAACCTCGGCTCACGTGATCAACTGGAGACGGTCCTCTACGACGAGCTAGGCCTTAGACCTGCCCGCCGCACCCAGAAGACCGGTAAGCGCTCCACCGCGGCCGGTACGCTGGAAGCACTACTCGATATGCACCCCATCATCGAGCAAATTCTCCAGTACCGAGAATTGACCAAGCTCAAGGGTACCTACCTGGACCCCTTGCCGCGTATGGTCAACCCGCGCACCGGGCGTCTACATACCCGCTTCCATCAGGCCGGTACCACTACCGGCCGAATGTCGAGTTCGGATCCTAACTTGCAGAATATTCCCGTGCGCACCGACGTGGGCCGTCGTATTCGCAAGGCCTTCATCGCCAGCGAGGGTATGCAATTGGTGGTAGCCGATTATTCGCAGATCGAGCTACGGGTGCTCGCGCATCTTTCGGGTGACGAGAACCTGACCCGGGTCTTCAAAGAAGACCTCGATATTCATACTCAGACCGCCAGCTGGATGTTTGCGGTGCCCGCGGATTCGGTGGGGGTAGAGCAGCGCCGCGCGGCTAAAACGATCAATTTCGGGGTGCTCTACGGTATGAGCGCACATCGCCTGGGCCGTGAACTCGGCATCGGTTACGCTGAAGCAGAAGGGTTCATCGAGCGATATTTTTCCTCGTATCCCAAGGTTCGGACCTTCATGAATCAAACCCTGTCCACGGCCCGTGAGCGCGGCTACGTGGAGACACTCTTCGGTCGCAGGCGATACGTGCCGGAACTGCTCTCGGCTAACCGGAAGGTGCGCGAGGCGGCTGAACGTATGGCCTTTAATATGCCGGTGCAGGGGACTGCCGCTGACCTAATGAAGTTGGCTATGGTGCGC
>VAOW01013884.1_pt1 | contig 11897 bp, 19 predicted proteins | sample 3393921 | NCBI WGS metagenome assembly VAOW01 (sample SAMN08290428, study PRJNA428436) | hydrothermal vent metagenome | isolation source: Deep-sea hydrothermal vent chimney | place: Indian Ocean: Southwest Indian Ridge | depth 2742 m m
CATACCTATGTATAAAGTTGTTGCAGATGCGATAGGATTTGCTGATGCTGTTCCGCTATAACCACCTGTTGTTGAATATAATTGGGGGGCAATAGAAGAATAAAATGAAGAAGAGCCAGCAACTGTTTGAGTAGATGCATAATTCCAATCTGAGTTCCAAGTTCCTTGCTCATTTATTCCCTGTGTTAGAATTCCCCCAGACATATAATCTTGAGAGAAATATGTTCCACCTTCTGCAGTGTCTACACCAATAGCATCAGTAGAAGTTGATGTAATATTAGAGCTTGAAATTGTTATTCCTCCTTCTGCAGTTGCTACTGTATTATATTTTTTGTAATTATCTTCTGCTATTCCACTTGACAAAGATGCTCCTGTTTTATAAGCAACTTGTAGATGGGAGGAGGGTGATGATTGATAACCTGTAATATTTAATGCATTTATAGTTTTTGTTCCATAGGATACACCTGTTGCTTGTGTAATACTTATACCAGAATCTACATTAAAATCAGTAGGAGGAGTATTACCATTTACATATAGACTGAACACACTTGCTCCATTGTCATACTGTCCGTATGTGCTTGATAGCTGGGGAGCCTCTCCTGTTGTTGTGTTGTTTAAGACTAATACGCTTATATCGTAGAAACACATATAGATTGTTAGACTACTGCTGGCTGCTATTCCGTTCGGTAGGCTTACCCAGTAGACTGTTGAGGTTGATGTGTTTGTATTACCACTCTCTAACCAGCTGTTGAGGATTGTTCCGTTACCATCTTGAAAGTTAATGTTTGATAAGTCAGTTGCTTCATCTATTGTATAGTCTGATGAGTTGATGGTTATCATTTGCTGGAAGGGAGATGGGGTGGCTGTAGTCTGGGAGTTTGTTATGGTTAATGGAGTGTTGTGTATGACTACATCTGTTCCTACGTTTGCAAATGTGGTCATAATATCATCTTTTCATTAAACATTTATTAAAATTTGAATTCTTTCTTTTTCTTTCTTGCTGGTTTTCTTGTTCCTCTTTTTCTCATATGACTGAATGTTATAGCTAAGTCTATTTGTCTCATTCGTTTGGTTAGTCCATGAGAACGTGCATAACTTTTGGCTTTTTTTAGGTTTATATCGCCATTAACTTTTATGAAACCATGAGTAACTGCCCAACGTTTCAATACTCCTCTATCCTTCTTAGGGACCGCTTTCTGTATCCAATTATCCATATTATCATCTATTTAAATATCAAATGATATTTCATCATAATAACCAGCTGGTTCTGTTGATGCTTCGAGTTCTTTCCATTCCCTATACATACTATCCAAAACATGCTGGCTTCTTACTATTAAAGTTTCAAAATCATCAAATGCAGCTTTTGTAGCTTTACTGTTTTTGTAGCGTATCAAGTCGGTTGCTTCTGTTTTTAAGTCTGAAACATATTGTTCTAAAGTAAACACAAGTCTCATCAGACTATGTGCTTTATCTTTATCATATATTATTTTCTCTGCTCCCATTTAACCACTATTTACAGTAAAGCCTTAAAAGATATTTATCTTTTATTCCAATATCTTCGCATTCCACGAGATATTGCTGCTCTGGTTGATGCAGAAAGATGATGACCTGTTCTGCTTCTTTTGTGTGTTCCCCATGTGCTTCCACGAGCCTTTCGTCCATCTTTTCTATCTATTCCTCTATCTTTTTTTGTTATTCTTCGTCTTACTACCATTTTTATCACTTTTTTATATTTAATTAAAAAGAGAACATATCTCTATTTAAACATTTCTTTCTTTTCTTATGGTTATATTCTAACCTCTCTTTTGCCCATTTGGATGGTCGATGATGAGATATATCATATCTATAGTTTTTCTTATCCCACTGCTTATTACTTATTTTTCTTGTTACCATTCAACCATCTTAGCTTGTCTGCTGGAACTGGAATACAAAACTCAAACTATCACCACTCGCAACACTTACTCCTGTTCCAGGCAGTAGGTCGTGAGTATACATTGTTCCTGTTGATGCAGTTGTACTTGTAAATGTTCCAACTTCTGTTATAGTTGCTGCAGCTGTAAATGCTATTGTAACTGTCATCTCTAATGTATCATTTGCAGTTGTTGTTGTTATCAGCGAATTTGTTGATGCTGCTCTATCTACTTCAGTTGTTAATATAGTATCAGTTGCTGCTGGTGCTGTTGTTCCTGTTCCCACTGCAATTGCAGTTAAAGCTGTAACTGCTCCTACTCCTCCAAGCAAACCTGCTCGTAGAGCCAATCCGTCATCAGTAACCAAATCGTTGTCATATCGATTATCACTTAATATTTCTGCTGGTTGTGTCCCAACCAATACTTTTTTACCATCTGTTGTGGTTAACCAGACTGTAAAACTACTTTTACTTTTGTTTTCAAATTTCATCTTTACACCTTAAATGTTATTTTTATATCAGCTCCTACAGCATATGCATTATTCAATATTGATGAATAGCATTGTGTAGTTATATTGTCTATTAATTCATATTGCTTATTTGTTTGATTGTATACTATCGCTTTACTTCCATCTGTTGCTGACATTGACATATTGGAATAAAACTCAATCATCGACCAGTTCGCTATTGCATTATTACTTGTTGTGCTTGATGGGATTAATTGGGTTGTTGTATCTGCTATGAATGTATACAGATTTGGGTCTTCATTTACTCCCAATGCTCCAACCTGATAGTTTATCTTATAGTCAGCCACCCAAGGGACTGTTACTGCTCCTGTTAATGTTGAACTTGTTGAGTATACCTGAAAGTCAAGCAAATAGAACAATGTTCCGATTGGAAATGTTGACATATTCAAGTCGGACAATAATCCTGCGTACTTAAAGTTACAGCCTCCCAATAGACTTGTTGTAACATAAATGTTTGTCAATTGAAGTTGTGTAAGGTCTTGTATTATAGGTTCTGAATATTCATAAAATTGTTTTTCTATATATTGAAAATACAACTTCATTGTTACAGGCATATTATTCTTTACATACAAGTATTGAACTGGATAGTTCTCAAAATACTTTCCATAGTTGTATGCATCAAGATTGAAAACAGACTGCTGACTGTTTGTCCAATCAATGTAACTGCATACGACTTTGTCTGGAGTTCCATATGGTATATCGCTTGTATTGTTTATATACAGACTAAAACTTATTGATGTATTAGGAGGAAACTGTGCGATTATATTATTTTTAGAAAAGGGTTCAAGAATGATATAAGTTTCTTTCTCACCAAGAACCTTTGGGCTATGTGCCATTCAACCATCTTTACATTATTTCTACAGCAATACCTAACATATTAGATTTCTTGCCTGTCCAACCTAAATATGCTTGTATGTATATTGTCTGGTTTGTTAAGTTGGATAATAATTCGTGTATGGATTGTCCTGTTATTGTATAACTCCATGAACCATTAGCATCTGAATTTAATGTTGCTATCCCTACTCCCCCATTATATCCTGGAGTTACACTAAGTAGTCTTACACTTTTATTTGATTCAAATCCTGTTCCATTTATCTTTATCGAACCTTGTTGAACAGCATATGATGATGGTCCTGTTATAGTTGGAGTAGTTGTAACTGTTGGTGGAATTACGATTGTTGGTGGGATTATATTATTGCTTTTTGATTTGATTGATAGATTACTTGCTGGACTTCCTGTTATCTTAATTGCCCATTGGTTAAGTTGTTCCTGTGAACTTACATAACCGGTCTTTGCATTATTGAAAGCTGGGAAGTTATAGTATCCTGGTCCCTGCCAACCTTTATATTCTGGGTGGTATTTAATTGTTTTCTTAAATGGGTCTGGTATATCCCAACTTGATTTTTTATAAGTTATTAATACAACATTACTATATTTTCCCTTGCCTTTATCATATGCAACCATTGAACCATTCCCCGATGTTGGGGAGTAGTTATACAAATCTAATTTTTCACTAAAGTCGCCAAATATTCCAGCTGAATATGTTGCAATCAAATCGCTGTTCTCATCAAGTATTTCCAACTTTCCAAGAGAAGTGAAACCTGAACCTTTTATGAGCATAGAAGATGGGGTATATACTCCATCTTTATATACATCGAAAACTGTCGGTGTAATATTTAATGAAATATTATAATCTGATTTGTTTGGATTTATATATCCTCCTATTATTATAGGTTTCTTTGATGTTATATTGCCACCCAAATTTCCAGCTATTGTTGCTGTTATAATATATGAACCTGATGCATTATAATTATGAACTGCTGTACCTGTAAGTTTATGATAATTATTCTTACTTCCATCTCCCCATGATATTAATATATTATTAGTCGGACTTACAGCATTATACTTTATAGACAAACTTTTTCCGATTATCGATGGTTTATCTAAATGTAATGAAGAAAATATATCACCAATCCAATTTGTTTGTCCATTTCCTGTTGATAATGAATAAACCATAGGAACAACATTTGTCCATGAATTATTTGAATAAGCTTTTATATAACCACTTCCAGGGGTTGGAGTATACGATGATAAAGGCATATCTTCATTTAAATCTCCAGATATTCCAGACGTATAATTTGCTAATAATCCTCCTCCTTCATCAATCATCTTTACTACTGATAACGAATCAAATCCTGTTCCAGAAATATGTAATGATGATGGCGAATAATCATAACCTGTTCCTGTTGAACTTTTTGACAACGAAACAGTTGTCGGTTTTATTGCTATTGTTTGATTGTTGCTTGATGGATGATTATCTGATGATACAATTATTATGCTTAACGATGAAGTTTTATAATCTGTTGATGCATCTACAGCCCAGAATTTAATTGTTCCAGCTGTTGAGGATACAGACTTAATAGCAAATGAACCAGTTGTCCATTGACCTATACTGTTTGTATTATGACTGGATTGTCCTCCAATATTATCATAAAGGATAGCTTTGGAGTTTGGAGTAAATCCACTTCCTTTAATTGTAATATTATCATTTAAAGATAATGAATGAGCAGAAGCAGTTATAATAAGATTTACTGATACATTGTTTGTTGTTCCTCCTCCAGTACCTCTTCTGGTTAATACAGTATACCCTATATATATACCAGCAACCGCTAATAATCCTACTCCGCCAATCAATGCAATATCTTCTTTTTTCATATCCATCATCTTTATCTTTATATAATAAATTCATTTTTGTTATATCGTATTCCCAAAACTTTCTTTTGGGTGGAAATAAGTGTTTGAGATACTTGTTGTGCTGGTCTGTTTGTTACAAAACTTTTCCATAAAGTTAAAACTAACATTACACCAAATATAATCACAACAATCCAACCAAGTGCTCCAGATATTAATCCTGTAAATAATCCCATTCAATCACTTCATCCTTTTTTCCCTTTCCAATTGAAGCTTCTGTTTTTCAATAATCAAATCTGTTGATTCAACATTCTGATGTGCAGTTCTTTTCTCTAAACGTTCTCTTTCTTTTATGTCTTTTCGATTAGCGATATCACTGACAACATTAACTGCTCCGCTTACATGTGGCATATGTATTCCACTACGAGATAACCATGACCATAGTATTAATACTCCTGATATTCCTAATATAGCCCATACCCATAATGGGATAAAATTAAATATATCTCCATAATTTATTAATGGTTTAGTAATTAATTTATGAGGATTAATAAGTGCATATAGATTAGATTGATGCACATTTTCAAATTGATTTAATACAACTTGATTTATAATTTGTCCTGCTGAAATTACCCATGTTGCATATGGCATCAATATATAGTTATTTTGTTCTATACTATTCTGGGTCTGGTCTTCAAGATTCTTGAAGTTACCATAAGGTTTATTCAGTTTGTTATAGAAATTACTTACTAATGTATAATTCTTATGATTTAATAAATCATTTTGTGGTATATTATTATACCAACCGGTATAGGCTTGTGGTGTCATATTAATTGTATAACCAAATAACTCTGAAATAGGATTAAATATACTTCCGTTAAATGCCATATTAACCATTCCATAACCATCAATTCCTAAACTATCGATATTATTAATAGTTATTGTTCCTGGTGGATAATAATATACAAACTCTAATAACTGTTCTTTTGTTCCACTATTCCCCATACAATCACTTCTTATTTACTTTATCAATTAAATCTTTTAACATTTTGTCATAATGAGCGATATGATTTGAAAGATGTATATTCATTTCTGCAACTTCTTTCTTCATTTGAACTATATGACTTGACAATATTTCTATTGTCTCATTCGTCTTACCTACCCATCGTCCAATATTATATATACCATATATACCAGCAAGTATCCCTACTCCCCATGTTGCTAATATTGATATATCAATCATATCATCACAATCTTTGGTGCTTGTTTGTTATCTTTGTTATATCCAATAAATGAAATGTAAACTGATGCTGTTATAGAAGAATCAACATAAATATTATTTAGACTTATTCCATCAATATTATATCCTGAAACTGTATTGTTCAAATATATTGTTGAATTACTCAATATGTTATCACTTCCGTCTGAGACTGGGTCCATATGAACTGCTACATCACCTGTTACTGTCCCTAACAGACGGATAGACAGCGAGTATTCATAATTTGAATTAAGAAGTTGACTTAGGTTTGTTGATGTCAATATTGCATTTCCAATTACCTGGACTACCATCAACTTATTATCAACAAGTGCTGACAACTGGTTTTCTATTGATGATAATTTATTTATTATTTTTTCCTCTTCCATTATATACCACCTGTAAACTTTCTCTTCTGAAGGTTGCCACTTATTCCTGGCATGTTTATTGAGGTTTGTATCTTTTCCATTATACTTGTCTGGTTAGGAACAACTGTCTGTTCAGACTTTGCCATTGCAGTATTTACTATTGCTGATTGGCTTTTTGCAATCTTTCTATTATTATCCCTTAAATGTTTTATTATTCCTGTTGCCATTCAATAACCTTCTATTATTATAAATCCTGTATATAGAGTTGTTGTATTGGGTGCAATACTCAATGTTGTCCCTGTTGTTGTTACAACTGGTATTGTTCCACTATTTGTTGTTATAACTGGTGTATTGACAAACGCTGTTGGATAAGTATATGTTTGAGCAGTTGTGCTATCATTCTCATAACCACTTGCATATATTATAACTTTCTTATAACTTGAACCTTGTTCTGGCATACTGATTATCAGACTACCAGCTGTTGTTCCTGTTATGGTTGTTTGTATTGCTGTTGAATTTATTATTGGAGTAGTTACTGAAACTGAATCTGTAATACCTGCTGTTGTAGTTAGTCCTGTTATTCCTAATGTTCCACTTAATGTTGCATTTGTTCCTACAATATCTGCGAATGTTTGTGTAACTGTCCAAGTGTTCGCATTTGCAAGGTTAAGTATATAACCATTATTATATGTTAATGATGTATTACCTAATTTAATACTTGCTAACTGTTGTGTATAATCCTGAGGTGAAACAATGTTTGTAATATCTTGAGGTATGTATACTCCATTCTGAGCTGTAGTTGTTGTTACAACATTTCTAACTATTTCTGTCATTTAATCACTTATATTCTACTAAACCAGCTTGCAACTTGTGAAAACCAACCACTATTTGCTGTCCGTGTTGGTGTATTAGTTTTAGTAACAGCTGTTGCATTCTGTGATGGTGATGTGTTAGGTTGATTACGTGCTTGTGCTGATGAATTATCGACGAAATTATGCCAATCAGTTGATACTGTATTAGCTACTGTATTATTTACTCCTGATATAATACTACCAATATTATCTATAACACTCTTATTCATACTTTTACCACTACTTGTTCCAGTTGGTGTATATGATGAATAATTGCCTCCTCCTGTTCCAGTTGGTGTAATACTTCTACTTTTATATGGTATTGATGTTGTTGATGTTGAAGGAACTGTTGTTGAACTTGTTGTTGATACTATTGTATATGGTATTGATGTTGTTGAAGTTGAAGGAACTGTTGTTGAACTTGTTGTTGATGTTGATGTAACATATTTCTTATGTTGTTGTGATGGTTTAACATACGGACTATAATTGTTTGTTGATGATGGTATATCTGTTATTACTCCTATAGTTGAACCTGAATTTCCTGCTGCTTGATTGTTTAATACTGAATTAACTATTGACTTTATCTTTTTTGGTGTCTGTTTTATAGGTTTTGGTTTAAATACTAATAATCCTCCTTTTGGTATTACTTTGCCATTTTCTGTTATGCTTGTTATGCTTTCAGTTGGTCCTAATCCTGTTCCTGCATACGGTTGGGTTATTTCTTTTACTCCTCCGCTTTTTGTTGTTGAGGAGATTGTTGTTAAATATCCTCTTTTAACTTGCTGGTCATATTGAGCTTGATTTGAAATAAATTCTTCTGCTCCTCTTTTGCTTATATACTCACCTGCATTAACAAATGATGAACCTAATGAATGAACAGGACTTTTATTGTATGTATCATATCCTATAATTGTTCCAGGTGGAGCAGTTATTGAAGCTTCATTAAGATTAGCTGCAATATTATTATTGTTTGGACTGGCTAACAGGTTTCCTTCAGTATGACCACTATTCAGGTTTTCTGTTACATAACTTATAATTTGCCCTTCAGCATTATATATTCCACGAGTTGCAACCTTTCCATTGCTATATCCTAAATCAAGATTATTCTGTTCCTTTGTTGTTATGACACCATTTTTATCTATCATACCATTAAGAGCAGTTGCAATACTCAATGTTTTCGTTATTGGAGTCATTTTAGTTTTACGATAATGTTTATTTATCTGTTGAACTTGTGATTTAGTCTTGTCATAATTTGTTATCTTGACTTGATTTATTTCCTTCTGTTTTTGCTTGATTGATTTGTCAATAATGTTTATATCAGAAACCTGTTTCTGTTTATTTATCTGTTGAACTTGTGATTTAGTCTTGTCATAATTTGTTACCTTGACTTGATTTATTTCATTCTGTTTTTGCTTGATTGATTTGTCAACAATGTTTATATCAGAAACCTTTTTCTGTACAACATTCTTAACAACATCTTTTGTTTGAGTCTTGAAATAATTCAAAGGATTAGCAACTTGAATATCTTTTGTTATATCTGGTGTTGTGCTTATTATTGGGTCAAGCATCTGGTTTGGTGGAGATATATATTGTGGATTCAATGATGTATTGCCTCCAGATGTTTTAGTAACCGATGAGTTACTATTCTGTTTATATAAAACATATGCACCACCACCAACTGTTCCTGCAAGCAATAAGTATAATACAATATCATCAATTCCCATTACCATATCAACACTTATGAATTTTATTTAAAATAGAAAAAAAGCCAGGACTTCCTAGCCAAAACCTTTTATGGTTTTAATTTGTTCCGTTAATTACAATTATGCAGGAACCTGCAAGAAGTGTAAGAATAATGTATCCGTTGAAGCTGCTGTAGGTCCTACATCTATAGTAACCACTGATACCGCTATAACGTCACCTGCTGATAATACAAGAGGTTGTGTTATTTTTGCTCTTTCACCACTTGCTGTAGTGTTCATTGTGCTCAGTATCATGTTTTCACCTTGTGGTAGTCCATTAAGATTAAATATTAACTGTGCATCTACAGCTGGAACTCCTGATACATACATATCAACGAGTTGATAGTTTGAGCCTGCTGGAACCTGAAACTGTGTTCCTGTCGCATTATTGTTTAACCCATAGGCATACATAGTACCTTGAGCTATTGTTCCTTCAGCTGCTGAAGCTGTTAATGCAAATTTAACTGGAACAATTTTATCTTGGACAGCTGCTATTACAACTTGTCCTCTTCCGCTTATTGTGTCTGTCATTCAATCACCTAATCGCATAGTTTTCTTACAAGAATACTATTAAAAGAAATCAGAATACTGCCGCAAACTGAGCTGGTAGTGTTATATTTAGAAGACTCTTGCCTCCTGTTCCACTTCCTAATATTGCTCTCAACACTAATGTCAATCCCAACACTCCAAAGAACATTCTTAATGGTCCCTGCCATTTGTCATTGCCTCTTATTGCAAAGACTGGTATAGCAAATACCACTGCACCTAATAGAATACTTTCTATTGGTCCTAATCCTCCTCCTGGTAATAGTGTTGCATAATTAGCTCCAACTATACCGAGAATGCCTGCCAGCGAATATACTGCTACGCTTGTTACTTTACTAAGATATTCACTTACCATTTCTATCACCTAATCACATAGTTTTCTTACAAGAATACTATTAAAACAGTTGCCTTTTAAAAAGGAAAGAAAGGCTAACCTATAAACATTTGTGTGTGTATTTTTATTTTGATTCTTTATTAGCTTTCTCTTCATCAGCTTGTTCTTTTACAAGGTTTTTCTTGAACTTATGGTATGCTCCTGCAAAACCAAGTCCGAAACCAATTGCCACAAAGAAGCCTGTTATTGGGTTTGACATTGCTGCTCCTATTGTAACTTGAGATGCTACTCCTCCTGCTGTTGCAGCAGATATTACCGAAGTAAATACTCCAACACCAAAACCTCCTGCTATTCCGCCGACTAATTCTTCAAAATTAAATTCTGCCATTTAATCATCGTTATATATAGTAAACGTTTAGATATATATATGTTTCGTTTTCCTATTAGGAAATTAATCAATTCTATAATTTATATATGCAATAATTAACCTTTCTACTACTCTACTGGTAGATTTTTCTTTCTTAACGTTTGTCATATTAATAAATCTGTCCCATAATTTATCATCAATATATATACTTTTTACTATTTTTGATATACTAATCACCTATGCAAATGTAGAATATTTCCATAATTCCATACTATTTGAGCTTTCTCTCCTATACCTGATGTTGCAATTGATATATTATGGTCCAATCTCTGCCATGTGCATTGCCAGATATTAGGCAATAATCTTACATCATTCCATATTCTTTTAGGCATATAAATCATACCTAAACCAAAATAGTCACAATAATCATCATTTCTATTACACCAACGCACTTTTGTTCTAAATCCTTCTTTTTTTATAATCCTATGGGCTATTACTTTATCTGCTAATCCTGTGCTTATTGGATACAGATAATATGGAAAAACAATAATTTCATTTTTAAAATTAACTTCTTCTTTTATGGTATTCCATACATCTTGTTTCAAATCCATATCTTGCTCCAATATTACAATCCCTCTTTTAGATAGATTTATCATTGCATCTATATTTGTGAAGTATGCGGTATTATGATAGCCTACATATAGTTGGTTATGAACCCAGTCATATGGAAAGAATGTTTTATTGTAGAACCTGACCAACAAAACTTTATCCATTATATCATCTTTTAATAATTACCAACTATTCTTTCTTCTTTTTGAACCTAAAAGCTGTTAGCATATTTTCTATCAAATCAGAAACATCTACACCTCTTGCATGCACACCAAATACTTCATTATCCTCAATCTTGTAACTGATATCAAGATTAAGACCATTTGATTTAGTTGGAAACTTTTTCTTTAGCATAACGTTTGTTTTCCATGTAAAATATTTATAAATAATGTATGTAGTTGCTCCAGCAACAATCATATCTATAAACCCTAATGGTATAGCAATATTCCAGAATAACATATTTCATTCACCTTATGTAATCATCCACAAGTTTTGGCTTTTCATCTCTTTTATCCCATGTAAATATTATTTCATTATTCTTTCCTATAGATATGTTTGTAATACTGTTATTATCATTCATATTTTGTTCAAACAAATCAGCTACTTTTCTGGACAGATTGATTGTAAGTTTCTTAAGTTTTTTATTCTTGTTATCTACAAGAAATATTATATCACTTTTAACATTTTCTATTTTCATA